>Ga0210036_1004276_pt1 | contig 13249 bp, 8 predicted proteins | sample CryGeymeta201515_FD_185469 | JGI IMG/M metagenome (GOLD analysis project Ga0210036, IMG submission 185469) | Groundwater microbial communities from Crystal Geyser aquifers in Utah, USA - Crystal Geyser metaG 2015-15 (SPAdes) (version 2) | ecosystem: Environmental > Aquatic > Deep subsurface >...
TTACGACAAATGTTACAATTGTGACAAGAACGAGCAGAAGTCGTGACGTTTATACTGACGGTAATAGATAGTCAGGCTCAAAACACTTCGAAATATGGAAATATGTTCTACATAATGGATATGCGTACAAATAATAATGAGGTGTTACGACAAATGTTACAATTGTATTTGAATACGAATGGAGCGGTGAAAAGAGGTTTACTTTTTTTCGTCAAAGTATCTTTCGAGTGCACCCCAGATGGAGGAGGGACCTTGCGGCCGATCCGTTTTGTTTTTATCGTATGTCCTATTCATGGTGCCCGCAATTTCCTCGGCACTCTTGACGCTAAAAAGCAAATCCCTCTCGCTTATACCTAACTTGCGGGCGTGCTTCTTCAGCTTTTTTATTGCGGCTCCCATTTCGACTGAATCGCCTTGATCCATCTCGGCCAAGTGAGCCAATAATTCAACTAGCTGCTCGTCTATGCTTTGGTCGAAGCTGGCATCCTTGTTCCCTGGTGTCATACCGTAAGCTTGCTCCAGTGTGTCTCGAGCGTCAACCACTTCAGAAAACGTCTGCCCCAAGTCGTAATACTTCAGAAGCTCTTCCTCTGTGGCTGTTGCAGGGTCAAATTCTGCGTTATTCTTTACTTTATTTGCGTTGGCTCCTGTTACCTTTCGAAAGCTGTCGCGCTCCTCCTTGGATCCAAGTTTGGAGAAATCGAAGATGTCGCGACAAGAAGAGGTGTCTTCTCCACTTAAGGTTTCTTTCTGGACAGCAGCGTGGTGCGTACTCGTCGCCTTCTTATTGTCGGTGTCAAGAGAGGATTTTCCATTGGGCTGAACAGGCAATCGATCAGGTATTTCAGTCTTGGGAAATTGTGGAGGCTTATTAGAGATACTTTTTGATGGCAGCTGAACCTCAGCCGGATTGACCTTCTTGTCATCGGCGCTCTTCTTGCCGAGGCCCAATTTTGATGCCCAGCTCTTCGTGTACTTGTTCTTTTTTTCTGAAGTCCTTTTAGCTGTTCTCTGCTCTTTTTGTTTTGCCTTCTTCAGTAGAGGCAAAAATAATGACTTTCTTCGACTTGTTTCTGCTTTTTCTGATGCTACAGGGTCAGCAACATGAATCTCGGATGTGCCATTAAAGGACCGACAAAGCCGTCCATCCAGGGACCCTGGAAGCATTGACTCAAATCCCTCGGCATGGACATTCCAGTTCAATTGATCTGGCGTAGAAGAAGTAGCTTGACTAGCGTGAGGAGGCTTACCCACCGGAACAGGTGTCGTAGTATCAACTAAGGTGTCTTTGGCCGCATTTTTTGCTCCATTCTTCGAACTGCTTGATTTAGTTGTGTTTGATCTTGCCGATTTTTGACTGTGCTTGCTCTTCGAAGATTTAATACTACACCCGGTTATGTTGGCTTGATCATCATCTATCTTTCTTGCTTGGATGCAAGGTTCGATGTTGTCATCGGTGACACCAGCTTTGCAGGGTGCAATTGTAATGCTTTCAGCACAAGCAGTAGCACTTTTGACGAATGACTGTGAGCTTTCAGCGTTGTAACAGCTGTATGCTGCTGCCAGTGGAATCATTGCTGCCATTGCAGCTGCTTCTAAAAAGCTGGCCTGCTGTTTACTTAGAGCTTGGTCAGAAGTAGACTCTACTTTCGGTTCAGGTTTGCTGCTGTCTTGCTTGTTGTCTGTGTCCTTCGAAAACACCGTGTCTGTGTCTTCGGATTTGAGAAGTTCTGGTATGAGTTCAGCCTCCTTTGTGATGGTTGTGCGATTTGAGCTTTGCTTTTTCTTGCTTTGTAATTTACTCCTTACGCATGGCTTAGGAGGTTGAGGTTTAACTTCATTTTCCTGAGGTGCCATTTTGGAGCAATGTTCTTCCTTTGCGTTTTCAATTAGTGAACTTTCGCATCTATTCTCTTCGGGGTCTTTCTTGTTGTCGCCAGTGCGAGCTTTCTCCTTGATATCGTTGACAGCAGCATTTTGCTCTACTGTTTCACTTTCAACCTTTTTCTTGCCTCGGAGAGACAAGAATTTACGGGCCAGAAACGAAGTAGCTACATCCTTAGTAGTCAGAGCATTCTTCGTCTTATTAGATTTGTCATTTTTTTTCTTGGCAATCTTGGTGGTTGTTGTCGTCGTCGTAGCTTTGCCGGTCCTTTTCTTACTTTTCTTGTTTTTAGGAGCTATTTTCTCTACGGTCTTGCTCTTCTCTTCCAGAGGAGCTTTCTTTTCAATTTCGCTCTTCTCTTCTTTCGGGGCCACTTTCATGTTGGCAACTGACACTCCAGAGAATGATTCTTTGGGCGATTTTTCATCCCTGTCATAGCGAGAAGAAGTCTGTGTTTCTTTTGAAGGAATCTTGTCGTTCTCTTTTAGACTTTCTTCGGCATTATTCTTAGATGACTTTTCCTTAGATGCCTTTTTGTTATCATGGTCAGCCCACGAGTCTAAACTGCGCGTTGCCATAATATTGGAATTCTCACTGGAGGATGAAGTGTGCATCATTTTCCTGCGATGGTTAGAAGCAGCAGGAGCTTGTCGTCGCTTGTCATCATGAGGCTGGTGGTCCAAGGCTTCGTCGTCTTCGTCAATGGGTCGCATGTTGCGGCCAGCACGCTTTCTAACTTTCCGGTCAGTCTTCTTTTTGGCTCGGCGTTCACGATGAGTAGGCTCTGTGTACTCCGTCTCTTCATCTCCAGAGTAAGATGATACCGACGAGATTGTGCTACTGGCATCGATAGTCTTGCCAAAGCTAGACTCTTCGGCATCAGTGTATTCCGTGCCACACGTATATTGAGTATCGTAGTCGCCAACGCTTCGTCCTTTCTTTCTGAATTTGGACGTGGTGACTACCGAGGCAGCCTTTTTCGCCTTGTTCTTATCTGGCTTAATGTAGCGTGAGCTTAAAACCTCAGAACTTGCAGAAGACGCGTCGCCATAGGAATCGTCATCTGAAATCTCGGTGATGGACTCAGTAAATGTATCGTTGTCGCGATGACGACGATGATGGCCACGCCTATAGTCTGTTTCTTCGTCCTCTTCTTCCGAGGATGAGCCAACCCCGTAACGACCAATCGGCCTGCTCTTCTTTTGTTTCTTTTTGTTCTTTGGGCGGCGTTTCTTGACCACCGGGACCACGGGACGTTCTGCTTGCGGCGATTGCGACGGCTGCTCTTCAATTTCGTATCGCTTATTTGTGTTCCTCTCCGTATCCGATAAGCTAAAGAAAGAATCACAGTTGTTCAAATTGTAACCCATTTGTTCCAAACTCTTTCCGAGAGCATCAGCAGCTGCTTGAGCTCTTAATTCACCCAGAACTTGATCACGAGTGACTAGTTCACGCTTGCGCTCTCCCTCTCGTGGTTCGTAGAATTCTTCTTCATCCTGTCGCTCGTCGTATGCATTATCCCCACGATAGTCATCATCATATTCACCTCGCTCGTCGACAGCATCCGTATCTTCTTCATAAGACTGTTCAGAAGAAATGTACAAATCTTCCTCATCCGAATAGTCGTAGCCTCCGGAATAATTGCGACTGCTCTTGCTCTTGCCTCCTCGAGTTCGATCGTAGGCAGATGATCGTCTTTCGACTTTGCCACGCGAACGGATGCCAAATACCATGGCAGTTTTTGGTATCAACTGTATCAAGTGTATCAACTGGAGTTATATTGAATAAGCTGGCTTGTCTTAACTGACCTGTGATCGCCAGTCGGTGCAGAGAACAGAGTGTGTTGTGATACGTTTTTCTTGTCCTGGGATGAGCCTTAGGACAGTGTGGATTAACAAGTCAGCTGGCACCTATGACAATCCTAGCCTTGGTTGTTCCACTTGTTAGTTCTTTTGCGATAGTTTATTTCACTCGTCGCTCATTGATGAGAAATATTGTTATCTCTTGCGGTCTCCTAGCAGAAGAAATATTTTCGGATTTTTTAGCGAATAACCCAAAATGTGACGAGCAAACAGTCGAAACCTACTGTAAACACTTTTTCTATTTAACAGAAAGAGCCTGGTGATATCTCATTCTTCCTAAAATAATGGTGAGCTCATCTCCCTCCGATACTCAAGATGTTGTGTTTCGTGTTCATCTCGCTCCATAATATTTTGAAGACGACTACTATCTAGTAGCAGCAAGATCTTCCTGTATAGAATTGTTTAGCAAGAAACAGTCAAAGCAACGATAATGAGAACAAATAATAATAATAATAACCCAAAGAATCGCAGAGGATTTGCATCTTACACCTACTTTACTCGTCGTGCAACATCCTTCGAGCAGCAAGAGAAACAAGATCGCCCACTGGCTGTGGACGACTCGCTTCGACAGCATAAAGTCATCTGGATGAAGAAATCACTCACAAATCGTTCGACTAAGGATGGACTTATATCTGTTAACTATTGCAACAGTACCATTGAAAATATTACAACCTTGCAAACCTCAAACAAGAAGAATTGCCACATGGATACATCCAGCAAAATTCAAGTTGAGACTCGCTCAACAGATGATACGGTACCCACCGCCTCTTTCTCAAAGGAAGAGGCTTTGGAGGAAATAGAATCTCTGGCATATATCCTTGACGACAACAACGAAAACGACGAGGACAATGATGACGGTGCTGACGATGTTTCTTCTCTTTTTCAGAATCTTAGTCTTGATTCTCTCGACGTGGATGGTCAATTCGATAAGAATGCAAATACCATTATTCCCACCGAGACAATGGGCGGTGATGATGATCTTTCGTCTACTTTTCTGGCCCTAGAGGCTGATTCCGATAATATTAGTGAGCGAAAATCCAAAGAAGATCAGCTTCTCATCGATTCTCTGTCGGATCAACCGAGTCTTCTCGGTGACACAAAAAACATCAGCGAGGGACTGCACTTGAGAATTCGAAGCAGCATAGAGCCCGCACTATCGACACTGAAGCAGGAAACCAAGGCATACACTACCAACCGGTCACGGTCCCTGGGTAGCATTGATTTGTCAAAATTGGCAGTGAGACTGAATCGACAAACATTGCAGCAATCTACTGCCGAGGAGATTCTGACAAAATTGTTGATTGATGAGTATCGATTTTATAGTACTGATTTTGCTGGTATTCGTGCTTCTTCTCACTGCAGCAGTAGAGAGCATGATCATGAAACGATCCGAAATCCTTTGAAGACAGCTTTATCTGCGATTTACGAAGAAGACGCATCATGTGCGTGCAGCAACGATGCAAATTCAAACATCCCTGCGTGTCGTCTATCGCTGATATCAAACTTATTTATTAGGCAAGAAAACATTATCAAGGATAAATTCAGTCGGATCATTCCATCGGTACCGAAAGTCAAACTATCCAAAATTCATTTGAAAGCGCTCCAACAAAAAATTCGGAAAACGAAATTTAAAGGGACTTTTCAAGTGGATGCAGAAAAAATGGTTCAACACAAACTTCAAACCAGCCACCAATCCACAAGTTTACCAATTTCACAGAAGGTTTTCGTCGATGAGGGAGACAACCATGAGTTCGAGGTTTCCGTCCACAGATTGACGAATGCAGCCATCGAGACAGTAGAAAGTGCAGTAGAGACTCTTTCAAGCAGCCGAGCTCCAACAGATTCGGTAGAAGTTACAGTCTTGGAAGGTAACCTTCTTTGTTTGACAGCCACAGGAATGAAAGAACAACACAGTCTGCACCTTCAGCAAGGCGAACCGATTTCATCCAAGGTTCTAAAACCTTCCCTGCTCAGACGCCTGCCACTGAAAATGTTCTCGTAATCATTCATCCGTCTCACTCGCTTATTTTAGCAGATCCTTTTATATTTTTGACCAGCTTTCAACAATTAGTATGGTGCTTAGCTTGTCGCAGTAGCGTAGAGCGACCTGGCGACTTGTTCAAGAATGACAGTGAGTCGTGCTTATCTGTTTGCAGGATTTCAAATAATTGAAACAACAGTAGTTAATTGATTCACGCCGGTATGTTTTAGCGACGGAACCTTCAGTTCTATCTAATCCAATTTTTGCCAAAAGATTCTCTAGTTGTTCTGATCAAATCCAGTAGAACGGATACTATCGAGTAGTAATGGACCGTTGGATATGGTAATATGCTACCGAAGATCCTATGTAGCCAAACAGGAAAAATCTGGATGACGGTCGGTGCTCGAACCCAGTGGGAGGACAACCAATGGAAAGCAGCGCTAGTTCGTAATCTGTGAGAGGGTGCGTGTCCAAACGGATGAATCTCTTGGCGTTGCAATAAAAGGTGCACCCCTTTGGCTTAAAAATCTGCATCAGCTTTACTGTACAACTTATTCGGCCCACCAAGTCTTCATTTTTTATATTCGGCACAGGTATTTCTCAAGTAAACTTCCAGTTCCATATCCACTTATTTCGACAACGAAAGACAGACAATTCGAGTACCATGCCACTCTCAGTTCCATTACCCGAGTTTCGGGAAAGCTCGATTTCTCGTGTTAACAATGTCAAGGATACGCAATCTGTTCATTCCATGCCAACAGCAATCGAAACGAAAACGGATCTACATGAAATGCGTGACGATGCCCTTGCTGCCAAGATTTCTTTCGACCATACGTTGATTTCTGAAATGACAGAAACAAGAGATGAAGACGAGACAGAGGATCTCGACTTCACCTTGTCGGATAATGCTGAAGACGCATCTCCCGAGGCGGAAGCTTTGGTCGTCTCTTCGGCTGCACAAGAAAAAGTAGTAAGTATTGTTGAAAAAACATCTACTGCCAGTGTTCAACGTGAGACCACTGAAAAGGTTACTCCTGTGGTTCAAAAAGAGACCATTGACATGGGAAAACCTCCTCTTGCCCCAACAACGGGCTTTCGACGAACATTGTCCAGCAACAGTGGATTCCGAAAAGCCTTTAAGGTTCCGTCCTTTCTCAATCGGACACGAAGCAACCCCACCAAGTGTGAGGAAATTGAGGACTCTCTACCCATCGCTAAGGCTGGTCTTTCTGAGAAAGCATCAGTGGATATCAGCGAGGATACCCTTGACATTGTTGGGATTGCCAGCGTTGCTAGTCATCATTCCAGCATCACATCTAAAGTTGATGAGATCGCAAGTGTCGAAACCAGTATCGCAACGAGCGTGGATGCCGTTAGTGTAGCTACAAGCAAGGATGACAGCGTTGTTGCTAGTGTTGCTCTTAGTGTCAGTAGCGCCACCTCTAATAAGAAAGGAAGCGTTGTAGCAAGTGTGAAGAATGCTAACAGTGCCGCTAGCAGTGTTAAAAGTTCTCCGTCCAGTGTGAAGGATGCCATTGTTGCGAGCAGTGTCAAAGGTGGAAGTGTCGCTGGTAGTACTATGAGTACCATTTCTTGCAAGAAGAGCGAAAGTGTCGCTGGCAGTATCAAGAGCAGTGTATCCAGTAAGAAGGGTGGGAGTGTAGCAGATAGTATCAAGAGTCTAGCCAGCAGCATCAAGAAGAAGGTATCTAGCAGCAAAAAAGAAGGAAATGGTGCTGAAAGTGCCAGCAGTGTTGCCGGCAGTGGCAGCAGTGGAACAGCCGTCTTAAGTGTCAGCGAAAAATCTTGCCCAACCAACGTCGATGAAGAGTTATGCGCGACAGCAAGTTCCGAAGAGGAAGAAACAACCTCGGATACGCCCCAGGATCAATCCATGGATAGTATTTTGGGTGGTCAAGGCGTAACTACTCAAGAAACTGAAGGAGAAGACGAAGATGATGAAGAAGAAGACAAATCTGAGGAGGAAACTATTGAGACATACGAGAGCTTTGGTCATGCTTCTGGCTCAAAAGTGTCGGGTGCGGGCAGCTCGAATACCAGCACCGCAAAGAAAAACGGCCCCGAGGTCGCAGCAAAGGTTGAAGAGAAAGTTTCGCCACAGGTTGAAGACAAAGCCTCACCACAGGTTGAAGAGGAAGCTTCGCTGAAGGTTGACGAGGAATCCTCACCACAGGTTGAAGAGGAAGCTTCGCTGAAGGTTGACGAGGAAGCCTCGCTTAGGCTTGAAGAAGAAGCTTCGCTTAGGCTTGAAGAAGAAGCTTCGCCTAAGGTTGAAGAAGAAGCTTCGCCTAAGGTTGAAGAAGAAGTATCACTAAAGAACGAGGACGAAAAAAGTTGTGGGCTTTTCAAGAATACCAGCACCGTTGCAGACGCAAAAGCCTCCGTAGGAGCTTCGATTGAAGACCCGTGGCCCAATCCTTGGTCAGCTGCTGGGAAAGTTGACCCCACGAGCGATGATGCACAAATCGTTTCCAAGGAAGATTCTCCTGCTTCTCACTCTTTTCCGATTGAGCAACAACAACGTGTTCAATCTAAGGAAAGCGTTGAGTTTAAGAAGCGTGCTCAAGGAGATGAAGCTTACCACCAGGAAGCACACGGCATGGTCGCAGAAGCAGCTGTTGAAGAAGAGCCGGAAGACAATGTATCCATTCGCGAGCTTGTCGAAGTACATGTAAAAGATTCCGACACCGAGTCTGTGACCGAAGATGTTGAGAACTCCTTTAAGATTATGCCTCTCGAAGCGGCCTCGGCCAATGCCACTGAAACTACCGAGATTGCCAAGCAAGCCACCAAAAGCAAGGCCAAAAAATCGATACCTTTCTGGAAGCGATCTAAGAAAATTCGTAATCCTGAGGGTTCAAAGTCAACGAAATCTAAAAAGAATAAGCTGCTTTCGCTATTCCGATTGGGCTCCCGGCTCTCGAAGGAAAAGTCTTCAAGGAGGAAAACCAAAAAGACAGTTGCCGCTTCTACCAAGCCCAAGCTCGAGCCAGTACATGAAAATTTACAGCTGATTGAACCTGCACGTTTTGCCCCCGAGGAAAACACTAAGCCAGTGGCTTCCATCGAAGAATCTGAATCTCGTATCCTGCAATTGATCGAAATCATTGATGGACCTGATGCTCTTACAAAGGAACCAAAAGAATCCGTGCCAATTGTCTGTGAATCGGCCATTAATCAACGCGAATCCAATCCCGTGCAGACACAGGAGACCAAGGACGATTTGATGCCATTGAACACTGTTGAATCCGGCACTTGGATGACCTCGCAATCAGCAGACACCTATGGTATTCCTACGTCGTTCGTATCATCGGCTGGTGATATGATCAATTCTACCGATTGCGGGGACGCACCAAAAAGCTCTCCAATGATGGACAAATGGAACCTCTTCGTATCTGCTGTCTCCGAAGCAGCGCAAGAAAAGCTGGTGGATGTTCCACTTCGCGAACTCGAGCGCTTGGGTCTAACTTGTGATTGTGGTGCTGCATCAAACGAGGAACCAGCCTCTCGAAAATTGAATAGCCCCCTTTCCGATACATTTGACGAGATCATGGACGTTTTGGAACTCAGAGGAGAAAAGAAGAATGCTACGAAGGAGAACAAGATCGAGTAGGCCCTTGCCAACTTGCAAACGTCCCAGGCAGCAGTAGGTTGGACCATCAAGTGACCCAGGAGGCGAATGGAGATTTTTATTCATGTCAAAATATATACTCTTTTAAGCATCTTATAAAATTATGTCTTACATTTTTTATGCGCCAGACTATCTCAGTTGTTTTGCTCATGAGCAACAACAGCATCTCGCCAGCATCTAAAACACCACAAAAGCATACTACACGGAGTACAGTAGTTGAAGACAGCTTCTACGGCTTGTAAAACAGGATAGATAGCATTCCTATGCCTTTGCGCCCCGGTGGTCCACTCATTTCCTGACCACAAACTCAACAGCCGTTGGTTTTCGCTAGCTAAGTAGTAGTTGATCATTCGTTTTTTCAGTAGATAGCCAGACTAGTAGTACTAGACTATCCTTAAGTACGTTTGAACCTACCTTTTCAGGATACACAATCGACACCCAAGCATGTATTTGATTAGATACTACAGTAGTAGAACTACTACTGTACGAGTTATTAAAAGCTTCCCAAGCGGTCTTCCGTCAAGATTTCTTTGGAAATCTAAATTTATTGAAGTTGCTGACTTGATCAGGAGAATCATTGACATCGATCACCCGGGCTGTCTCCATGAAGTCTGACCTATGTCCGCAGCCACTACTTCAACATTTATTTTGTAGAAAAAGGGAGCAATATTTTTGTACTAGACTACCAGTACTTTAGTAGACTAATAATAATAGCTAGAGTTGCTACTCTACTACTAGCTAGTAGGAGACCTCTAGCTACTGGATGTTACTCGTCATCATCGTGCGCAATCGGTCGATTCGTTGAAGATCGGTTTTTCATCACTCTTTCAAGTTGATTTTTTCTGGTACCGAGTAGACTACACACTACCACTACCTCACAAACCAACAATCAACGAATTAATCTCTAAATTGTAGGTTACAAGAAGCTGAAACAAAAACGCACAACTAGAAGGAAAAATCCTTTTTAGTAGCTAGCTATTAGTATCTTCCATTCAATTGCACTGCCCTCCTCGACACGATCGAGTGCACACGTGGACACAGCAACCGAAAAGGATTCCCATTACGTACTGTGCCACGTTTTGAACAACAAAGATCCCAGGATGAGCGAAGCCGCGGCATCAATACCACAAAACACTAAAACCGTCAACATGACAACAATGTTGGACGAAGTGAAAGGCTCGGATGAGACGGTGACTACGAAGACTGGCAGTAGCGTCGACAGCAATGACTACCTCACTGCTGGTCCACGCCAACCAGCCCAATACACGGAGCTGATACTGGAACAACTTGCCCGGCAGCTGGAGTACTACTTTTCCCAGGCCAACCTAGAGAAAGACACCTACGTGGAAACCCTGCGGCAACTGAATGATGGCTACGTTCCTGCGAATATCTTGCAGCGCTTTGCGAAAGTGCAAAGTCTGGTACCTCTCGACACGGTAGATGCCATTGTCAAGGCCACTACGGAGAAGAGCAGTCTGTTGGAAGTGGCACTGATCGACTCCAAGACTGGAAAGCGAGTCTCAGGAGACAATGTGAACACAAATTGCATCGTCGCTATTGGATCGAGTAGCGGAAAGCCTCTGGAAAACTGCGTTTTGAAAGCAGTGGGATTCACTTCGACACCGAACACACCCGGTACTCCCATTCAGAATACCATTATCATTCGAGATGTGGACCCCAGTATCAAGGAGGAACAAGTGAGAGCACTTTTTGACGACGATGAATGTCCGCCTGTACTGAGCTTGTACTTGGATGTTTACAACTGCTGGTGCGTTTTAGCGTCGTCCTTGCTGGAGTTGCTCATCAAATTGTTTTCATTTTGCTGCATCGACTCTTACTTACATTCCCTTTCTATTTTGCCTTTATATAGGTTTGTCACTTTGGATACAACATCCCGAGACGATATGCTGTATGCCATGATGTCATTACGGAGTCAATACCTGGGAGACGAACCGGTCAAGGCACGACTAAAATCTCAAGTTCTTACCGTCGACCCCGCGGCGGCACCCGTTCTCCCCAACATGCCTTATGGTAATGCTTACGGTCACCCTTCCAGCGTGGTTTCTTCGCAAGAAGGAGGAGCTGCTCCTACCAAGGGCAAGGGAAGGAGAAAGAAGCGCTCCAAGAACAATTCCAGCAGCAACAAAGGGAACAACAATAATAATGCTAGTAAAGCGAGCAACTCTGGTAGCGACCAAGGGAATAAAAACGGAAAGAAGAATGACAAGCAAAACAAGAATGCTAACTCGTCTTCCCACCAGAACACTAAGACGGGCAAGACTGCTGCAACAAAGAAAGCGCAGCCCAAGCCTGACCTGTCGGCTGCATCTTTTCCTGCTTTGTCCGATGGAGCGCCCAAGGTGGAAGTTGTCGTTGATGAAGGGAGCAGCATGAGCTCATCTGCATCATCGAAGAAGGCGTCTGGATCGGACACGGCGTCCACGGCTACCAGCTTATCATCGTCTTCTTCGGGGAAACAACAAGTAGTGTCTGGCGGATATGCCGCCGTTTTGTTGAAGGCCAAACCTGCCAATACTCATTGGGATGTTCCAAAGAAGGTTCGTTTTTGGAAATGTGTATTTTTTGCTGTCTGATTATTGGTGGTCTATTTCCATGTAGTTTGATTTGTTCATGTGATGATATGCTGTTCAACTTTCTCACGATGTATGATTTCCAATCCAATATTTCTTTTCTTGAAGGACACGCAAGCAGCAGCTAAAGTCGACGTCAAGAGAGAAAGCAGCGTCAACAATAGTAAAAAGGGAAAAGCAGCTGTGAAGAAAGAAGAAAACACAGCAGCAGCAGCAGCAGCAGCAGAAAAAGAACCACTGGTTGTCACACCACCATCGTGGGGCGGAGGTCGTTCGTTTGCCGATGTTCTAGCTCGTTAGCTGACTCGTGTGGCGCTTTCAACGATTTTGCAGCGATACATTGCGACTTATGTGTGTCTACTTCCGCTAAGTAGCAGTGGCAGTGCTTGTATTACATAGATCATCGGTGGTGGACGATACGGAGATTGCGTGAATTGTGTGGATGTTTTTGAATTATTGGATGGAGAAAGGTTTGACCACTTTTAGAGATCCTCTTCCATGGCGTGAAGTGCTTGAAAAAGGACAGCATTGGAACGAAGCGATAAAGGAAATAAGCAGGATTGCGTATGGACTCGGAAGAAGAACCTGCGCAAGCATGGAGTCCCATCGACTCGCTCATTTCAATGATATGATTCAAAATAGGTGTTCTTCGAGGCTACGTAGCTTGGCAACCATGTTTGTTATTACTAGAATGGCTATGATATTTTCTACTCCAAAGATTCTTCAAATATGGTATTTGCTCAAAAAGGAAAATTTGATGTATTCCGGGAGGTGGAATGAGACTAATAAAAAATGATTATTACATGCAAAGAAAATAATCGTAAAGTCAGTTGTTTGGTTTCTCGTTGTTTCTGTGGCGTGTCGTCAATCCAGCCCGTGATTAAAACTCCATTTTCCTGCTCCATTGGCACCCCGAAGGGGTGCCAATGGTTGTTGCCTTCGGGTGACCTTGGCGCCCTGCGGGCGCCATAGTTGTGATCCCCGTTAATTAGATATTCAATTTTTTTACTCGCACACTTGAGCGAAAACAATAATAAATCCTCCAAGTAAAACATACATAATCTTTCGAGTGAAGCGATCATGTTTAAAAGTCGGACTAAAAGCTCTGCTCAGAGCCAGCCGAAGGGAACGTGAGACAAGGAGACCCGAAGCCGACGTCACCGGAATGACCCGAAATGCCCCATCCCGTCTCCCACTCAGAAACAGGAACACATCGGGAGAAATCGGATACGACTATTCCCACTTCGGGGAAGAAGATCCACACGCCAGGCTGCCGAA
>Ga0210036_1004284_pt1 | contig 13231 bp, 10 predicted proteins | sample CryGeymeta201515_FD_185469 | JGI IMG/M metagenome (GOLD analysis project Ga0210036, IMG submission 185469) | Groundwater microbial communities from Crystal Geyser aquifers in Utah, USA - Crystal Geyser metaG 2015-15 (SPAdes) (version 2) | ecosystem: Environmental > Aquatic > Deep subsurface >...
ACTGTTGCCTCTCCTGATGTTGCCGGTGGCGAGAAGGTTGGCGGTGTCCCGACTGTTACCCCTCCTGATGTTGCCGGTGGCGAGAAGGTTGGCGGTGTCCCGACTGTTACCTCGCCTGATGTTGCCGATGGCGAGAAGGTTGCTGATGGAAATGAAGGTGATGGATTTGCTGGCGAGGTTGAGGATGCCGATGATCGTGCTGATGGAAATGAAGGTGATGGATTTGGCAAGGACGATGATGCCGATGATCGTGCTGGTGGAAATGAGGATGTCGATGATCGTGCTGATGGAAATGAAGGTGATGGATTTGGCAAGGACGATGATGCCGATGATCGTGCTGCTGATGATGATCTTCCTACGGACGACAATGTGTTGTTGTCTCCTGCGTTGTCTTCCAGTGACGACAACGACGATGAGGATGAGGACGATGATGAGGATGAGGACGACGACGATGACGACGACGACGATGATGATGATGAAGTTCTTGACGTTTCCTCCATCAACTACATTGCCAAAACTGTTGATGAAACAAATGGAACTTTGTTCACTGTCAATTTGGGAGTTATGGGCACCGAAAGTCGAGTTCGAATCGAGACCATGGCCAGCATGTACAACTGTGATGCGCATCATTTTGCCAAGTGCATGGGACCAATCAAATTGGTTGCCGAGCTTTTGCAAACTCCATTCGAAGAACATGCCATGGAAATGTCTGTTGCAAAAATTAATTCATGGACTGCTGGCGACGATGAGGATACTCCAAGGACTGGTGGGCTTATTCATAAGCACTCCCGAATCGTGAAGGCCCTCTTTGAAGCTATCAACTCCAACAAGACCAATCTTGCTCAAGCTCTTGACATGAAACTTCCTCAGTTAAACTGGCGCTCCTACATTCGTCTTTGGCGTCAAGGACGACAGTACATTGCCGACTTTCGTTGCATGATGCCGGGGAAGTCCTTTGAAGAGATCTATGCAAAGATGCGTGAAGAGTTGGATGATTTGGTGTCCAAGCGTTCCGTTGACGAGAAAGTTGAGAAGTTATTGAATGACTATCGTGAAAGCAAACTCATTGAACGACGTCGTGCAAACATTGTTACTTCTCCTGTTGGAAACGAGTCTGCTTCTGTGCGTTATCCCCTTCGTATGCGCCAGAAGAAAGCAGACATTGATGATGAGGAGTCGGACGAAGAGATGGAGGACGAAGTTCAGACGACGCACTCTGTCAGCAACACGAAGAAGCGCAAGGCAAGATCGTCTGTCTCCTCAATTACCGGAAGCAACAAGAAGCGTGCCACTTCCAAGGAAATGATGCCTCCTGTGTTGAAGCAAAACGAGAGTGGAGTCGCCATTGGGTATTATGATCCCTCCAAGGCATGGGCGAGCGCAGCAAAGAACAAGGTAGTTCTTCTCAAGTGCTTGATTATGTACTGTGGTCTCCGTGGAATTCAAGGGCAGCGTGGACATTTGGACACTTTTATTGCTGGTTTATTTCCAGGTGCTGTCGACTATGATAGATCTTTTGTTCTCCTCGTGGCTGCAATTATTTTTGATCAGACACATGTGAATGATTCTGCAGCAATGGATGTTCTTCAAGCTCTTGTGAAAAGTGGTTTCTTCACCCCTCAGGCATTTGCTGACACCGATGCAAAGCATCTGAAGTCAATTGTGTCGCCCTTTGACAGCAAACTCACGACAAAGTGGATGGTCGATCTGGGCAAGGCCCTGGTTAATGAACATGACGGGAAAGTTCCGGCCACACGAACTGCACTCAAGGAGCTTCCCCTTACGGTAATCAATCCCACCGTTGTCAACACTGTTTTCCAGGATGCCCTTGGTCATTTCTACGGCCCAACTGTTGACAACTTTTATGGCACTGGAATGGCTGTTGCTCTAGGATTGATTGACATTGAAGAGTATGACTGCATCGAGAAGAAAGAGGTGAGCCCAAAGGATTTGGATGTTGATAAAGTTCAATCAAGTCTCATGACATGGTTGCCACAGCATGAATGGAAAGACTTTGACAAGCTCATGGCGGATGTGGCGCAGATTGTTGTCGAGGACGACGGTGGTGAGAAAGCGATCAAGAGGGTTATTCGAAAGAAGTTTCTGCGTAATGACAGAAAGTTGCTTTTCAAAATGGTAGATGATATTGCCGAGTACTTTGCCAAGTGGGCTTAGTCAAAGACGATGGACGAAGTTAAGCAGTTATTTGCACCGAAGAGGAGGAGTTATTTGCGCGCGGCAGTGGTGAGTTATTTCACCAGAGACCGGAGCGGCAGTGGTGAGTTATTTACACCCCCGGAGAAAAAACAAAGACGTTATGTTAAGGCACAACTTGCTATTCTAGTTTACCTTATACGTCAACAATATCTTGTGTAAGTCTAGTAAAGGCACAACTTGTGCTTTTGTGTTTACTAGTCGTTTGAAGAAGAAATATTTAGACCCTACTAATGAAAGATTAACTGCAACTATTGGAGAACGTTCAGCATCTCTTCATCATTCTACAAAAACAACTTGTCCTTTGTCATTTTTCAGAGCCTGGGGCTCTTTTGAGCGTGGCTCTTTTCAAAGAGCTCCTGTTACTTTTCCGAATACCACTTGGAACTTCTTCCGTAGTGGCTGCATCAGTGATATCCCTTTTCAAGTGCCCTGTTTCATCGTTCATGAGAATGTCATTCCCCTCCTCTCGCTGGAACAGTTGACGGCCTGCTTGAATGGCATCAGTTCCCTCTATGATCAACTTGTCAAGCTTCTCCTCAGTTTCCAAATCACTATCTGTCATCTGAGCACTGCTGAAGGAAGATTCTTCGGCAGCAGCTGCATAGGGTACAACAAAAGAATTCCCTGCTGCTGCATCAGGTACAAAAGAATTTCCTGCTGCTGCTGCAAATACAAACGAATTTCCTGCTGCTGCTGCATCAGGTACAAAAGAACTTCCTGCTGCCGCAAAAGAACTTCCTGCTGTATCAGGTACAAAAGAACTTCCTGCTGCATCAGGTACAAAAGAACTTCCTGCGGCAACACCACGTCCAAAAGAAGGTCCTGAAATTGTATAACAAACACAACATTTTAGACATGATTACCTACTACGCAATATTACATGAATCAAGGCATCATGGAATCACCTTTGGCTTTCTTCAACTTCGCAAGCATTGCAGCATTCTTGCTCTGATGCACCTTAGCCTCTGTCCGCCCCTTCTTGCGACTCTTTGTATCTGTACGAGCAACCTTCCAGCAAGCATATGTGATATCCCCAATCCCCATATCGCGCTGGTTGACCGGGACGGACACAAACTCAGTCTCAAGCTCTTCATCGTCGCCCGCTTCACTGTACAAAGCCTTGGAAGAAAGTACATGTCCATTGGGAAAGTTCAAAATGAGTTTCTTCCACTGACGATTACGATTGCGCCCCTTCGTTGCATTAGTGTCTCTAATGAATTCTTCTGCAGCATTGTCCATGGCATGGGCAATAGGTTCCGTGACTGCCTCAGATTTCTGGAATGCTCTATAGTCATTGAGGTGAGAATAGTCATAGGCCGGATAAGTAATCATGACCTGACCAGTTGTCCAGAGACGAGCTCTATACTGATCTTCATTCACATTCTCGGCCACCCATCGCAAGTCCATGGGAAGACAAATGAAATACCCATCGTATGTGACATTCTTCTGGACCCCTTCCATGTCCCGGACACTGTAGACCGTCACTTCTCGATTCCGTTCTGGGTTGACAGTATCAACGTCAATAATGTCTAAAAAAGTATTGGTCGTGGTAAGAGGGGACCCATGGTGGGAAAGCAAGCAACAAGCAGTACACACGGGATTCAAATACAGCTGCACTTACAGGCGCCAGGGGGCACAGATCCACTCATTGCTTCCGGTATTGCTGGTAGAGTATTCAGCAAAGAAGTGGTTAGTCTTTTCTTATCAGGTCCCGCTGAGACAGTTTTCCCAATCAGTGAAGGTGATCCAGCCAATTCAGGTTCTTCCGTAGCAGTTGCTGTTCTTGGAGGAGAAAAGATAGTATCCTTTGTGGCAGTCGTTCGTGGAGGAGAAAAGATATTTTCCTCTTCTTTTGAAATGGGAGAAAAGATGTCCGACTTAACCTCAAAGTCTTCCTGGCTGCTGTTGGACGATGAGCTGGATTGTGGCGATGTAGACTGCTGTGCTCGCTTCTCGTTTTCTTCTAGTTTGTCTTTTAGGTCTTTTAGATTGAGTGGGATGTCAAACTTCACTAAAACCTTGTTGTACTCTCTTTTACTGAGAGCTTTCCACCTGTGAACCTTTTGTTGTATACGTCGAGTAAACTTGTCACTGTAAACGTCTGGCTTCCTCTGCAGGAGAAAATGAAGTTGTTGTCCTGGCTGTCTCAAATGGTCAATACCACCAGCGAGTTGGATATCTGTTACCAATTCCTTCAAGAGCCAAACCGGCAAAGCTTTGCGAGACTGACCTGGAGTATCAGAGAGGGTAGAGAGAGCAACACTTGATGAGGACTGGACACTTCCACCAGGTGAAGATGGAGGGTTTTGTGGCTTCTCAGATTTTTTCGACGGGGCCAGTCTTTTTGCTTTGCTTTTAGATGCAGCAGGAGATTTCTTGCTTCTTGTTCTTGATGCAGCAGAGGTTTTCTCACCACCGTTGCTTGAAACAGAAGATTCCTCTCCAGCAGCTCTTGAACGATTTCGAGTTTGTGGCATAACGTTTCAACAAGCAACAACCCAATTGATTTTCTTCGTTCCTGCTCCCTGCTCGCAAAAAGCAAGTAGTACTTTCACGCTTTCCTACAGGGATCTCTTTCAAGATATCTTTGCTGTAGCAGTAGGATAGCTACTACTCTAGCTGCGTGGTATGACATTGTGTAGTCCTAGTACCGAACAATGAGTCATTAAGCAAGTAGGTACTCCTACCAGTAAGTTAGCAACGTAAGTTGTTGTAGTAGGAGTAATAAGCCGTACTAGTAGGACTAATTGGTAAGTACTCAAGTACAAGAGTAAGTGTTAAAGCTATCTTTTGGATTGAACTTCAACATTATTTGCTTGTTCGGGAATAGCTTCATGGGCATACAATTTTTTTACTCGAGAGTTAATTAATTACTGCTGTGCCTTGGTGGTACTACAACTGGTACTCCTCTACTTAGATACACTAGAAGTAAACGGCAGCCAGCATTACACGCACAACTGCCAACACATACCATATACCAGCATGACCAGCACCGACCCTTTTGCGAAGGACTTCATTGAGCCTGATATCCCATGGGCTGATAGTGCTGCACGAGGGTTACTTTACGATGATATTATTGAGAAAAGGGTAGCGCTGACAGCGGATGGAAGTGCAACTGCGAGGGAGATATACAATCAAAGACCAGAATACAAGCTCTACGCATGGAAGCAATTTCCTTCGAGACTTACTGCTCTCCGCAATTTCATTGGGACCAGAAGAAAACGAGCCGCGGAAGACCGTGAAGCTTTTGATCGTTACGCAGAAAACCACTCCAAGTCCAAATTGAACCAAAGAGGCGAGCCTCACTTTGATAAGTCTGCTGCCCAGGTGCAGCTTCGGAAAGACATGGACGAAGGAATGCTAGACCAAATGACACGTAGACAACTATACGAAATGGAATCAAGGAACAATCTCTACCAAATGTGGCCCTTCAGTGTATTTTCAAAGTGCATTGAACAGGAGTTGAGGCTTAGAAAATACCATACTTTCATTAAAAACAAAGACGACAAAGACAAAAAACAAAGAATGGAGAGTCATCTAAAACGGAAAAGAAAGCAGCAAAAGCTTGCTGACAAAGTCCAGAAAATAGCAGACGAAGCTAAACGCGATGAACACAGCACTTAAGATAACGCAGTTGAGATAACTATTATTATAGTTTATTGTTTCGGGGTACTAGATGTATGATGTATGGCTTCGTAAAAAGGCACAAGTTGTGCCTTTTCACCACTCTTGTCTAGTGGAGTATCAAGCAAATCGAAAACTCTCCTAATTTTTTTAAAACTCTCCTAATTTAAAACTCTCCTAATTTTTTTTTGAAAATCTCCTAAAAATCTCCTAATTTTTCTGAAAATCTCCTAACGCGAAAAAAAAACTCTCCTAATTAAAAAAAAAACTCTCCTAAGTAAAAAAAAACTCTCCTAATTTCAAACTCTCCTAATTGGTTTTTTCTAATTAATCGGGTCGAAATCTCTTGAAATGATTATATTACACTCCTTAGCATTCGTAAGTTGTTCAAAATTATTTTCTTGCCGGGAGTGAAAACGTTTATTGATCAAGTGTGCGAATGAAGTACTTAAATTATTCAACAATTCTGATTCACCTTCCCGCTACCGTTTCTTCCAGTAGTAGTACTTCTGCAATCACGGGATAGATCTGTTCCCTCATCATCATTAATCAAGAGTTGTGAGAGTCCCTGCCAGTAGTCTACTAGTCTAGTAGCTCCAATTTGGATATGTCATCCACCTGGGCCTGCCAGGCTAATAATCTTGAATCAGAAAATTGAATAATAAATAAAGCGGGTTTTTTGCCACGGAGCAAGAAGGCTTCTTTTCCGAATAGGAGAGATGCTGGCGAGCTCTTTCATCATCATCATCAACCGATTCTCTCCCACACATTCAAACGCTCCAACGCTAGTAGTACTCCTCCTACGTACGAAAAGTACTGAAAAATTCGAGTACGAGAGATTTGCATGGGGGACGAAAGAATAAAAAGCAACGTTTCGTACGCCACCAGCACTACCTGTGCGATACTCTACTACAGTAGTACACTACCCGATACTCCACTCTAGCTACTACTGTAGTAGTAGAATAGCAGTAGCTACTACTCTACGAGTAGCTAGTAGAGTAGTAGAGTACCTGGTAGTAGACTAGCTAGTACGAGAAGCAGCTGTTCATTACTAGTCTAGTATTATGAACTTTTTTCTCAGCATATTGCAACTTTACTACTAGCTAGTAGTAGTTGTCTACAACTTCAGCAACAAGTTTTTATCATCATACTATCACAAGCTCCAAAACCAAAACAAGCAAGTAGAGAAGGACACAGTGAAGAGTCCAATATAAGCAGAAGTTATCGAGGTTGGTTATCAAATAGTAGCGGCATTAGTAGATTCATCTGGTTTCAACAGCGGGACCAATTCTCAATTGCCAAATTATCCCCATTCTTTATACGTAGAGTACCTGGTACCATTTTGCAACCAACAATCTTTCATCAGCCTTTCTGATTAACAAATAATAATAATACTCTCAAACGTGACAATGTTAGGTGCTATTCGCCGTGTGATATCCGGCGATGCCTTGGATGGCAACAATAATGATAACCACATGGACAGTAACGCGAACAGTGGTGTCACCAACCAAGGACCCCATCCCACCTCATCCCCTACGACTGACTACGCCATTACCACTGCCACTACCACTACCACCACCACCGACAACAACAACAACAACAACAACAACAATCCTCACCCGACAGCTGTCGTGGTAGAGCACGATCGAGAACAAGAGAGTGGTGATTATGATGCTCCGTTTCACTTGATTCGATCTGGAAATCCTTCGAATCGCAGTGCATCAGATGACAACTTTACCGCCAACAGCAGTTTGAGCGACGATGCCAGTGCCGGGAGGGACGAGGATGCAGCAGCGGCAGCGGTGGTAATAGATGCTGCTGTTGCTGCCATGAACAGCAGCAGCACCAGCAGTAGTCGCAATGAACCTGCGGTCGACGTGTACATGGAAGATGTCGTGGGAGCTATGGAAGGAACACCGACCCCTCTGGCCGGTGTTGGATCAGGACCTCAACAGCACACGTTCCAAAACATGGAAATGTCTTCGGCTTCGTACCAAATGCAAGCGGAACATCATCGTAGCATGGTACTAGGGAACACAACACCAACAGCTTATAGTGATGGTAATCAGCATCATCATCATTATCATCAGCAGCAGCACCATCAGCAGCAGCAGCAGCAACAATATCAGACGGAGACGGCCAGCAGTCGAATGCAGCGCATGGAATCTTCCTCGGAAGATTCTGGATCTGCCCGTGGTACCACTGTTAGTGCGAACAGCAGTCGTGATTGGGGATGGTTCGACGATGATGTTCACCTATCGGGGCATTTGACACCTTCCGGTAGTAGAGGAATCCTGCGCAGTTCCAGCCTTGGAAACCGAAGTGGTACCCCCCGAACGCCACCCAGTCATCGAATGAATGTCGGACTGGATCCTCGAGATGGTACGTTTGTTCGCGTCTCGTAGTTTGTCAAGGTCTTGTTTTTGAAGAAAGTGGCGTGTCCTTGATTTGACTCCGTATCGATTTGCTCGTTTATGTTTAGTTCCGTCCGTAACTTACCCTTGCTCGACTTCATTGTTTCACCGCGCATCCCTCTCAATTAAATATGCAGACCACGAAGCGTTTGTCATGGCTGTAACTGCTCCCACGTACGTTTTGGAAGAATCAAGGTCCTCACAGCGACTCTGGAAAGATTCAGCAGGACGACGACCACCACAGCCGGTCGAAGAGCGAGCATTTTACGAACAAATGTGGTCTCAGAACTTTGCCAAGTCTCAAGTCAACTATCAAATGCCCGCCGAGGTCTTGACGGCCACCACTCCCATTTCTCTCAGCCCTTTTGCCGAAGGTGGAGCCATGGAAGTCTCGCCTGCCGCGGACGCCGCCGAAGGAGGTAATTACCAGTATAATATGAATGTTCAAGGACCCACAGATACCCACAATATGATGATGATGCCATCGTCGGGTGTCAACGGAGATGGAGCCGATGGGGACGATACCAACCGTACGGGAGGAGGATTAAAGGAAGCACCCCGACAGGCTCCACCATCGGTACTGCCTCCCACGCACCACCAACACATTATCAACAAGACAGCTAAAACGGACGATGGAGAAGAAATGCGCATTTTGGTCCGAGGAGACAATGTCTTTGGAACAACCGTCAGCAAATCCTTTGCGCTCTCTGATGAAAAACGTGGTCCTATTACCAACGTGGTAACGGTCAACATTTCCATTGCCAGCTATCGAGTGGTAGAGGTACGTTTAGGACTAGAAATGAGTCCATGCCTGGTGCTTGCCTATTTCTTTTCGAATAATCTCATTTTTCTTTTCCTTTTTTCGCTCCCATCTCGCTCACGTGCACAGTCGAGAAAGCGAGGAAAGTACGCCCAGTTCTTGGTAATTTACCGCGAGGGTAGTATTCGTGATACCATTGGCGTCTGGAAGCGCTATTCAGATTTTGATGATTTGGCACGGACTGTCACGCAGGCTCACGAAGGGTGTGCATCCGTCATTGCCAATATTTCTCCTCTGGCTGTCACGGAAGAGCATGATGTTGAGCACTTGCCAAATGCCATTACCAGCTGGCGACTTTTAAAGAAACGCCAGCGTTGGTACCGCTGCCTCGATTCTGGATACTTGTCTCTCAAAGTATTTCTCCTCGAGCGGTTCCTTCATGACATTTTATTTGAAAGCAGCAGCCCCAAACTCTTGCGTGAATTTGTTGGCGGCGCTGATGGACGTTAGACGAGAAGTCAAAAATAGATATTCTACATTCATAGCCATGAAATCAGCAGTATGATAATATTATCATAGTTCTTATCAATAGTCTGTAGTATTATTTAATTTAATTGATTTCCTTCTTGGAGCCTAACAGACGATATGCATTTCAAGGAAGCAGCCCTCAAGATGGAAACAGAACAGCCCCGGCACCTGCTTCCTTCTTTAACTGTGCAACTGCTGACCAATTTGCACCGTGTTGCTGTATCAATCGTTGTCGAAGACTATCGCCAAGCAAGAGAAAACTTGCGATCAAAATTGCAATTATATCGACGGATTGCTCCTCATCGCTCTGCTGGCAAGCTAAAATGCCAGCAATCTCGAGGGCCGCAAAAACAGAAACAACAATGCAACTTATTGCATCTCGTCGGAAAACACTGGTAGTATAAAAACCCAGTGTAATTACCTGAAAGTGAAATATCTTGGAAAGCTGAATTTCGGCAACGGGTGTATGAGCGGATATGGCTGCACTGTTGTGGACGTTATGATGATATGAAGGCGAGACGCAAGAATGTAGTGCATGCGCACAAAAATACGCGAGCCAAATGGTTACAGAAACACCGTCATTACTGCGATTGTTCAAAAAACTCCCTGTCTCGCCGTTGTTGGTCGTACCATGATTGCTGCTACAGTTGTTTTTGAAAGAACTTTCCACCAATGGTATGTCCTCCTTCATTGCACTGGATGATTTGTTCTCTGCTTTAGATAATTCAACGCTAGCATTGTTCGTCGCCTTCACTTGCAAGACTGCAAATGTAGCTGCCTGCAGGGCGGCTCCGACAATCCGAAGGTAAAGAATGGTGATTCGGATCTTTCTTTTTTTGCTATCCCCGTCATCGTATTCATAGGCGCTTGCTGCCGACTCTTTGCTTCCGAGACTTGCAATTATCCAGAAGCAGATAAAGATGTCTACTGTTGACATTAAGGCGACAACGCCTTTGACAACTGCATTGTGTAGGTGGACATTTCGAATCTTTTGGGAGCTGCTTTCGTCGGTATCAGAGCGTAGCAACAACCTTGGAAAAATGGCCAACATTGCGGCCAAAACAGCTGCAACATGGACTGCCCGCGTAAGACATCCGTCAAATCCATTCCCTTTGTTTTCGTCTTTCGACCAAGATTGAGCAGACAGTGAGTATTAATGAAAGAGAGCCTGTATGGGTCCATGTGGTGTTTGTTACATGCAACACCAACTGGAAAAAGCCCCCCCCGCGTTCATCGACGAGACTTACCATCTTCCAGTAAAACGACATCATCCGCAAACAGTGTGCACGAGTAGAATGAAAAAGCTGCTACGCAACAGCAGTATCCTTGACCTAAAAATTGTGGCTGCGTGTCAGGAGAAAAGTCGGTTGATTCACTTGTAAGCTCAACACTCTTTTGTCGATTGATCCACAACGATGGTCGCAGATGCTTTTGAAAGCAATCCCATGTCCATGCCCTATTGTTAAACTGACGATGTCCAAACGACAGAAGTTCATCGATTTGCAGCATTCCAGCGAAGATCATTCCTAAACCGCTACCAAAACCTGCCAGGGATGAAGTCATCGAACTGCAGAGGATCCAGGAAACACCGAGATTGAGACAAACGATGCAAAAGTACGCTCGATAGCGACATCTCAAGTCGAGACGTTGTTCTTGTTGTTGATGATGCTGTAATTGTTCTTCATGGGAATCAGTAGTAACATCAGTGGTAGCATTAATGATACGACTATCATTTCTACTGCTTACTCCAAAGCCGCCACCCGTTAGCAAGGAGCCAATAAAGGCGCGATGAAAGACATAGGCCATGGCATTCAAGATCAATATCATCAGAGCCCCTGTGTCGCTTTCCATGTTTTTGAAATACGTGGCGTATTCTACCGACACTGTATCATAGAGGGATGCAAAGCATGCCAGTAAAAACAACCCAAACGTTGCCAGACTCTTGACGTGGAGACAGGTTTCCTCAGATGTTGTTGCAGTTGTACTAGCTGATTTCCTCAAGACTGGGACAATCAAATATTTGAAGGATACCAACAGGATCAGAACAGCCAGTAGTAAAAGGGTCCACCTTATTGTTGATTCTAGTAGTTGGGTAGTCGTGGATGTCGAATTCAATATATCTACCACCAACCAAATCATGAACGTGGCCGATAAAAGAGCCAATCCTAGTCCAGCAAAGACGATTCCAATTCCTTGGGCATCATGAATACCATCTGTCATCGCTGTATGTGTCACAGATGATCGGACGACGACAGGTTCCACACAAATACCGGCAAACAAAATCATTACACCGGCATGAACCAGACCACGCAGAGACGGTTCCATTTCGTAAAGTTCGGCAACAATGCTACAAGTGGTCGTTACAGTGGCACACAATAACAAACTTCCACAACCCACCAATGGTGTTGCTGCTGCGGTGGTGGCGCATGCATTTGTTTGCGTTCTCAATAATGAAAATGATGGTCGTTGTGGCGTCAGCGTCATGTGGCTAAAACAAAAAATGTGCGTGTGTGTGTGTGTGTGTGTGTGTTTTGTTTTGTGTGTGGTTCGTTGTAACAAAATAATACATGTAAAAAGCATGAGTAGTAATAAAACTCTCCCCTTACTGGGAATACCAAAACCAGCCACTCTTTAGTACCAGGTACCACGTAATCAGTACGACCAAATTAAGCCCAGGTGGACTACGGCAGTTTACCTTGTCTTGTCTCCTGTGATAGGACTCAGGAGTTAGGTCTCTCTCTATTAGGTCGTGTGCCTATGCCTGCTCTGTATCCACACACTAGTCTAGTTTACTCCTACTATTATCATAATATTCAATATTTACTCTTATGTCTCCACACTAGCTTTTTACGTGTTATCAGCACCATGAGCTCAAAGCCGGCTCTACAACCGGCTGCCATCGAGTTAACAAGGTACTATAGGCACTACAGACACCCCTGTAGGTCCTGTAGACCCCATGCGAGTTCCGGAGGCGACATGCACCGGAAACGCAGCAACCGGAGATCGATTTGGTTCATCAAAACTCCAAATCATCAACCACAAAGCTTTGGAGACTTTGGCCATGACTACTACAGCCGGCCGGAAAACCAAGTTAACTTGCTCCTTCTCCTACTACAGGAGCAAGGGGACCTCGCTTCCACGCTGGAGACAAGGTACCATACCGCATGCGAGAGACAACCTTCGTTCGCTTGTAAACTGGAAAAGCACAAGTTGTGCCTCCTTTCCATCTACTACACCATCTACAACTACAACTACATCGTTGCAACCGGAAGGACCGACGACAAGCCTACAGTCTCTCTTCGTACAGACGACAATGGAACCCCTGCCACATGGACTTTGATCTTGTCTTCCAGCAAGTCATTGACCGGCAGGACCGGACTGCAGACTGAGGGACGCTTCAGTCTACTGGAACCACTGGAGATACAGCCTTAACAGGAACACTCCCACATCCGGACAAGGACTCGTCGCAAGACGACATGCCTTGTAGGCACACCACCATTGAGGCTACTCCTGCTCCTGCTCAGGAAAGACGACAAGCCAATTCGGAAGCTCGCACAACGACACCTCGCAGGAGACGACAGACTTCGCATCGCGAGCCTTCGCATCGCACCTGGACATTCAAGACTACAGTCATCAAGACTACCAACCACCGACATTAACCACCGACTACTTGGCAAGACCAACCAAA
>Ga0210036_1004290_pt1 | contig 13223 bp, 11 predicted proteins | sample CryGeymeta201515_FD_185469 | JGI IMG/M metagenome (GOLD analysis project Ga0210036, IMG submission 185469) | Groundwater microbial communities from Crystal Geyser aquifers in Utah, USA - Crystal Geyser metaG 2015-15 (SPAdes) (version 2) | ecosystem: Environmental > Aquatic > Deep subsurface >...
TCAACCATTGACAATGGTGCGTTAGATCTATATAAAGCAACCATTCCGGGGGAGTAAATTTTCAAACCAACCGGAGTAGAGCCATCGTGTAGTCCACATCGTGTTTACTTAGGTCAAAATCTTCATAATTTTGGATTCGCAAAGTATAAACTGTATTTCCATTCAAAATACTTACCCACATCTTCTTCCTTTATTTGGCAATGGGCAACAAAAAAAACTCGCGGACTCGCATCGTACTCCCCATGAACCCACGAAAAACCACTACTGAAGTCCTGGACAGGGCCGACCAGCAACAAGGAACGAAGAAGACCATGGTAAGCACTAGACGAGGAGTTGAAGTAGTTACAGTGAACAAACAGGAAATGGAGGCACTCCGGAAAGCTGCCAAAGAAGATGCAAAGAAAAAGCGCGAACTTGAGAAGATGGCACAGGAACAGAAGAGGCTTCAGCTGGAATTGGAGAAGATGCAAAGTGCGTTGGAGGCTGCCAAGGAACGAGAGAAAAATGCGACCATGGCAATCATACCCACAAACCGGAAGATCAAAAAGGAAAATCTCAATGACGACCTTGTCCAACATACGATGGCAGCTGCCAAAACTTTCCTATTTCGTCAAACAAAATTTGTGGAAGATATTTTCCAGGAAAGAGAGTTGGCCGAAGACATCATTCCTCATCTGGCTGTGGATCTGCCTATCTCAAAGGAGGAATTCATCGACGATTACTCGGGAATTGTGTACAATGGCATCAAGGCCGCATGCACGGATGTTCAGTCAAACGCCAAGAAAAGGGCTCAAGGTTTGTGTTTTGAACAAGTTAATATAATTGTCTTTGAATTACCCATGTTCCCATGTAAAAACTTACACAGATTCTTCTTTCGACACTTCGCAAGAATTATTCGACACTATGGGTGTCTTGCCAACAGCAGCAACTCTTTCAGGAATTCTTTCGGAATCTGTTGAGAACTTAAAGAAAAATGTTAATGCGAGAAACATTTTGCTATGGTACCAGGATCGATACTTACCGGTCATACACGGATTGGAGTACTGGGGCCCCAAATATCGTCATTTTCGACTTCCAACTGACAAAGAACCTATGAGTCAGGACAAAAAAGAAAGAATCCTTTGCACTGTTTCTAGCGAAGCTTTTGGTCTCATGGTATACGAGAATTGCCAAGAGAAGTGGCAAAATATCATGAAATTGAAGAAAAAAAATCGGGGTAAGTTATCACTCAAAATCTGTGTAACGTATCAAAAACATGACAACTAACCAAATGTTCGCCTCCATTTTGGTTAATTTCGACTTACACAGGAGCTCAAATCGCACGTACAGGAGATGCGGCCAAACAATTTGAAGCCAAGTGGACACTTACAAAGGAAGGACAGAAGAAATACGGAGGTTGGAAGGAGGGAGCTTACACAGCATACGACACCTATTACACGTTGATTGAGACATTACGCCAACATGACGAGGAAAAAGGCTTTGTATTCCAGAAATATTGCCAGGAAATCATGCGAGAATTACACGGTATTCCTGATGATCAGCTTGAGTACCGTACAAGTAATCGGAAACGGGTTAAGGCACCCCCCGCTCCTCCTGCTATTGATGTTACCAAGAGACGTGTCAAACGCAAGGTAAAGGAGTAACTTACTTGTTGTTATCTGGCAAACAAAACACAGATATTATCCAAAACAAGACACCACTGCTATTTTATTGGTCATTCTTGTCCACGTTATGGTTGATCGTTCCTGTATTATTGAGCTGGAATGATGTTGAATTGCATTCCGTTATTTGAATTCACACTACAGAGACTAGTATTTCGATCTAATATAACCATATTATCCAAGGCAACAAAATAACATATTTGGTGTATTGCTACATATAATATCGTAGTCATTGATGCTAGGAATTAGTAAATTAATATATCAAATCTTAAATACCAGATTACATGGGATAACACCAAAGTATATGCGTGTGCATTACTTGCAAACAAATACAAAGGATGCTTCTTACATCTTCAAACAAATCATGGTAACATGGTTATTAAAGATTTGTTATATTTACACAAGTCAAGAGTACTACTACTAATTTTGGTTAATAACATAATTCTAGAACAATGTACACGGGTTCAATAACCATACCCCGTAGGGTTTGTGTTTGGGTAAATTACATAGGGAATCGGGATTTACCCAGATGGTCATTCTCTGATGTAGACTTACTTGTTGTACTGATATTTGGCGGAAAATTCCAATCTCACATCTAATTTTACTACGGTACTACTAGTACTACTCTACTACTACTAGCTACTACTAGTAGCTAGAGCTAGCGACTACTAGTAGACCCTCTCGCCTACTACTAGTAGCTAAAGTACGAGTACTGCTAGAGAGTGGAGGTAGTACTACTGTATTAGCGATTGGTCAATCTAATAATGTTTTTTCACTAGCTAGACTAGATCCTACCACGAACTAAAAGTAGACTGCTTCCTATTCTATCTCCTTCCACGACGATAAAGTTGTAGTTATATTCGTATCTGTGTCGTTTTTGGTTCACTTCTTTGTCCTCCATAGCAATCAACAGCAGCATTCCTACACAAGTTCTTCATCATGGAGGACCATCATTCGAGTGACAGTCGCCGAAAACGTCCGCGGCTAGGAAGTAAGGCTGAAAGTGATTCAGCTGCTCCTACGCCTTCTAAGTTGTCTCAACAAACCAGCGGGGAAGAAGCAGATCAAGACCTGATAGCCTCCCTCTCTCGGAATGAATCTGGTAAGAAATTTAAGTTAAGGGTGGAGGCAATGTTCTTCCCAAAGTTCGACAACGAACATCGGACCGACAAATCGATACGTCAGAGTATCAAGTCAAACATTGTCGCAGGAAAAGGCTTTGCAGAAGTCACACTGAAGCATTCGGGATCACTGTTGCTGTGGAGTGGTGGACAACGGTTTTACAGCAAGAATTCTGCTTCTAACGCTGTGACGCTGGTGGGAGAAATACTGCTGCGACAACACTTTTATAGAACAGCTAGGCTACTTCAAGAGAGGAATAGGGAGCAAGACAATCATGTCGGCAAGAAGACTGAAGAAGCCCTTTACCAGAAATGCAGCAACTTTGTTCAAAAACATCACCTCACCTTAGCTTTTGAGGTTGTCTCGTCTGTACTGGGGGATCATGGAGGTTTTGCGAATAGGGATTATTTGATTTTGACAGCCGTAGGAGATCGATCACGCAAACGCTTTTATTCCACACTGGAACTTCTCCAAGTGGCACTGGAACTGTCGCTACCGCACAATGATATTTGGACATTCTCTTCTAGTAGCAGTTTTGATAGGCTTATGGAATTCTATGACACTTCTCGTGAGACAGGAATGGCAACGAGCACGCGTCAGGCGATGACTTTAGCCGCTGAAATTGCCATTCCGAGTATGTATCCCCACGAAGTTGTTCACAGCGAATTACTGGAAGGATTCGTCATTCGTTACGTTCCATATAACACGGTTAAGGGAAAGCCTTGCGGTGATAATATGGAGCAAATACGAGCTGTATCCGTAAGAGCTCAAGAACGACTACATCAAATGACTTTAGTAAAAGTTGCCGCATATGCGTCGACCGGAGCTTTGAATGATGAAGAATCCACAAAGCCTATCTTATCAGTAAACTGCCGGGAGCTCATGAAGGACTATCATCAATCTACTGTCGGGCCGATGCAACAACTAGAAAACACACTCCAAGGTATTTTGGACAATAGCGGTCCACGAACAAGGGTCCTGCCAGTATCGAAGACGGTGAATGAAGCTCTGCAAAAATGTTTGCCAGTTCACTGTGATGAAATTGTTCAGGATAAGGACACTGACCTGGAGACCAAACAAATAGCTTTAGTTCTGCAAACCCTGACTAGAATCGGAGCTCGCGTTCACTACTCCGTGTTTTGCGAAGAGAACGACGACGGTCGTTTGCGATGGTTGTGTATGGTGCACGTCCGATTTGATCGGACGTTCCAAAAATACCGACAAGAGCAAAAAGATATTAATCAAATGAAGGACACGCAGATGCCATTGATGGATCTCTATCGTGGTTTTTGCGTCGAGATTTGCACAGACAAACAGTCAACTTCTCCAGTAAAAGACAACCGCTCAAATCTGTCCTCTGGGGCGACCGACGCTGACGTTGATGGCTTGATTTTGAAAATGAAGTTCATTCCCTACATGATCAGGACGTTTGGCTGTAGAAATGGAATTCGATTTGTAAAAGATGGAGGTCTTTCGCGCTACAATGACTATATAAGAGATCTGATCAGTCGCTGGCAGATATCCACACAAGCTACACAGAAATGGATGCCCTTTTTAAGAGCTTGGGGAGAATATTCTCTTGCTTGTTTTCCCCCCTCTGGGCAGCGACACTTTCCTGTGCTTGCCAGCCCACCTCTCCGGGAAGAAACTTACCTTCGTCATTTTGACCACTTCCAAAAGCTCTATGAAAAAGGCAAAATCTCATCAGCATCAAGCAGGTCTAGCAAAGCAAACCGAGTCTACAAAGGTCTCACGATCGTGCTAGCTTTGGACTGCGATACTGCAAAACAAGCTGCAGAATTCATCGCCAAACAATGGTTAGATGGATCCCAACTCCTTGAAGGTGGTGTGGAATCCCTCAGCCACGAAAACGTGATTTTGCATAGTATACAAGGACGAGTTTGCTGGGGCGAAGTAGGCAAAGAAAAGCTGCGGAAGCTCAAACTACTCAAAGAACTGGACAAAAAGTCTATTTCGCTTCTGTTGGTTGGTTGTAGTGAACCAGAGATAAATGCATTTTATCGCGAAGTCAAGGATCAACGCCGATACATTGGCCAATCCAACTCCTGGAGGAATAGTTGCGCAGGAGCTGTAGTGGACGTACCAAAATCTTTTATGAGTAGCGCTGAAAATGAGAGCTCTATTAGGGCAAGATCGGAGCTTTGGAGGGTTTCCGACAGTATTACAGCCATTGACACGCGGCCTGGACTGCTTGTCTTTTTCCCCGCAGCCCTCCCTGGGAGTGGAAAGTCAACTTTGTTGGGAAGTGATACCGTCCAAAAACTCAATGACGCAATGCAGAGTATTGTCACTTCCATGGGAGACACGCCCAACAAGATGGAAAAACGCTCGGTTTCAGTGCTGGTTGGAGATCAACAACAGAGAAAGGTGAAGTTTTGGCAGCAATTGAAAGAATCTCGACTCTCAAACAACTCGGCGATTACAATCGCTGACAAGAACGTGCCATTATCTACATGGGATATGGTTGCTCAAATCTGCTCTGCAACAAATGCAAGAGCGGTGCCAATAATTCCTGAAGAGTCCGGTGTATTCGAAACAACCTTCGTCGAAGGCATCCGGTGTCCAGACGAGCCCGAGAAATTGATCAGCAAGAAACACCTCTATCCCTTTTCACTTTGGTATCTGGCCGTTTGTATATGCCGCGTCTTGAAACGGGAAGGTGGTAGTCACGCTGGAAAGCTAGATGTCAAAACGAAGTATGCTTGTATGATCGTCGTCAAGTTTTTTGCCTTCTACAGAGGCATCTTAGCTGAGGACTTCCAGGAAGCGTTCAATTTCAAAATGGCCAAAGCAGGAGCACTGGTGGTGTCAAAGCCTGTCATTCTTCCAGTATTCAGCCAAAAAGTGTCTACAAATCTTCCGGGCGACCTAAATCTCGTTCTAAAGGAAGCTCTTCAGGTCCAACTTGGCTGGGAGACCAAGAAAGCGGACATCGAGAAGAATACCGCCGGAGGTTATATCGATAAGTTGGAGGCTTCCTTGCGAGAGGTTGTCGGAAAGCACTCTTCAGCTTTGCTCGAGTCGACCACCACTAAGTTCGTCAGCCAGAAGCTGTTTGTCTTGCAGTTTTCTGAGCGACTACTAGAACTTGATGGACTCTCTTCTTTAGATACCTTTGTGAAAATTGTATCCATAGACGTCCCTCGGAGCAGCGTTCAATCCGTTCTCAAGCAGTGCAATTCGACTGCATTGGGCCACGAACTCAATGTTCTATTTCCCAGTGACAACAGTAGTAAATTTGTTGACATGACACATCTCACCCTATGTCACTACACACAATTATCACAGGGAGAGATAAGGGAGACTTTTCGACGTCTTCTTGGTCAGGAAGTAGCTCTCGAAGTGACAACGTTATTGTGGAATGAGCGAATTGCAGCTTTGGCTGTAAACGTTGCACAGCAAAGCTTAGATGGAAGTGAAGTACCAAGACCACAAAACGAGTTTGCCCACATTACAATCTGGCACCGCGACGATGTCTCTCCTGCAGAAGCCAACAGTTTGCCTGGATTGGTGTCATCTGGACAAGCCCAGGGATTTTCACTCTCTGAGAAAATCTCACTGACGGGGAAAGTTAGCTTTTGGCCGATGGATCAACATTGACGCTTGATAACGTTCGGCGGATGCGTAGCTGCAGGTTTTATGACTCGCACTAGGGAGTACTCGAGTAGAGTAGTTTTTACTCGATGAAACAGATTGTGCCAACCATTTCAGCACAGTATGTAGCCTACCAAGTTTTATCATTGTGTCCCCAACAATACTGCACTGGTAACTCACTAGCTATTTCTAGATTGGAGTACTGAAGTTTCCCAGTATACTCCAACTTAGAGAGCTTGGATATCAGCGTCTGTCAACAACACAACTTAAGCCTGCTATTATTTCTAGAGCGGAGTAGACCTATACTGCTGAAAATTATTATTTGTGTACTCCAACTGAACAACAACGGAGGGACCACTGACCTCGCGGTCTGGGTCTTTTAAGCAAGTACCACTCCGAACACTAGTAGCTATTATAACAAGGACAAGTTCAGCTGTTCACTTACAGTTTCATGGATTTATGGCCGATTGACTTCAAACCGGATTTATGTATGCTCTTTCAGAGAGCTATTCATTAGCTAGTCTACTGTAAACGCTAAAAAATGGAGTGGTTGGAATACAGTACCACCAGCGCGGGCTCTTTTGTTGTGTTTTCCTCTTCTTCGTTCCAATCCAAAACGCCACCCGGTTGGACAAGCTTATGCGAGGCACACCTATGTGTTACCACCATTCCCGGGATTTTGAACATCCCAGGGCTGTATTGGCTATTTTCTGGGATATTGAAAGCCTGGGCTTGTTGGATTAATAAAAATTCAAATTGTCTCACTTTTTCTGTTGTTTCTACTTTATTTTTTATTTATGCGTCTGTTTGGTTGGGGGGTGGGGGAGGAGGGGACTAGTATTTTACTGTTAGAGATGGGTGCAAATATTTGAATGATGAATTAAATTAAACACCACTTTGATTTAGTAATTCATTATTCGAATAAACGTAATGAATTCGTATAATAACCACATTATTGGAGATTGTATAATATTTTATTTGAATGAATTAAATTAAAGTGGTTCAGCACCTACCTGTTAAATGCTAGCTTAAAAGGGCTTGACCATTTTATTTTAATACACGTTTTATTGGCAGCCAATGGGCCATTATTTAATAAAATTGCACTGAGATAGTAATTAGATCACATGCTGTTAAAAAAAAGGTGCATAATACATAAGCCAAAAAAATGCTGTAGAGGAAAGCAAACCCCGGATTTTTTTTACATCCCGGGATATTTTTGAAAATCCTGGGGTTGCCATATCCCGGGAATGGTGATAACATCATATGCTTCTGAGCAACAACCAAACACCAGGAGGCAACAGGCAACCCCCAAAAGAAAAAATCTCATCTCAATACACCAAATAGTTAGTAGGCACACGCCGAAGTCAAGAATCAACTCTCGATTTAGCTAAAGTGGTCTTAAAAAGCGGCAAATGCGAGATCCCGAGACACCTTTGAGAGCTCCTGTCGACTTTGAAGACGATGATTTATCTCGTGCCGCACTCCTGCTAACAGACATCCTGGGAGAGATGAAGCTACACGATCGTAAACAAAAGCCGTGGCAACCCCATATTGTTACAGGAGCTATCAAAGATGCGCAGACAGGAGGTCTACTAGATTTGGCGTCGACTCTCTTGCAAAAATTAATTCAGGGGGTGCGTACCAATGCTACAGCCAACCACAAATGGATGGGTCTGAAATCATGGGAGGAGCTGTTCACAAAGTATAAAAAATACGGTCCTCCTTGGATGGACGCCAAGGCAATGAATGAGAGACCCGCTGAATCACGAATAGAAGTACTGTTGTTCTTGGCCAGTAGCCTGCAAAATCGCATGCTACAACAAGAAGTCAGTGGAACAAATCAACCGATGAACAATGCTCCTTCTACTTCCTTCAGAATTAGTTCCAAAGCAATAGCGTATGAGCAAGTTGCCGGGAAAGATGATGTACCAACGTTAGCAGCTCACTTGACTTCTGATCAACGAGACATAATAATTATGTGTTATCAAGGCATTCGAGCTGACTATGACAAGCGCCGGATGGGTATGAAACAGCGCTTGGCGATTCTAGCATCTGATCTGGAAACAGATCGTCCAGAGAAGGACTTAAAACGTATTCAAGAGAAAATATTGAAACTCTCATTCGCATCTCACCAGAAAGTAGTAGCAGACCTGACAGAGAAAGACTTGATCCAACATTTTACTGTTCCGCACACATCAGACTTAAAGCTATCTTCATCAACTCACGAAAGCAACAAGCTTGTGTTGCCACTGGATAATCTTTTGATAGTAGACCGTGGAGGCAGAACGGATGATGTGGAAAGCAGGAATGCCATGCCGGCTTGGTCATCCTCCAGATCTTAAACTAAGTACTTAATATATGCATGACACGGTGGAAAATTTATTGCACCCTCGCTCTAGGACCGCCTGTCACCAACAGCTACAGCAAGTTTTGATATTGTTTCAACAGCTTTTGGTGGCCAAGAAATTTGCTTTTTCAGATATTCATCTTGCGAAAATTTCTCCCGTGCACGATCTGGTATTTCCAAGAACTTTTGTTGGCCAGCTGTTTGATCTCCCTTCGCCGTCAAAAATACTGCATATGCAGCCTTCACCTCTGGAGCATCAGGAAACCGATTGTTGATTCTTTTGAACAGATCGAAACCTGCTTGTATATCTCCAAGTTGTAGCTTTACCAGTGCGGATCTCAACCAGAATGGATTCACTTCATTGGCCGTCATGGAAATTGCCAAGTTGTAGTCCCGGTCTGATTGTGCATAGTAACCGTTCACTTCCCTAGCTCGAGCCAAGTTTTGTAGAATCACTGCATCAGGCTTTCCTCGCAGGACACTTGCGCTTTCAAGATCCTCAAGTGCTTCCTTTGGCATGCCATTGTTGAGACGCAGACTCCCTCTATTCAAAAGTAGAATTGACAAGTCATCACAGCGTCGCACCCCAAAGCCCTTTTCCACTAAAGAAAGGTTCTCCCGACACAAGTTGACGGCAGTAGTATATGATTCTTCAGCTGGATTCAAGTCGCCAATAGCAACTACAAAGACATGATACGAAAATGAGGGTTAGGTAACATGTAACCATTGGAAACCGACAACCGACAGCCTTCAACTAAATCCATGTACGTCAATTTAACCCACCTTGGGTGTTCCCGAGGTTTGACCAACCATAGATGAATCTCGGCGCAATTTTTGTCACCTTGGTATAAAGTCTCTGTGCTGCTGCCATATTACCCTGTGATTCAAATACTCTTCCATCGTTGAAGAGCTTTTTGGCATCACCTTGCAATGCTGCCAGTGGTGGCTCTACAGCTGTGTTAGCAGCACCTCCCTCGGCACGCGCTGCTTGGCTACCTTGGTTCAGGACAACGGCACCGACTGCTAATGATTGAGGGACAAACATGATGAAGCTGCGCCGATTGATTTCTTGTTGTGCACAATGTTTGGTCTTCGACGGCTCACGAGGAGCCCACGCCGCCACCATTCCTGCCAAAGCAATGAGTGCCACAAACGCAAATGAAATTGTGTTGGACAGCATACCGATTCCAAACTACGCACTTCAATTACTAACTGGTTTAAAATGCCGTTGGAGGTGCGCACAATAGTTGTGTTTTTGAATAATAGCGATCTATGGCTGGGTGAAGTGATTAGAGAAATAAGAGTATGATCTTGCAACTTGCTTATGAACTCGTAAGAGCATAGTAGCAAAATACTGGTCCGTACTTTGTGTCTCTGGTAAAATAAATAGTAAGCATAAAAATGACGTCACACTAAATCACACTTTCTATCATTGCATTGTACGGTATCACAAAAGCACACCTCGAACGAAAGGTTGGCTTGAGGGATGCCCGCTGTAACTACAAGCGACCTAATCTGTTTCGTTAAACAAGGGGGAAACTTATACTTCGCATTTCAGAATAAAGATGCTGTTCTACTACTTCAGACAAATATGACAATCACCCCATCGATTACGCGTTTCTCTTCCTCATTTCTTGGGTCATTCGGACCTCGGCAAACTGAAGGGCTTGTTTAATTTGTTTGTTCTTGGGCTCTAGCTTGTGCGCCTCGGCCAGGATGGGTATTGCCTCCTGGTATTGTCCCATGGCATGCAGGGAAAGTCCGTGACGGAAAATCGCCTTGATATTGGTGGGCTCGATTTCCTGCGCACGCTTGGCATCTTCCAGCGCCTTTTCGTGTTGCCCCAGCTTCAAAAAGCAAGCTGAACGGTTCGATAAGACCAAATCACGACGGAACAACTGTTTTGCACCTGCCTTTTCTTGCTTATCGGGTAGTTCCTCGGACTTGTCTAAGGATAAACTATATAACAGGATAGCCTGTCCATATTCACCAGCTGAAAAGGCTTCGTTGCCGCGAACTTTGTTTTGTTCACATTCACCCACAATCAACTTAATTTCATCTGCCGTCATGGAAGTATAAACTTCCTGGATTTCCTCTTCCTCTTTAGCAAGAGGTTTGACAATAATCTTCTTGGAGTTACCAGGGGCTTCCTTGAATTTAATAATGTCTTCTGCCTTGGCAATGGCCATCTCTGCAGCCTTTTCTCGCCTGGCATCTTCCTCATCCATTTCTCGCTGGGTCATGGCACGGACATTTTTCCCAGTTGTAGAGCCTGCGCGGATGACTCTTTCCGTCAATAGATTGCCATCGACCACAGAGGTAACAAATTGCATTTCTTCCGGAATGGCATTGCCTATTTTTTCAGCACCGTCCTTGAGATAATCGGCCAGAATTTCCGTTTCTATGAAATCATCACGGAAGATTCGCACTTTCATAGCCTTGACACCCGCATGAAAAATGCGATCGTCCTTGTCTTCACCCCAAAACATTTTTTTTTGTCCGGGCAAAACAGCCGTGTTTTTGCTGGAAGGAGCATCACGAAAATCAATCGTGATATCCTCGCACAAGTCCACTTGAATCGTGGCTACGGTGGCCTCTGAATGAACAACAACATGAACATTTTTACAGTGGCTCATCTCCAAGGTCCCAGAAATAAATTTGCACTTGATGTGAATGGTACAATTTTGGACATTACTGATAAAAGCTTTGATGAGTCCAAAAATCACGCGGGGTTGTTGAGGTTTTTCTTCTACCTCATTTTCAGCATCACCCTCGTAGGACTTTGGCTTTAAATTAGGATTGGAATTAATAGCCATGTTAGATTCCAAATGACTCAAATCTTGGGTAAGGACAATGCAATCATTTAGAGAATTTCCAGACGTGTCAGCAATGGTCACGACCCGTTTTCCGGCGTCCAAATTGTCACGGGTAATACGAACGATGGTGGGATCAGCCGATTTGTGCTCTTCAGAAAGAATCTTGACATCATCAGACGCAGAAGGGAGAGGTCCCAAAAGACCCTTAAGCTCGACCATGACTGCTTTTTCGCGATTTTGGTAACGATCGAGTAATTTCTTTGTTTTCTTGACGTCTTTGGCCTTTTCTCGTTCCTCCTTCTCGGCGGCACTGCGGGCATATTTTCCGTCCAAACCCAAAGCTTTCTTTTGGATTTCAATTTCTTCTTGCTCCTCTTTTTCGACGGTCGAGACCAAGTCCGTGGCGACCTTGTCCCACTTGCCATAGTCGCACCTTCCTGCTTTTCCTTTGGGATTGGCCATGATTGTGCTGTGAATAAAATTAAAGAAAAATATTGAGAATACCTTGAAATAAAATTAATGAATTTTCTGAACGTCGAATTGAAGCTTGGTTATGACTTTGGCTTGATATTAAATTAAAATTATTAATAATAATATATAAATAAAGGTTTGTTGGATTTATGCTCTCCGCAGGCAGTGAGATCTGTTCCTTGCGGTCAGTCATTGCTGTGCTACAAGCATGACCTTGAATAAAATTAGGGTGCGTCTTGTTGCTCTGTCTTGCCAAGATTGGCAAATATTTTATCGTTGCCCCGGGCAGTCAGATGGCTCTAGAGACAATCTTGGCTGCTACCACCGGTGGTATGCCTAACCCTAAAAAAAGATGTATTCCCTACTAGAGTAGTACTGGTACTACAGTTACCGCAGTACAGTAACAACTAAATACTCCGAGTAGTAGTCTACTACCAGGCAGCTAGTAGTAGACTGCCGCTGCTGTTTGACCTACAGTAATTTCAATACAAGAAGCAATGATAGACTCTACTGCCAGTGATGATACCTGTTACCCCAATATTCCAAAGAAACATCTTCGAAATTCGATGCTCATTCTGTGTCCATATTGTGACGACTCATTCATTTTTCTACTGTAGTACCAGTAGTAGTACCACAGGTAGTCAGTCTACTCTAGAGTAGTAGCTAACATACTACTCTAGTAGTAGTAGTACCGTAGCACTCGGTAGTGGACCTAGTACTCGAGAACGTAATATTTTGAATGGGAAATCGGGGCTTCACCCACTTATTACCGTAGTCTGCTTTCCCTCCGATGGATTCGTAGTAATGCAAACTACCTTCATTCTTTTGCACATGTTAACAAACCGTTGGGTACATCTCCTCTTACAAACAACGACTCTTCCTCACAAACTCGTAAAAAAGACGAAGTTTTGAACGCTTCCGTAGCCTTAAAGGGCACCGGTATCATCCTCTTGGAAAAGCTTTGGGCTTTGGTCTTAGGTCTTAAGGCTGGAAGGGATTTGGCGGAACTCTTTTATCTAGTCACTGCCAACTCGGTTAACATTGACCTCAACCAACCACCAGCCCGTGTGAGGATCCAGTGGGAGTCACAAAAGGCCTATAACCGGCAACCAAGACCTATATATCATGGCATGGATATATAGGAACAGTTGGCAGTTTAAACCAGGCGGCAGATCCAGTGGAGTGAGCATA
>Ga0210036_1004307_pt1 | contig 13196 bp, 7 predicted proteins | sample CryGeymeta201515_FD_185469 | JGI IMG/M metagenome (GOLD analysis project Ga0210036, IMG submission 185469) | Groundwater microbial communities from Crystal Geyser aquifers in Utah, USA - Crystal Geyser metaG 2015-15 (SPAdes) (version 2) | ecosystem: Environmental > Aquatic > Deep subsurface >...
TTACTTAGCATGGTTCCTAGGTGTCCATGGCCCACTGGTTAAGGATTGATATCCTTTAATTAACCAACGCCATGACACTGGAGGACGATTACAAACAAACAAACTACTACAATTATTTTAATCTCGTCCTATTTTGAACAGGTTATCCCCAATCTTAATTGAGTCTGGAGGTAATGAGCCGACAATATTTGCAGATGGTTGAAGATAACTCATCCAAGCGACGTAAATACCTCCACTAGCTAGACTAGTCTAGTACGAGTACCAGGAAAGAAAAAACATGTGAAGACATGCAATGCGCTAGGTCTGATGTGTCTTGACAATACAGCAAGATTTGCTCTCAAGTTCATGTTTGCCTTTTTTTAAAGAGCTGCCTTGATGGTACACAAAAACAGCAGACAGTCTGATTATTCTGGATAGTTCATGATGTACGTTGGAATGTCTGGGTATGGAATCTTCCAATCCCTTCCATCAGCTGCTTTTTGCAGTGTTCCCTCTAGTAATTTTGCTGTAGCCTCGTTGGCTTGTCGGATAAGTGGAAAATTTCCCTCGGACGATTGGCAATGAGGATTGTCGAGCATAGCCTTGTATCTCTTCAAATCGTATTCGATTTTATCGTGAATGTAGGCAGCCACATCCGTGTCTCGCTCTGTCTGCAGCACGACTCGGATGCAAGCGTACGCTAGCTCGGTGGGCATAAAGGCCTGTACAGACACAAAAAGTTCTTCATTAGGAATGATACAACAACAGCACCCAACCAATAAATGACAGTCCATCAAACTTACCTTAAAATACGTAGAGTGCCTTCCATTTCCATACTTTGCTTCAATGACTTGTTCTTGTACATTTCCAAAGAATTTCATAGGTTTCCGGGTGCACAATCTCTCATTCTTGGTCTTTTCATTGGTCAGGAGATCTTCAAAGATGGCCGGAATTTCAACAAAGGCGGGCTCCTCTTCGACAAAGCCGTACTGCTCGGCTGAAGCGACAGGCGTTAGTTCTCCGTAGTCAGTAAAGATGGGTTCATCTCGTCTGATATTTTGGGGAGCAATGTACGCAGCTGTGCCAGAACTAGGAATGATGAAGGCAGGCACGCCCTTGAGCGGATTGTGATTGGCCAAGTGCAAGACAGGCAAAAAGTATTGACCGAATCCACGTGTCTTGAGCATCAGATAGGCCCATTCGGCACGTTCTCTGTTGTAAATATCTCCGAAGGTCTCAAAGGTACGTCGAACTTGATCGAGGGTGCTGTGAAAGACAAGTAGATCCTGGTGGAGTGCATCCCCACCGGGACGAGGAACCACACAAGCCCGTTCGTCGGCGTTCCAATACCAAGCCATGTTGGTAACATTTTTGGGACAACTTTCAATGAAGGAATGCCAGACTGACTCTTCTCCCTTGGCATCCTCGATGAGAAATTTAATCAGAGACAATACCTTACCAGCGGTGACCGTGGACCAACCATTGCTGTAAGTACTGAGTGCTTGATCCAGCGCGTTTTGGACTATGGGTCGTACGGTAGGGAACTCTTCCACCAACTCTTGCTCCAGGTCTGGAAAGTCGACTGAGGTAATCACACTTCCCTTGGGAATGTCATAATTGGCAAAAAGGCCCTTCTCGTTGTCCTCGACGTTCTGGATCTTGATATTATCACCTGGTTGCCATTCTTCCATTAATCTCTTCTCGACCGATTCTGCGTTGGATTTGACGAATTGTTCTGGTTTAAAGGCCTTTGGGATTGGTTGTTGTCGAACAAATAGATTATTCCACTCAAATCCACCCAGCAGTGGCATGGCCAAATAAGCTATACCGACGACTGTAGAAGCGGCCAACATGTTTTCTCGGGACATACTGATGGAGGAATGCAACGATTGAGGTGATGATTTGAGGGGCTTCGCCTCCTCGCCCGTAGCGTCACTGATTGGCTTTTTGCGGATGCTGCGTTTGCTTTTCTTCATGATCGATCGTTGTCTCTTTTGGCTTTATTTGATGGATGTAAAAAAATTAAAATGATGTTGTTGCGTCTTCCATGGTACCGACGAGCGACGACTAACAACTGTATCATCAGCTACACTGTTAGCTGTATTTTTAAAACAGGAAGGTTCGTCTCGAGTATCCGTTTGTTCCTCCAATGACATCACTTACGTGAAACGACTAAACAAGAATGATGTACCCTACCTCTAATATCATTTTAGTGTATCCTTTTTCTCAAAACCACAGAATCAAAAAATAATAATGATTAATCAACTCAAATCTCAAACCTACTAGCTAGAATAAGCCGTTGGAGGTGAGCCTAATAAGCAATACGACTAAAAACAATTAGCGATAACCGCGATGAACCATAAAACGAATCAGGACAAGAAGCGAAAGATCGGTGGCAACTGTCGGCAGTCGATAGCAGAAGTGCGAAAGAATCTACCAGTTTATAAATTCCGAGAGCAAATATGCGAAAAGATATTGCAAAATGATGTGGTGCTCGTCATGGCCGAAACGGGTTCCGGAAAGTCAACACAAATACCCCAATATCTTTTGGATATTCCCTCGCTAAGAAAAAGCAGTGTACATGCCCTCTGTGTCACACAACCTCGTCGTGTGGCGGCTGTGACGGTTGCCAAACGAGTCGCGCAAGAACGGAATTGTCGATTAGGTACCGAAGTGGGCTACCGTGTTCGATTTGATGATAAGACCAACATGGGAACTCGATTGATTTATGCTACTGATGGAATGTTACTGCGTCAAGCAATGTTGGATCCTCTCTTGTCGGCATACTCTGTGATTTTGCTAGACGAAGCTCACGAACGATCTTTGCAAACGGATGTTTTGGTGAGACCTTGTCCTGTTGTTGTAACATGAGATAGATATAGCACTACAAATCCGTCCTCTAACAATTCTTAATTAATGTCGCCCCCTTTAGTTTGGAGCCTGCAAGAGGGCAATGGCAGCAAGGAATAAAAGGGATAAGAAAACCTCGCTGCCTCCCCTCAAAGTGGTTGTCATGTCGGCGACTCTGGATGTGGAGACGTTTGAAAAGTTCTTTGACGAAGGTACCGATAAAATTCAAATTCCAGGACGACAATATCCGGTACAAATAGTATACACAAAGGAGCCTCAAGAAGACTACATTGATGCTGCTCTCTGTGCAACGCTACAAATCCACGAGCATTCGGAGGTAGGTGATATTTTAGTTTTTTTGCCTGGGCAGGAAGAGATTGAGGATCTGGCTCTGCTTCTGAAGAGCCACTTGGATGAAGCAGCAAATCTATCAAAATCCCTTACAGGCGATGTAGTACAGTCACTTCGAGGAATTGGAACAGATTTGTCCAAAACAGCCAACATTATTAATGGAGTACTGGTGTGTGTCTTGTACGCGGCCCTCCCACCTGAAGTACAAATGTTTGCCTTTCAACCCAAACCCGAAGGCTGTACTCGCAAGATTATATTATCTACAAACATTGCTGAAACATCTGTCACGCTAGATGGAATTCGCTATATTATCGACACCGGAAAGCATAAGACTCGAGAATTCACAAGTGCAACGGGAATGGAAAGTTTACAAATCAAAGATGTGAGCAAAGCACAGGCTGCTCAGAGGACTGGGCGTGCTGGACGTGTGTCACATGGTGTTTGCTTTCGATTGTACACCGAAGAAAGTTTCGACAACCTGCCCGACACTACCGTTCCAGAAATTCTTAGAGTCAATCTAGCACAGGTAGTATTGCAACTTAAAGAGATGGGAGTTGACGATCCACTGCGTTTTGAGTTTGTAACACCACCAGATCCACAAAGTCTCTTGAGTGCCTGCAAACATCTTTATGCTCTCGGAGCTCTCAACGACAAGATGGATCTGACAGACTATGGTAGAAAACTGGCGAGATTACCGGTTGATCCTGTATTTGCACATCTGCTACTGCAATCGAAAACGTATGGTTGTACAGCCGAAGTTTTGATTGCTGTATCGATGCTAAGCGCGGAAAATATAATGTACAGACCAAGCGGGGACCAACTTGCGGCAAAAGCATGGGAAGCACACCGTCGATTTGCTAGTCACGAAGGGGATCTACCAACTTTTCTGAATGTATATCATGCGTGGAGAAAAGAAGCAATCTATATTGCTCCTTCTACGGGTGCAAAGAAATCAAAAGATAAACGAGACAAGGAAGGAGCAAAGGGAAAGCTTCTACACGCAGAATGGTGCCGAAGAAATTTCATTAGTGGAAGATCCTTGGCGCGAGTCTTTGATGTGCACCATCAGCTTCGGTCCATATGTTCACGATCAGCAGACCGAAACGGTCTTGGCATGGACGTAAGCAAGTCTTGCGGTGGAGACATGGAAATATTCTTGAAGTGCGTGTGTGCTGGATTGTTCATGCAGGCTGCCGGTAGAATCAAAGAGGCAAAGGAAACGGACGGCCGTGGGCGGTCAGGAATGCTGTTAACAACTCCTAAGTACCGTACCAAAGTTGGCAATCTGCCCGTCGCGATCCACCCAACATCCACAATGTTTGGACGCAACCCACCACCCAAATGCGTTGTTTACACAGAGCTGGTGACAACGAAGAAGACTTACATCCGAGGAGTCAGCCAAATAAGAGAGGAGTGGCTCACAGAAATTGCCCCAAAGTTCTTTGGCTAGTGAAGTACTTCTACATAGCTAACCTAGTAATGCCACCGATTATTCAAGCTACCTATGTAGTGTAGCATGTGCATGGTAGATCCAACTTACTTTTTTATTGTATAGTAGCTCACCATTCTGTCTCGCGGTAGTCCTTGAGGAACTTTCCGAAATCTTTCTCACAATCGCGGCCAGCGTTGATACCCGAAAAGATGGGATCCAAAATGCGAGAGGCCGCATCCACTTCGTCAATTGGGGTCTGAAACAGATTTGTGACTGCAATCTTGCTTGCTTTCTCCAAAGGATTCTCGTCATTAATCCAGCCTGTGTCTACCGAGTTCATATAGATGCGATGCTTTTTCGCCAGCTCTTCCGCACTTGTGCGAGTCATCATATTCAACGCCGCCTTGGCCATGTTCGTATGCGGGTGATTGGCCATTTTGTATCGATAAAACTTGCCTTCCATGGCCGACACATTAATCACAAAACGATCTGGTCGTACCTTGTCGTCTTGCGGTATGGTCATGAGCGGCTTGAGTCTCGAGTTAAGCACAAAAGGCGCAATGGCATTGATAAACATACACTCCATCACTTCTGGTGTTGACACATCTTCCATTTTAAGCAACCATGAATTTTGAGTCCGTAAATCCAACTGATGGCCATTGACATCACTCATTCCTGAGGGCAATATATCGTCGGAAACTCCCACATCCTCCGGCAGAATGACCATTTGCGACATGGCAGCAGAATGAGACAAACCAGAGTGCTCAAAGTTGCTGGCATCGTTTTTGGATGACGAGCCGGTCAACGTAACTGCCGCAGAATGTTTCTTGTCGCCATTGCTTTCACCATTGGCAGTATTGGTTGTGACATGGTCCATTCCCATGAGCAGCAGCGGAGCGCCATCGGATGACGACGGCTCTATCAAATGCTGATTATCAATGGTGCTTCCATTGTTCCCAGAATGCAAATCATGAAGTTTTCGCCGAAGCGTTTCAAATTGCATACATCCTTGCAGCATATTCTTGTGCGTTTCATCACTTTCTTGCCAAAATCTTTGTTCTTTTTCGACGAGAGGAACATAAAATCCTCGCGGCCGTCGAATCGTCTGACAAGCATTGTTAATCACGACGTCAATACCGTGCGGATATCTCATTTTCAGAAATCGTGTAAAGGCTTCGAGACCCGTCACATCTCGCAAATCGAGTCCATAAATTTGCAATCGATCCTTCCACTGATCAAAATCAGACTCCCGACGGTACACGTGCGCTGCGGCATTGGGAAATCGGGTCGTTGCTACAACGGCAGCACCCGCCCGCAAGAGTTTGAGACAGGTCTGAAAGCCAATCTTGACCCTTGATCCCGTCACTACAGCAATCCGGCCTGTCATGTCGGCAGATTGGTGTCGTTTCTCCCAATTAAGAGCCGCACAGGAGGGACAGAGTTGGTCGTAAAAGTGATGCAATTCCCGGTATCGTATTTTGCAGACATAACAGGATCGGCACTTGGGGAGCTTGATGGTCTCTTCTCCTTCCTTTTGCTGTTGTGCATCGTCCTCATCTTGCACTGTTTCTACCTGAACAACAACAGTATCTTCAGGATAATCTTTGAGTAATATTCTGTTTCTATTACTGCCATCATTAGCTTCCGTAGTGGTGGTATCAACGTGTCCATCGGGCACCATCAATGCCAATATTTTTAATTTGGATTCTTCCTCGTCCTTGGCGTATGATTTTAGGGAATTCAATTTTTCCACGCGTCCTCGCCTTAATGCCGTATCGGCAATATGTTTCTGCTGCAGACTAGCCTCCGATCGTTTTTGTCGTTTCAAACTTCGTTCCAATTTTCTCTGTTCGTAGTGTTCTTCTTCTTGCTTGCCTTGGAACATGGTTCGTTTGTGCAATTCCAAAACTTGTGCCAGGACCTTGCGGAGGGGACGAAAATTGGATTGTTTGTACAAATCCAGTCCGTCTTGTTGTTGTAATGGTAATGCTTCTTGTTCATGTGTCGTTGTTTCATCATCATGGCTGTTGCTGTTGTTAGTGCAGGATTTTTTTCGTTTCTTATTGTTGTTGTTGCTATTATTATTTTGTTTGCGATTCAATTTGGCCACGGCATTCAATACTTTAATGGTAGTTTCGAGCTCTGCTTGCGTAATTCCATCGGTTGCCAATTGTGGAATAATATCTGTTGGTTTAGGTGACACTTCTTTGTTGTTATTACCTTCTTCTGCTGTCGATGGTGAATCTGTCATTATTTTTGTTGATGTTGCTGTTGTTGTTTGTTGTTTGTTGTCATCTGCCGAATTGAACTTTTTTTGTTTGCTTCGAAAAACGTGTCACACAAGCTGTTAGTTTTTGCGGCTCCCGGACAACACTTCGGATTCTTTATGTGTCGGTGCTGGATGGAGTGTATATAGGATGTAAAGCAACGAAAGTTGTAAGAGAAATAATAATAATATTATGATGTACTTCGTCTTCAAACCACTGCTGAGGGGAAAAAAAATTAGTAATAAATTAATTGGTTGCTTCTTGTTTAACCAAGACTAGAGAGTACTGTACTACGCTACAACTTGTTGTCGCTCGGCTCGTTCACCCAACAATTCCATTGGAGTTCCAGAGTGCGTCCTTATTCTAAAATCATGACACTACGGTGATTTGTTTTGGTCCATCCTTCATCCGCAGAAGAAATACTCGAGTAATATCCAAGATACACTCCTCTTCTTGAGAATCTACCAACAGGTTGACGCGTATGCAAGCCAGCATGTGTGTACCACCACGTGTATTTCTGTGGTTGGTTGATTGGTTTCTAAGATATAGCGACCATCAAAAAGTATGCTTGAGAGTAAATTGATTGCATTTAACTGAAGCCTTCATGACACTGCTTAGGATTACTGTTGGAACTGTAGTAGAATTCGTACTGACTTGTTGGCAGCAGATTGCAATCGTGGCCAACCAAGCACATTCTTCCACCCCACCCTCCCCAATCCCCTTCCCGCTTGCTTGTTGTGCGGTTACGAGTAAAAAATAATACTGTAATCATTGATACGTCTCGTGTAGTACTACTACTTAGTAGTACTACGCTACTGGTGCGGGAGAGAGAGGCATGCATGCTGGCAAAGGCACGAAAAAGGAGCTTTGCTTTTGCAGCTTTTTAATACGAGCGCTATCTTTCTTGGTCCGCCGCCATTTTGAAAGATAGTAGCCGGTGGGGGAGTGCTTTTTTGTATTGTGTGGCGCCCACTCTACTCACAAACACTACTGACACAAGCAACAAGGCAATCTTATATGTATATGTATCATACGAAGTAATAATATCATTATCATCCCATATCATAGTCAATTATAGTTGAGCATACAACACCTACTAGAGTACCTATCTTTGACTCTGTCTCTTACGAGTATTATTTAGTGCCGTACCCGCAAACAAGCGACAAGTATTACAGACCTTTGTACGATAGAGCGATATAACAGCATATAACAAATATCACCTATCACCACCACACCATTATGCCCAAGAGTCGATACTTGTGTTCAGCACCACGTCCGGAAACCTGGGATGAACGGGCTGAGGCTTTGCTCAGGAGTTTGGGTGGATCTACTGCTCATCGAGAGACCATGTTGCAACAGACGCTTGATAATTTGAGGACCATGCAGTGAGTATTATTTGTAGTCTGTAGTTTGCACTTTGTACAGTTCCGAGTGCTGCTCATCGTCATCGTCATCGAGTTGATCGTGATTCGGTTGTCTTGTTGCAACTGAGTAGGAAGAAAGAGAAGATTTACTTTAGACCGTGCGCTCACCCAGTGTTTACCATCTTGCTCGCTTTCCGTAACACCTCTTCACGCCTTATATTACTAGTGCTAACAAGCAAAAGACGGGACCTGGACGCAAGAGCAACGCAGAGCATGCTATTGCTTTTTACGAATATGTCCTGGAGACCATTACAGAAGAGAAGGAAAAAGGTTCAGAAGCAGACAACAACAACAACAATCGTAGCAGCAGTGCTAGCAGTGAGGAGTCCGAACCAGAAGTAGTGGAAGAGCCAGGAGAACAAGACGACCAGCAACTGGCTCCGCCAAAACGCAAACGAGGGCGACCACGCAAGCATCCACTTCCGCAAGAAGCAACCGCAACCGCAGCAGAAGCAGGTTCACGTCCTGCGAAGAAACCCAAACTCGTAGCAGACAACATCGATAAGAGTCTTCCTTCGTCCGAAGTCAACTCGGACAGTTCCCATCACTCCAATGCATCTGCTGCTGCTGCTGCTGCTTCACACTCATCAGCATCCGCGTCCGCGTCAGCAGCATCATCGTCATCTGCTGAATCGTCTGTAGTTACCATGGATACACAAGAGTTCATTAATCAACACAATGACCTGTGTGAAGTCTGTGATAACGTGGGCGACTTGCTCATGTGCAGCACGTGCAATCTTGTTTTTCATTTGGATTGTGTTCGACCCAAACTGAAGAACCTTCCCGACGATGATTACATTTGTGCGTACTGTGTCATGTCGGGTGTAAAGGGCATTAGACAAAAGTCTTCGAAACTGCGGAAGGAAGCTGCCGTTGCTGTACGAGCAATGGCGCGGATGAAGAAGCAATTGTCACGACGAAAGAAGCGAACGAATGTCTCATCGCCACCATCAGAATCCAATGAACAAGAACAAGAAGAACAATCGTCGGAACAAGAACAACCAGCAGAAGTCGTAGTAGCTACAAACGGAGGGAACAACCAGGAAACGACTCAGGAATGTGATCCATCTGTATCGACGACCAGGGAAACAATAAAGCCACAACAGCATGAAGAAGCAGTAGCAGCAGCAGTAGCAGCAGCCGCGAAGGAAGAAGAAGGAGAATCATCAGGGAAGATGTCCAGGAGCAGTCAAGTTGTAGTGGAAGCAACACCCAAGGCGCTAGTGAATCCATTGGTGTCTTCAACAGAGGATGCAAACGTGGACGTTGATACAACCATCACCAACACCACTTCAATTGGTAACAAGCAGGATGCTGTACCGAAAAAACAAAAGAATGTGAAAGGTGCAAAGGAAATGGATACATCTGGCTTGTTGCACGGGGAGACATCCGGTGATGCCCAACAACCCGCCACCACTACTATGACCAATGGCGCATCCAAGTCCGAAAGAACTTCTTCAGAAGCAGCAAACGCTACAGCAGCTGCCTCTTCGGTCACTAATAATGGCAGCAACGGTAAAGAGGAAGAGACACCTCGCAAAAACAATCGAGAAGAAACACCTGCACAGTCAGACGTCAAGGAAGAACACGACGTCGAACAGACCCCTACAGGTAGAGTCCGTCGGCAGCGTAAGCAAGCAAACTATTACAACCCACAAGATGGTCCTGCTTCCCACTGGAAGTCCGACGGAGCCAACGAATGGAAGTACCTCAGTTTGCATGCTCCCAATGTCAAGAGAGAAGACAATGACAAAGATGTTAACAATGACGATTCCAGGAAAAATGGAGGTCTGAAGGTGGTTAATCTGATGACACCGCAATCGAAAAAGGCTACCAAAAAGGGATCATCGCCAGGGAAACCATGGTGTCTCTTCTGCAACGATGACAAGAATATTCCTGTCTGTTGCTTTTGTGCTTGTCGGGTTTGTTTCGGAAAGCATGATCAAGTACGTTTCGTCTATACCATTTATTTGTGTAACCATTGTGTTTGCGTTGTGCTTTTTGTTTTTTTCCTTGTTGTGAATACAAACATGACTCATGTAATGAAACGCTTTTCCGTCTTCCAAAGTCCAAGCTTTTGCTCTGCGACAATTGTGACAGTGAGTATCACCTGTCGTGTCTCGACCCCCCTCTCAAGTCCGTTCCAACCTCGTCGAGCTGGTTTTGTCCAACTTGTGTTGCTGCACAGAAACGTGCCGATCGTGTCGCCAAATCAGAAAGTAAGTCTCGAACCTCGATTCGGAAATCTGTTTCTCCAAAGGCGGTGCCCAGCAGTGGGACTCCCAAGGTAAACGCATCGGCAACAAAAGTGAAATCCAAGTTACCTGCGTCAGTCGAAGCACCCGTCAAGCGTGGACCTGGCAGACCAAGATTGAACCCAACGGAATCACCTCCGGTAAAGCGTGGACCTGGTAGACCCAGGAAACACATTCTTCCCGAACCGCCTGCAGACCCACCGGCGAAGAAACGAGGGAGACCTCCAAAGATTAAGACTCCACTATCGCCCTCACCTTCTCCTGAACCGGAGTCGTCTTCAGAAGAGGAGACTCCCGTCGTTGCACCCAGGAAGCGTGGCAGACCCAGAAAGAACCCTCTGATTGAGCCGAATGTCTCTGCAACAAAGTTCAAGGTCAAAAAGCGTGCGCCTTCGTCGTCGTCGTCGACATCTCCTGACCCACAGCAAACAAAGCGAGGACCGGGACGACCTCCAAAAAATGCCAACCAAAAGGGAAGATCCAAATCGCCGGCGCCAAGAAAGATCGATAAGATAGAGCCAAGCGCACGCATCCAGGTGGCACCTGTGAAGGTGGAGGAGGGGACAGTTGCTGTGACGCCTGCTCCTAAGCCCAAGGCATCGCCATCAAAAATCAAGAGCAGAAGTGGACGAACTGTCAAGCGTACCTCTTTTCACGACGAAAGGGACGAAGGCGAGCAACACCTCAAAACGTCGCGTTCATATGAACTTGCAGCGACTCGAACACCGCCCTTTGGACCAATTGCAGCTGCAACCAAAGTGGCCGCTGAAATCGCCTCAAATGCATACGGTGTCCCGGGACAACATATCGTTTCGGATCCACTTGCCCCTTCATATGCACCAGCACCATCGCAGTATGCTCCTGTGTACGATATTCAGCCCACTAATCATGTGTTTACAACGCAACCCTCCCCTCCCGTCTTTGCACCGGCACTTGCCTATGCGCCGTTACCTGCCTATGCACCTCAATTAGAGTCCCAACACCAGCATCACCATGACGTCGACCCGTCGTTCTTGGATAGTATTCCCGTGTCGGGAAGCGACCCGGCGAATGTGTCTCATTTAGACGCTTTAATAATGGATCCAGCTTTGAACTTGGACGCGATGCACACGGAAGCTATGCAGATGGACGCTGCCATGGGGAATACTGCTCATTTAGAGGGAGGCGACTTGAAACCGGCAATAACAAACGAGGTGAGACCCGCTCCTGTGGTTGAAAGTGCCAACCCCTCGTCGTCAACCAAATTGGAAACTCATAACGAATCCCCTGCGTCGTCGTCATCGTCTTCATCTTCGTCATCGCAATCTTCCAACACAGCACCAGCAGCATCTCGTGTGGGAATTCTAGATCCGTCGCGTGCATCTGCACCCACGCCAGCACCGTACACAGAAGAAGAAACGACGCCTCGACCAGCAGAGGAAAAAGAGAAGAAACCAGCATTGGGACCAACTACTACAGCGTACGCTCCAGAGGCGAAAGATAATGCTCCAGAATCTGCAAAGTTGCCGTCTAAGCCACCACTTTTCGCATCTACTGCGACTCAAACAGCAAATAACATCGAGCCAAAAAGTTCTGCCGACACAAAGCCACCAGAAACTACCGACAGTGCAGCTCCCTCCTCTCAACCAGCGCGAGCAAATTCATCAGAAACTTCCGCTGCACCCGCTGCAGCTCCCTCTTCTCAACCAACACAAGCGAATCCAACTCAAGCGGCCCGGGCCGATGCTTCGACCAACGCCAACACGGCTCCAGAATCCTCGCTTAGCACGGGGGATGGAAAGGGACAGGGAGGTAGCAAGGTACCGCGTCGAAAACCAGGTGCCAGAGAATGTATGCAAATTTCCCGTCGCTTTGGGGTAAACGTAATTCCTGAACAATACATGGAAACGATGCTGGTATGTGTCTTTTTTGTTTTTCTCGTTTGTTAGAGTTTTGGTAGTTACTTACACATTTACGTATTTGTCTTCTTCAGGACTATTGCAAACGGGGGAAAGTCGAGCACTTGATTCGTATGAGAGAGCGCCTCGACGAACACTCGCGGCACTTGGAATCCCAACTTGCCGGCCTTGAGTCTCTGGTTCAGGAAAGAGGCGAATCAGATGTTATTGTCCCGCCGATGCCAGAGCCCGAGTTGGAAGAGAATTAAAAAATAGTAATCCACAATTGAATAACAAGTCTACCTGAATCGGATCGTGCTTTTATAGGATAGTGCTGTTTTTTTTTTCCAAAAAATTACTGCGTTACCTATTACCATAAAAATCTAAAAATGCTTATTGGGTACTCAGCCTAAATTAAAGTTAATTCCGAATGCCAGCAGTCAAAAATAGAAGAGGATACAAAGCAAGTAAGTAAATAACTTGCTCTTGAACCTCCCCCGCTTGCATTTCTTGCGGTTTTCCGCCAATTTGGTTTTCTATCTTGCGTTCTCCTTTTCTGTCTTAATTCTCAAGTTTTGCGTGCTGGCGTTTTTCAGAGCCAGCCGAAGGGAACGTGAGACAAGGAGACCCGAATCCGACGTCACCGGAATGACCCGAAATGCCCCATCCCGTCTCCCACTCAGAAACAGGAACACATCGGGAGAAATCGGATACGACTATTCCCACTTCGGGGAAGAAGATCCACACGCCAGGCTGCCGAA
>Ga0210036_1004308_pt1 | contig 13193 bp, 7 predicted proteins | sample CryGeymeta201515_FD_185469 | JGI IMG/M metagenome (GOLD analysis project Ga0210036, IMG submission 185469) | Groundwater microbial communities from Crystal Geyser aquifers in Utah, USA - Crystal Geyser metaG 2015-15 (SPAdes) (version 2) | ecosystem: Environmental > Aquatic > Deep subsurface >...
ACTAGAAGAGATGTAAAGGCCTACATAGGTTTACACAGGGGAACATTGGGAAATGTAGCTCACATAAAGCCCTTACTTAGGAGAGAAAATAACGTCTGCTTAGTAATTAGAGAGTGTGTTGCCCAGGACCCCCCAAATGAAGCCTAGCCTGCTACGCAAGGAGAAAGATATTATACTGTACCACTCCACCATAACACTAGTAGTACCACTATCGTACCAGTAGTACTACTACTACTAGCTAGTGGCTACTTGTAATATTGCTGTACTAGTTAGAGTAGAGAGTAGTAGTACTAGTAGCTACTACTAGCTAGTAGCTACCTGGTAGTAGCTACCTGGTAGTAGCTACTCTAGTAGACTACTAGTATTCTCCTATTTCTACAGTAATACTCTAATACTAGAAGTCGCAAAAAAGATCGTTGATAACGAAGTCGTAGTGGCAGAAAACACTGTGTTCTAGACAGGGAGAACAAAAAAAACAGATATTTATACTACAAATAAAATAGACATTTACCCCTCATTCATCTTTGTTTTTAAGCGTTGTCTGTTGCTCCCTTCTTTTCATCGTCTGATTTGCGAGCAGCGGCATGCTTGGCATCTTCGAGCTCCTGTTCCACTCCTCGTGTGGTTTCCATCAAGAGTTGAATCACTTCGAGGCGCTGACTGTGATGCTTACATGCCACGTGCAGCGGTGCGTGATCGTCCGTGTCATTCGTCATGAGAGTCGCAGCGGGGAAAACACCGAGCAATAATTGAAAAAGCTCCAAGTCCGTGCGGGGACAGGCGCAAGCATGATGCAAGGCTGTGTTGCCTTCGTTGTCCACCTGATAAATGGCCAATGGAAATTGCTGCATCAAGTATTGTCCAACTGTGTACGAAGCCCCACTGGCGCAGGCTAGATGCAGCGGTGTCATGCCGTTGACGTCCTTCATGCATTCCTTTTCGTTCTCCGTGAAATTGTTGGAGGAGGTCTTCATGGTTTGAGAGGAAGTAGTGATAGTGTTGTTATCAACGATGCTGGGATCCTTACCGGCTTCGTGGTTAACACCACTTTTTTGGAGATTTGTTGCTTCTCCAAGTCCCACCCCCCTAAGATGAACTCCACCAGGTTGGAGGGGTTGCCGTATGGCTGGAGATAGCACTGGAAGGATACTTGCAGTCTTGATGGTACTGGAGTTGCTATCGGTGCGACGAATTGGAGCAGGCAGGTGTTCCGATGGGTCTTCTGGGTGCGCCATTCTCTGTTGCTGTTGTTGCTGTTTCTGCTGCTCTCTTTGCTGCTGCTGCTGCTCTCTTTGCTGCTGCTGCTCCTCTCTTTGCTGCTGCTGCTGTTGCTGCCGTTGCTGTTCGGCTGAAAGTGCCAATTTGTCCATAAGAACTCCGAGTTCATTTTGTAAAATATGTTGCTGATCCTGCGCCTGTTGGGTTTCCATTTGTCGTTGCTGCTCGTTCTGCTGGAGCAAACTAAGCGCCTGCTCCAATTGCTGCTCCAGGTGCGCAGTGATACTCTCTTTGTTGTTGTTGTAGTTGTCCTCGCCGTCAATAGAATCAGTAGTAACGTCATCCACCGTGGACATGTCCCTTGTTCGATTGCAACCAATTCCACTTTCATCGGGGTCTCCTCGACTTGTCGCGAAAGGAATGTAGGACTGGCTGCTAACTTGATGTTCGGGATACAATCTCTGCGTATTTCGGTCCATAACGAGCTCATCGTCATCGTCCAACAAATGAGGAATTCTTGAAGCACCACCACCGCCAGGTGTTCGACTGCGACTTCGTGACTCTGGTCGTGGCTGCTGTTGTTGCTGTTGACGAACATTGCGAGGCGTCGTTGTGGTGACGGGTATTGCAATGTCGCTATTATCAAAGGATCGACTTTGTGCAATGCCCGAATCATTCAAAAGATGATTCCGTTGTTTCTGAAACGATCTCGTGGCAAGGGTCGATTCTTTCTGTTGAATCAATCGATCCAATTCAGCTGCCTGTCGTTCGATATTGTATTGTTCATTCTCCAATCGTTCCAGAGCTTCTTGCTTCATCCGTTCGGCACCATTCAATGGTGTTCTGGCGTCAGTCTTGGCAGTGGGGATTGGATCAGGTCGGGTACTTCCTGTTTTATTTTCAACGGTTGGTTGATACTTATCAGCTTCCTGTTCCGTCTGTCGGACTTTGTAAGCCAAATAGTCCCGTGCTAATTGATATTTACGCTCCTTTTCTTCGTCAACACTACTGCTGCCACCTGTGCTTTTCAAGTACTTCACAGCTTCGGGATAGGCATCTATGAGCAGTTCCATGGTCTTTTGGGGTGCATTCATATGACAAGCCAATTCGAGACACGTTTGACCATCGGTGGTCCGTACTTTGGCAGCGGCAGGATTGGCATCCAGTAAGAGTTGCACAATTTGTGCTGGAACATATTCTTGACAAGCCGCATGCAATGGCGTCTTACCCCGCAGATCCCTCTGCGCCACAATGCTCGGCTTGGTCCGTTCCAACAGAAATGCCACGGTCTGCACAAGTCCATCCGGACGACAAGCGTGATGTAGTGGTGTTCGTCCATCAGAGTCTTGCGCCTCGAGTGCACTGGGATAGACTTCTACCAGGTACTGAATGATGCTCAAATCGTTCTGGAATACACAGGCCCAGTGCAAAGGAAGCAACGAGTGGTGTAGATCACTACATTCTACACAACGAGGATTCGATTCGACCAGTTCCTTGACTTCGGAAAGGGATGGATTGCGACCCAAAATCAATCGACGCAGCACTTCAAACTGCTTCTGAGCTGGATGGTTGCTGTTGCTCATATTATTACTATTGTTGTTGTTATTGCTGTTGTTGTTGTTATTGCTGTTGCTGTTGCTGTTACTTTTTGATAAAGTCAGAGAAGCAGCTTTTGTGGCACTGGTGGGGGGGTGGTGGCGATTGCTCATACTCTCTTTACAATGAGATTCCCGCTACCAGGTAATACAGTAATTACTAACTGCTGTCCTGCACTTCTTTGTTTTACTGATATTATATTGGTGAAAATTGAATGATGGCTTTCAATTCCTTAAAAACGCAGCCCCGTGGTGATGAAAGGAGGAGGGTAGACTCTAGTACGAGTACTGGTACGAATGCTCACTAGACTATAAGTAGATCGAATAAAATATTCAAGCCACTTTTGTTCAGTTGTTTTCTGTACAATTTTAATACTGCTGCTGGTGGTGTATTCGCTCTTGAATTCGAATTTCAAAATTAGCAACGGTACTAATGTAGTACTCTTTTGCTGCCCGGGTGCAATGATTGTTATTCCCGAATGTCAATCACGGATGTTCTCAGCCAACGAAAACAGAAAAACGCGATGTAAACTTAAAAAAAAATCTTGTAACACTTTACTCTGTTTTTGGAAAACAAATACTACTACTAGTCTAGTTCCCTCAGGCTCATCGTACTAACAACTCACCCCAGCTGCAACAACACAAGTCTATTGACAAAAAGCACACACACACACATACATACATACAGGATTGAACATGGGAAAACGAAAGAACCACTCCAAACGGTCTCTGGGATCTCTTCCCAAGGGTATTCCCCACAAAGCTGTTGCAGCAGCTGGTGGTGGAAATCCGTTTGAATTTGCGGGTCGACATCGAGCACCGAAGCAGCTAGTGCACAACAAGTTCAATGGCAACTTGAAGAAAGTGCATCAGCATCGTGCTGGAACACTTCCCAACGATGCACCCTTAAAACGTCGTTCTCAGCACGCTCTTCGGGAATCACTCCTGCGTGCCAAGAAAGCCAATGTCTTTGTCGATCGTCGGATTGGTGAATACGGTGGCCAAATGTCCGTCGAGGAACAAAAATTGGCTCGATTGGTCAAGGAGCGGACGAGACGCAGCAAAAGCAAGACCAAATATTCTCTCAACGACGATAACGATAATTACAACAACAAAGGAATGCTGTTAACGCACAAGGGTCAAGTCATTGACGATCAAGTAGCAGCCCGTGATGTGTTGTTCAGTGATGACGATGACGACGATAATGATCAAGGTCAGTTGGATGCCATGGATACGGCGCTTCATTTTGGTGGCATGGGCAACAGCGGTAGTGCAGAAGATGCCGTCTACGGACCATCATCGGGTGGAAATACTACTACTACCTCTACTACCGGTAATGCCATGGCTCAGAACTACTCGCAGCGCAAAATTGAATTGGACGATCTTATTCTGCGTCGCAAAACATTGAAAGCCGAACGGATGAAGGCACGAGAACAACAGGAAGACGTGATTGCCGATTTGGACGGTGCCTTTGAAGAACTCACGGGCATGCTGAAATTTCGAGACAAGGATCAAGAAATTCGAAAACACATTCAAGACAAACGACAGGGCAAGCTAGATCCGGCAACGCAAGAAATGGAAGATTGGAATAAGGAGATTCGTGAATATACCTTTTTAGGGAAGCGGGTTAAGGCAACCGATCGTACCAAAACACCAGAGGAATTGGCCAAAGAAGAAGCCGAACGATTGCACGAACTGGAAACGAGACGATTGGCTCGCATGAATGGCGATTTTAGTGATGATGACTTTTCGGATGTTTCGGACGATGATGACGACGACAACAAAGGTGGTCGCAACAGCAGGAAGAAAAAGAGAAAAATAATGGACAAGAAGAAAAAGACTCAAAGTGACAATGCCGAGCTGTTGGATAATTCCGATGATGACAGTGATGATGATGATGATAAAAACGAATTGAAGGCCAAATTTACAGCCGATGGACTCGTTTATGTCAACAAGAAGGGTGAAATTGTCAAAAAGCTGGGCCAAGACGAAGAGGATGACAACGAGGACACGAATGAAAATGGAAACGCTAGTAATGACAGTAGTGATGACGAGTCGAAGTCAGTGTCAGATGAAATTTCCAACAATCATGGACTGCTCAAGGTTGGAGCACGAGTGCAAGGAAACTATCGTGTTACGGAACAATTTCAAGAAAAGGGGCACTGGTACAATGGAGTGATTTCCAAAGTAAATGTAGCAGCCAATGGAAGCATTACCTACAACGTGGACTACGACGATGGTGATTTTGAAGAAGACATGGAGCCAGAGCATGTTCGGCCTGTCCCAAAAACGGTAGACGAATTACAGGCGGAAGATAAAAAAGAGGGTGAAGAAGTTGCCCTGAAACGCAAGCGTCAGAAGGCAAAAGATAAAGCGAGGTAAGTCGCACGATACGTACATTTGTTGGCGTTATTTTTGTTAGAAGAAAACAAATAATGGTGTATACAGATGAATCATATCGCGCAGATGCAGATGCTTAGCATTGCTTGAAACGTCTGTGTTCGAATTCGGCAACGGAGCGTTTTGCTCTAGCAGTATTCATCGATATCATTTGATAACACCACACAAGAACAATATGCCTCATAGTACCCTTGGGATTCTCCTACTTCCATTGGTCTCCTCGGTTTTTACATTTCTCGATGGATTTGTGGTCACTAACGTTACTCTGTGCTCTGTTGTCATGTCCATGCAGGCAAGAGATGCCCTATGTTTTTGAGGTTCCAACAACGCTAGAGGCTCTTCACTCCATGATTGGAAAGTATGCTTTGACTGGAGAGGATGCGTCTCTGATCATACAACGCATTCATGCATCCAACTCGGTGAAATTAGACAGACGAAATGCTGAAAAGATGCAGAACTTTTACGATGTCTTGTTGCGGCGATTTATGGCCGTTGGTGATGCCATTTATGTTTCGGGCGATGGTGGGGATGAGCTCGGTCGTTACCAACAATTGGATGCCATTGTGAAAGTACTGTTTCAGATGACACAAGACTCTCCAGATTGCGCGGCAGCTGTCTGGGGTCGCAGGTTTGGAATCCTTCAGAATGCTCACACAAAGCGGCTGCGTGACTCGGAACTCGAACTTAGCATGGAGGATGTTGATGACGATGGTGACTTGTCGGCCTGGCCCTCGGTGGGCACGTTGTTACTATTTCGAATAGTGGGACATTTATTTCCGGTGACGGATCTCCGGCACACGATTGTGACACCTGTTATGTTGCTGTTGGGTCAAATGTTAGCGCAAACTCCCGTCAAGTCTATGTACGACCTGGTACTTGGTACGATGTGTGCGGGTCTGCTGGTGGAATTCACTCGCGATGCCAAGCGAGTTTTTCCCGAAGCCATTGGGTTTTTGTCAGGCGTGATCCGACTTTATGCCCTCAGTGAAGAAGACCGAACTGGTCCTTTCTACCCAGTTCCAACCCTGGAAGCTGCCGCGAAAGAGCCTGTGTTGTCAGATCTTCGAAAGTTGGCATCTCAATACAAGTGTGGCGAGGATGGCGTGCCACCACTGAGTCTGGAAAAGGAGGATATTGCTATCAGACGACAAACATCTGCGTCATTGCTTGGTGCAGCGTTGCACTTTTCAAAGGTTTCTGCCAGCAACTTGAGTGGAGCTCTGGGTTCGGCAGAAAAAGAAACGTTTGCTGCTGTCACCAGTGCTTTGCTGTGCCTCAAGCCATCCAACAAATTGCTACCATTTTCCCAGCCTTTGCAAAAGCGAGTGGCTGAAACGGCCGCAGAAGTTGCCAAGGCCTGCAAGCTGGACCAATCAAGACCACCACTGATGCGTCGGTCCATGCCAACCATTCGCGATACGGCCATGAAAATCTTGGCTCCACGCTTGGAAGATCCCGATCGATATTCCAAGTCGAAGGATAAGGGCAAAAATGCCACACAAGTGGCAGCTGATAGAACTCGTCGTGAGTACAAGCGTGAGCACAAGGCAGTTGCGCGTGAACTTCGTTTGGATGCTGCGTTTATTGAAGAAGAGCGTCGCAAGGAGGACGATGCCAAGACTAGCCGAGCCCGCGAGGAACGAAACAAGAACTTTGCCTGGCTCGAGTCAGAGCAAGGAGCCATGAATCAGCAAGTGAGAGAAGGAGGTGGGCTGCTGAAGGGAGGCGGTATGGGTGCTGCCAAGTCCAAAGCCAAGACGGCCAAACTCGGTATCAAGAAGGGTGGAAAGTTCTAATGGAATTTGACATTTTTATAGCCACGAGCAGCAATGTACTACTCCGTACTTAAGTACTTTACAGTACTGCTCCTACTAGCTAGACGAGGCAAAATTCTACTGCATATGAAGTAGTATTCTCCCATTTTACAATTGTTCTGTACCATATTTTTCTTGATTCACGCACGCATGCATAAATACGTGCATGTATATAGTGCTCCGAACTATTTCGGAGTGCAACGTTGTGGCCATGGCCTATTTTCTTGGTTTGCACCTAATTGGCAGCCCCAATGGCTTGCATTCGCTTTTGGAACTTCGCCATGACCAGTCCCTCCATCTCTTGAAAGTCGGCAATCATGACGTCTATTTCTTCCTTGGCTTGGATGCGTTCGTCTTCAATATGTGACTCTAATTCCCGTACCCGAACAGCACCATCTTCAATGCGCTTCATACTATCCTGGCGATCCTTTTCAACAGAATGCATTTTCGACTTTGCCATTTGAAGTGATTCTTGGGCCTGTTCCAGTTTGCTTTTTGATTGCTTTTGTAAATTGGTAAGTTTTTCTTGTGTGCGATTCACGTCGCGTTCTGCAAGCACAACCTTTTCGTGCACTTCGGTAACTTGTTGATTACTGATTTGCAATTGCCTTGTCGAATTTTCCAATTGATTGGCAACAGCAGTATACTTGTCACCGTGTTCCTTGACAGCCTCGGCAGCCGTGACTGCACTTTGCACGGCCTTGATGGCATCGGCAACATGTGAACACTTGGTTTTCGTCGCTTGCAAGGCTTCTTCGACATGCTCACATTCATCTCGTTCCTTATCGAGAGCCTCACGCTTGATGTTCAATTCCCGTTGACGACGATCGGGCGATGACACGACCTGAGATCGCAGCCGTTGTTCTTCTGCCTCAGCTTCTTCCAAAGCCCACGTGGCGGTTGCAAGCTCATCTTTCAAGTCGTTAGCCTTGCGTTTCAGATTAGTCGATTCTTCTCGTTTGGCGATATTGAGTTTATTTGCTTGCGCAATCTTTTGTGTGAGAACCTCGCATTCCTGTTTGATTGCTTCCAATTTTTCATAGTCCTCTTCCGATTTGGCTCGGGCTTCTTCTAAATGCGACTGCAATTGCAGATGTTCATTATTTATGTCTTCGAGGTTGACCAAAATTTCGGCTCTCTATTGGTCATGAATATTTTGATTTTGAGACGATTGGTACAAAATGAATGGTTTTGGTCGTTCGTTTAGGGTTGGTCATTTGGTGGATGGGAATTGAGTGCAACCAATGCCAGCGAAGAAAAAAAAAACGCACAAAAATTCTTGGGCAGGCAACACACACAAACCACGCAAGCACTGCAGCAGCACAACACTTGTGTGCATTCAATAGATACGCAACTCACCGGTTCGTTCAGTTCGGCCAAAATCTGCAATTGCTCTGCCCGGAATTTGACCAAATTGATCAAGGCACTCAACTGTTGACGCAATCGTTTGGAATTGGGCATGTGCAAATCCTTCCATCCAAAATCGTACACACCGCACGTTTTGAGACATTTTCGCAAATACTGAAAGTATTTGATATCACTGAAACCATCGGCGTTGTAAAGTTCTGAAAATCGCAGAGATTCGATTTGGGTTTTGACGTCATCCGATATTTCGAGATCTGTCTCGGTAATGCCCGAACACATTTCCAACTATTTATTTATTTGTTCGATTGATTGATTGTTTGTCGGGAGAACGGAACAAGAGAACAAGAGTAATAAGCGATGATAGATGATATCATATGAGAACAGGTACGGCACCAAGCACCAAACCTTCTACCACACACATTCACATTCACTTCCACTTCAAATAAGGTTTCAAATACGTACAAAAAAGGTAAAAAGACTTTTGATTTTGTCCTTGTGACGATGAGGTTCGGTGAGTTCTACCTTGCTAACTTCCAAACCCAATTCTTCTAGGCAACTCAAAATTTCTGACGTTTTGAGCATGGGAAAAAGAAATTGCGACATGGGTGGTCCAGTATAATCCATCTTGCTTTGAGATGTTTTGTGGTGCCTACTGACGATGAAAGGAGCGATTGGAATGCTGCTGTTGTGTCTCTTTCTTTGATGAGATAGATGATAGACTAGGGTCTAGTCACACACTCTCTGTCTTTGAAGCAAAGAAAAAGTGAGATGATGATACATCATATTCAAAACTCTCGATCCATTCCAACAACAGCAATAATAACGGCTACTTCTTGTTCTCGAAAGTTAGTGTCCGGGTGGATGTTTGTTTCCTGGTGAAAACTCTAACCCGGCCGTAGTTTGCTCTCAGCCAGTGAACTACTCATCTGTCTTCAAATTCCATGTTATTTTATTTTTTGCACACAACACACAACACACTAGTCTACTGTAACACTTTTACGTTACTTGAACCACAAATAAAATAAAATAAAAACCAACATACAACAGCAAGCAAGCTATACACCGTGCAATGGTATTCTTTACCAAGAAACAAAAGGCAGAACTACGAAAGCGGAAGAGACGATTAGAAGTCAAACATAAAAAAGAAGGAACCGGCGATGCTCAACCAAAGCAGAAACCAAAGAACGACAACAATGCGACGATGACGACGACGAGCAACAGCAACAGCAAAAGCGTTGACGAAAATGGACAAGTAGTGGCTGCTACGGACAACCAATCAACAATAGTAAACAATGCTGTTGTTGTGATTCCCAAGAACTTATCATCGCAAGAGGCTAAGAAATTTCGGAAAGATGCCAGAAGGAAAGCAAGAGCCGAAGGACGTGATATTGACCAAATAGAATTTGTTGTGGAAGGCAGTCAGACTACAAAGCGCCACAATTGTGTTGACGATAATAACAACAGCAACAACGATGCAAGTGGACAGCAACAGCAACAGCAGCATCAGCCCAAAAAGAAGAAACGAAAACGTGACTTTCCTTGTTTGAACGAATTGGTGGAACAAGAACGAAAAGAACGAGCAAAATTAGAGCACACGCAGGCCCTGCAATCCAGTGAAGAAATCCTAACGGATGACTACAAGGCGCGATACTTGGCACTCGATTGTGAAATGGTGGGTATCGGTACAGACGGTAAAAAGTCGGTACTGGCGAGAGCCAGTTTGGTGGATTGGAACGGTGACACTGTTTTTGATTCCTTTGTTCAGGTACCTACAAGAGTGTAAGTGTTAGTCGAGTAGTCTCCTGTTGAAAGATTTGTTACACGTGTTGGAAGGAGTGTGTGTGTGGGTGCGCGCGCGCTGGTCTTTCTGTGATTCTGTTTTGTTTCAATATCAGTGTTCAAGCTCAAGAAATCTCATTTTCTTCTTTTTCTGTTGTTTCTACAGTTCGGACTTTCGTACTCATGTGAGTGGTGTAACGGCAGCTGATATTCGCGCAAACAAAGGTGCCATGAAGGACACAGACTGTCGACAAAAAGTTGCGGAGCTTTTGAAAGGAAAAGTGTTGGTAGGGCATGCCCTAAAAAATGATTTGCATGCCCTGCTCCTTACCCATCCCAAAGCTGATATTCGAGATACGGCCAAATATCGACCCTTCCAACGATTGGGTGGGAACAAGTGGAGACCACGAAAATTGAGAGATCTGGTCAAAGAAAACTTGGGACTGGCCATCCAACAGGAAGGACAAGCACACGATTCGACCGAGGATGCCAAAGCCACCATGATGCTGTTTCGATCGGCACGCGAGCAATGGGAACGAGAATTGGAAGAAAAAGCCAGTTTGAAAAAGAGAAAAACGACGTAGGTTTTGCCGGAGCAAGTGAAGTGTCTAATCATAACGGAGTAGACTAATAGATACTCTACTGGTGATATTCTATAGCTCTTAGCAGTAGAACAGCCTTATGAATCTATTGCGATTTATGATTTGAAGAACATCATGTGTTTCTCTATGCCTTTCTATAGTTCAAGTCTCTCTAATCAATTATACTTCCGAAATCGAACTTGCCAGTATCGGCCTTCATTTCTATCATGGAACCCTTCTGTTCCTGTTTCAGAGCTTCACTTGATTTAGGAGATTCTTCCTCCTCCGTCTGAAACATGGGCGGTAAAGCATCTGCTTTTCTAATAGCAGTTCTTGTTTTAGCATCTGGAAAGACACCAAACGATGGATCGAGGTGAAAAAATGCGTCATCGCTCTGGTCGTTGGACCCATTTTTGTCGTTTTTGGATCGATCCAGACTGCGGACATCCTCGTCGTTGGACGATTCCACTACTTTCTTTTTCAATCGCTTCATCCATACTTCTTCTTTCTTTTCCGGGATCTTAAGTTTGGCCTCCCGTTCTTCGGAACCTGACAATGTTCGTTCCAACATACCACGCTCCTTACCTTCTCGTAGACGCCGTCGAGCTTGTCGAGATCGAATGGGACTAGCGGAATGTCCATTGTTATTTGGAGATGGCTCCCGTTCAAAATCCGGACTTACATCTGGTCTACCAGTAACTCTGGCAAGTTCCGCTGCAGTGTTGCGACTGGACCGATTTCGACTGCTGCGTGGATTCGTCGTCGCTGTATTGCTTCTCGCCAATCCAGGACCTGCCATCATGGATGATCGTCTAACACCCACTTCTCCGCTGTAGCTGGCTGCCATTGCTTTTCTGTTTGCGGTAGATCCGTCGTCGCTACCACTATCGGCTTTGCTCCCTCGTCGACGTGCCATGCGGGGTGTGCGTTGTTGGTTTCCAGCATGCCCCCGAGGTAGACAGGAATCCTGCATCGACCGAGTCCGTGCTGGAAGACGCCTGCGACTAGACGTCGCCATACCAGAACGATCCATGCTACGGTCCATTGTTGTGCTACGGTCCATCCTGCTGGCGGGTTGTTCATCCTCATCTGAATCAGAAATCAATACAGTTCTTTCTTCGTCTTGGTCCTGATCATCGTTATAAATATCATTATCGTCAGCTTCTCGTCCAGGACGTCGTTGTCGTCCCGGACGAGCAACTCTCTGATGAACTCCTCGAGGAGGCATGACATCCTGAGTAGATTTTGTTCTGGGTGGAGGCCTGCGTCGACGACTACTAATATCCGTTTCCTCTCCTGCATCATTTGTAGTAGCATTCTTACTGCTGCTACCGTCTTCTAAATTGCGTCCTGGCCGACGGCTAGCACGGGGTTTTCGTTGAAGACCAGCCTCCGCTGCCGCCGCCGCCCGGGCCAGACAGGAATCCTGTAGGGATCGTGCCCGCGGTGGCAACCGTCGTCGACTACCAGTTACACCACTGCCGCCATTGGAATTGGACATGACAGAGGCATCCATACCTTCTCGATCACGATTCAATTCTTCCATTGACATGTGCAAGGGATGGGTGTCATGGTCATGGTTGTCCCCAATCTTCGTGCGCCTAACTCCTCGATGAATGGGGACTTGGCCCGACATGGTACGACCCACCAAAGACCGCCTACTACCAGCTCGCACAACACTCTCTTCCTCGCCATCGTTCGAATGTGGACGTCGCAATCTCGTAATGGACTGGTCGTTACTTTTTTCAAGATTTGCCAGCAACGTCGAGGCCGTAAAATTGGCACTTTTCCGTCGCTCTGCCGATGAGTTGCCAGAGGAGCTTCGCATTTGGATGCTTTCGTCTGCCATGGACATGGATCCACTTGTTCCTCCTCCTCCTCCTCCTCCTACCGCATGTTTGTTATTGGGACTGCTCGGGCTCTTCTTGCGATCTCGGCGAGGTTTTCGTTGTGGAACATCCCCGGCAATCATTCTTTGATTGGGGGTGGTCGGTTTCTTCTGTTTTGGGTCACCTGGTCACTGCTTGTGCCTCGCTCGGAGTCAGCTAAAAACTGCTTGAAATTGCTTCCGACAAACAGATTAAGAAGACACTGGTATGCGAGCTTAACAAGAATTTGAATGTAGATCAGTTCTACAACACAACATGTAGCTGTAGCTGCCGTAAATTAAGGTGGTTATAACAAAAATAAATCCTAGTACCTGGTAGTCTGGCGATTTGCTGGAAGATTTGTGTCTCTCTGAAAAACAAAAACTGTTCGGTTCCACTGATTAAAAAAATGAATTAAGATGACAAGCAGCGACGCACTGTTTACATCAGAGCCAGCCGAAGGGAACGTGAGACAAGGAGACCCGAATCCGACGTCACCGGAATGACCCGAAATGCCCCATCCCGTCTCCCACTCAGAAACAGGAACACATCGGGAGAAATCGGATACGACTA
>Ga0210036_1004318_pt1 | contig 13144 bp, 5 predicted proteins | sample CryGeymeta201515_FD_185469 | JGI IMG/M metagenome (GOLD analysis project Ga0210036, IMG submission 185469) | Groundwater microbial communities from Crystal Geyser aquifers in Utah, USA - Crystal Geyser metaG 2015-15 (SPAdes) (version 2) | ecosystem: Environmental > Aquatic > Deep subsurface >...
GCCTCGGAACGGAGAAAAGGTCGGCCCTAGTAAATTGCCGAGTTTCTCCAAACCACCCTACCTAGCCAAACGTAGCCCTAGAGAGCTGGCATAGTCGAGAGAACGCGGTAGCGTTCGCTCGTAGCAGCTTGTTACTACTAACCCGAACTCTGATGGTATTGATCGTGACTGAGATGATCAGGACTTTGCAAGACTCATGCGAGGCATCAAACAAATTTTCGTATGGCTTTCACACGACACATCCTTAATAATTACAGTAATACTACTAAACAACGCGAACTTCAGCTACGAATCCTTCAAGAGAAGTACTCGGGTAAGTCTCATGTCTCATCAATAGCACAAGTAGTAGCAGCAGCAGTAGATAACTTTCAAGAGCACATAATAGCTTGGAAGGAGATATATATCTCTTGGCACAGATTTCTTCAGAGAGCAATAAGAATCAAGACATGGGATTCTTGGATAGCGACAGTGAGGACTCGAGCTCCTCGGGCTCGGGCTTTGCCTTGCGAAAGCCAGTACACAAAGCTACCGCCCCTGCTCCTGCTCCTGCCCCTGCTCCTATGCCAGCAAACAAACAATCGATTTTGGACGAAAGTGATTCAGATGAAGATTCTTCGGATGATGATTCCTCTTCAACGCCAATGAGAGCTCCTGCGCCCGCTCCTGCTCCAGTACCCATGCCGGTAGTTGTTGCGAACCGCAGCAGGAGCTCACCAGACGATTCGGACAGTGATGACAGCAGTGACGGTGGAGTTCCTGCACCAAAGCCAGTTCCTGTTCCAACATCAGCCCCGGAGCCAACAAAGAAAAAAACAATGCTCGATGACTCTGACGATAGCGACGACGATACAGACGATTCTCCCAGGAAAGATGGCCATCCGGAAAAGGTTGCTGCAGCAGCAACCAAACATGAAACGGTTGCAGAGAGCAGTGATGTGGATAGTAACGAGAAGAACAGCGCTGGTTCTAAGACACCTGCAGCCGAAAAGGATGCACCTGCTGAAAAACCTTCCGTAGCAAAGGATGAGCCCCTTGATTCGGGTAAAAGCGAGGGTAAAAGCGACGATGCTAGTCTAGCCAAGGAGGAGGACGCACCTGTTAATTTGGCTAATAATGAGAAAGATGGAACTGATTCCAGTCAGCCTCACGCAAAAGCGGACATTTCAAAAGATTCAGCAAGTCACGAGGACAATGTTTTCTCAACCAAATCCTCAACAACCAAAGAGGATGCACCAGTAAATGTGGCTTCAAACAGTAAAGATGATGATGCTGACTCAAATAAATCCTCTGCAGATACAAGTGAGAGATCAAATGCAGATTTGGCTAGTGATGATAGTCTTGACTCAAACAAAACTCCAATCAAAATAGATGAACTATCAGATGTAGAAAGCAGCAGTGAAAATAGCCTTGACTCCCCTATCAAGGAGAATCCACCAGCAGAAGATGCAAATCTGGGCAGCAATGCTGATAGTTTTGACCCTCCTCCAGTTCAAAAGCATGAAATTACAGATGATAATCCTGCCAGCAAGAACAGTGGTATTGACCCTCCTCCAACCAAAAAAGATGCACCGACAAATGTGGATCCAAAAAGTGACAATGCAAGTATTGAATCATATGAATCTCCAGTTGATCCATCCGAGGTAGAACTCAGCAGTGATGATAGTTTAGACTCAAACAAATCTCCTTTGAAAGCAGATGTACCATCAGATTCGGATATTAGCAGCAACAAAAGCCTTGATTTGAACAGTGAAAATACGAAAATTAACACACCGCAAGCAGACAAATGTTTTGCATGTGGATTGGAAAATGAAATGGTTCCTGATGGTCTGATAAGTTGTTCTAGGTGCAAGCAGGTGCCATACTGCTCAGCAGATTGTCTTCAATGGCATTGGGAGAGTCATCACAAGGCAGAATGTGCGGGCATAACAGATACTGAAAGGACATCAGAACCAGCACCAAAGATAGGCAACCAAGAATCAGATACTTCATTAGATATTCTTGGGTCTGCAAATGATGAAGACAAACAGCCCCAGAGTGAGCAAGGTGTCATGGTAGCTGTGGCTGCATCCAGATCCAATACTGCAGTGGGACCTATCTGTCAAGACAAATGTGTTGCATGTGGAATGGAAAAGGAAATGGTTCCTGGTGGGTTGATATGTTGTTCAAAGTGTCAGCAGGTGCCCTACTGCTCTACAGATTGCCTTGAATGGCATTGGGAGAGTCATCACAAGGCAGAATGCACTGGCATAACAGACACTGAAAGGACATCAGAACCAGCACCAAAGATAGGCAACCAAGAATCAGATACTTCATTAGATATTCTTGGGTCTGCAAATGATGAATACAAGCAGCCACATAGTCAGCAAGGAATCATGGCAGCTGTGGCTGCATCCAGACCCCCTACTGCAGCAGGACCCATACAGCAAGCCAAATGCATTGCATGTGGATTGGAAAAGGAAATGGTTCCTGATGGTTTGATAAGTTGTTCTAAGTGCAAGCAGGTGCCCTACTGCTCTACAGATTGTCTTGAATGGCACTGGGAGAGTCACCACAAGGCAGAATGCACTGGCATAACAGACACTGAAAGGACATCAGAACCAGCATCAAAAATAAGTCAAGAATCAGATACTTCATTAGATATTCTTGGGTCTGCAAATGGTGAATACAACCACCCTAAAAGTCAGCAAGGAATCATGGCAGCTGTTGCTGCATCAAAATATCAGACAATAACAGAAAAACCAAATCTAACTCTATCAGAAAGTAAAGCTGCTACCGATGATGAAGATGCGCCTACTAAAATTGAATCAATGTTACAGTTGCACCGCCTTGAAGAAGAAAACTGCAAGAAGGAAGCCGAGATTGAACGGTTGAGGAAAGAAAACAGCCAATTGAAAGCCGATGAAAGTAGATTACTTGAGGAGACGCGACAAAAAGCTGTAGAGGCAGCCGAGGCTAGAATAAAAGCACAACTGGAGGAACAATTAAAACTGAAGGAAGAAGAATTACTGGAAAAATCTCACCAGGTAACAATTGACCGGCTTGTTGAATTGGAGGCGCTTAAAAAGTCTGCGGAGGCATCTAGAATTGCTAAGGAAGAAAAACAAGAAGCCTACGCCGCAAGATTGGCCGAAGAGAGGAGACTTGCGGACGAAGTGAGGCTTGCGGAGTTAGCGAAGCACAAGGAGGCAGCTCTCGAAGCTAGGCTCGCGAAGGAAGCTCGCTTAGAAGAAGAAAGGATCGCTAAGCAGAAGCGTGAATTGCAAGAAAAAGAATATGACTTGTTGGAGCGCGAGCGCTTTGCTGCAGCAGACGCAGCCAGCAGAGAGGCAATTTTAAGACCAGCTCGATTGGCAACTGCGAGACTCGATCGACGGGCAGAACGCTTTCGCAAAGAGGAGGAAGAGGAGAGAAGAGCCAAAGTAAAAGGAGAAGAAGAAAGGTCTATGCTGGCTATGATGGAAGAAGACAAGATGGAATCCCTCGAGAAGGAACGTCTGGCGGTCGAGCGAGCTGCGGCGCGGGAGCGTGATGTAGAATCGCTGGCTTCATCCTCTGATCTCGATAGAGCCAAAGCAGCACGCGACGCGGATGTTTGGGCCGAGGAAGTCAAAGATCTATCATCAGCTTCTACATTTGATTTCTCGGACCCGGTTTCCGACCCTCGCGAACAAATACAGGACGACCGGGGAAATCTTGAAGAGTGCTTAGAAAGCTTTCGACTGAACAATCTGGTCGAACTTCTCGACGTGGAGCTACCGACGCGCCTCTCCGAAGGAAATGCAGCTCGTATGCAACAACTTACCAAAATTTTAAGCAACAATCGGTTTGTCAAAGAAGTTTCCATTGTGGTCCCCTCGAGGATGGAATCTAGTCTATCTCGTCATTCCGACTTGTCGACTATGTTTGAAGCGATTGGTTCGCTACAAAATTTGAAGGAGCTCAACATTATTTCTTCATCTGCTGGAGCAACTAAGAATACACGATCCAGCCTCTCCTCACGATTCATCAACAGCGCTCTGTGCAAAATTGCACACATGCACAAAACGAAAAATCGTGGATACGTCCAAAAAGAAGGAGGTTTGGTGTCGTTGAGTATTGCGAATATGGTACTTGTCGATACTCATGCTGATTTGACCCACTTGGTCGACTCTCTCGAGATTATCAACCAGATCCCGACCCTCAAGACGGCTCAAGTTGAAATCGAATTCACTTCCTAGTTTGATATGCTTTATCCTTCGTGTTTTTGTTGTGCTAGCAGCGTTCGATACGATATTGTTTAGGGTTACAGCATAAAATAGTATAGTGTGCGTCTTCTCACTCTGAGACGTACTCGAGTAATACAAAGGTGTACTCATCGGTACCGTACTAGACTATTTTGTGCATGCCGTTTGTGTTGAGCAGCTTTTTGTTTTATTATGATATCGTGCTCGTGGCGCTACTGGTCATAGAAAGTTCCAGGTAGGGCTAGGGGGGCGAGAGTGCATCTGATAAAGAGCGTCTGTTTCACTTCCCCCGTTGCCGGAGTAGGAGAAGATGCCGATGCCAATATATCATCTGGGCCAAAGTACTACTACAGGCCACTATCAAGGAATAGAGTGCAGCTGGCATTCGGCGACGACGACAATACGGATAGAGCTGCAACTTTTTGCGAAAATAGCTACTAGTAGCAGTAATACTATCGAGAGTAGCGGCTCGTTCTCTCGACTTGCGAAATAGTAAGTAGTAACTAGTGACCAGCAGAGAGCCACAATGCAGCGTTGGGCCCAATAACCAAGAAACACACTATTATTCTGGATACGTATGCTTTAACCAGCAGCAGTGGCAACATCGTACGTCGTAATAAATGATAGTGTAGTGAATATTAAAACTTTGTTTAGTGCATTAAAATAGCTGTGTACAATTATGTTATTTATGCCGCCCAGCAGGCGAGTAGATTTTGCTTCGTTTTAGGCGCTGGCAGCCACCATGAGGCCTCGCATTACTTCCAAAGAAAGCTGTTGCGAAGCACCTTCTTTCCGTTGGCGCTGCAGCCCGGAAGCGGAACGACGAGAGGGAACTGCCGTAGGAGTTCGCAGCTGCTGTCGCTTGCTATTGGCAACCAGGCGCTGCGTTCTTTGGCGCCGTTGCTGATAACCAGCATGATTGGCATGTTTAGTGGGACTTGAGAGAGAATCTAAAACAGTCGATGGAGTGGAAGTCTTAATCGTCGCCGTTATCATCGTCGGAGATCCAAGCGCGAAAACAGACTTGCATCGCTCTTCCTGTCGTTCTTCATGGAATCTTTTATAATCTGCCGCTTGGTAGAACAAGGCTTGGACCAGGGAAGCATCGATGCGTTCCACATCGAAGACCTCAAAGTTCTGAGAAAAGGATACCCTTCGCTTTTTTATAATTGTTGTTGATGATGCAATTGGTGGGACAGAGTGCATAGTCTCGTTGCAAGAGGAAACGGCAATAGTAGGATAACACATCATATGGACTTGGAATTTGGTATTTTTTGTAATAGACAGGGCTGATAAAAAAAGGGGCTGATGAAAAAAATTATGGCGAGAAAAGATTTGTAATAAGGGCAAACTATTTCGCGAACTGTTAAAACGTTAAAACCGACGTTGGTCTCGAACGAGCAAGCAGAAAACCCTGATGACTATGAAAGTGACCCCAGCTTTTATCATAAGAAGTTAAGACCAGTAGCGATGTCTAGCGTTCTTCTAAACAATAATTATTCTTAATTTTGTTTAGCTTTCAATCGTGATGAAAATGTCTCGACTGTTAACATTCCAATAAATTCTACTGTACCAGTAGCTAGAAAAAACTTTTAACGTACCTGGTAGGGGGCGACCCAACTCTAAATAAAGTTCACGTACCAGCATACCAGGTACTACTAGTAGCGAGCTAGAGTGGTACCTGGTACCACAGTGGTACCTGGTACTACTTTCCTCCAAGAACCCAAACGGATAGAAAAAATCTCGGCGCTAAACCTTCGGTCGACATTTATTTTGTACTAAGAATGACCGTAGATGCTTTGTTCCTTAGCAGGCCACTTTAGTAGTACTAGTACCAGTACTAGTAGCTACTGTTCATCACTACTTCCCAGTAAACGTTGGAGAAAATGATCAACAGCCACAGGACTTAAATTCTGCCCTCTACGTACTACTAGAGTGGTAGTATGGAGCTGCTGGTTGAACATGATCCAGTACGACCAAACAATTTATGACCCCTGATCTACAGCAAGAGCTCAGATGAAATTAATCTTCAGCTCCTACCAGTAGTACTTGCTAGGTACTCCTACCATTTATTTTAAAGACCCGCAATATGAATGCCGGCGCCCGGCTTAAGCAACCCTTTCCAGTTATATATTGTTACAAATATAACGTCTTGTCGAATCAATTCAATATCACACAAAAAATCATCCACATAATGACATGGTAGATGGCAACCGGATCACAATCATGAAGGATAGGATCGGCTATCTCATGAGGGTAATACCGCACACTCCAAAGTTCTGGTGATGGAGGGTTAGGGCGGATCGCTTTTTATTTACAGGGAACGTTCATCAGGAGACCGCCATAGAGCAACAACCTTCTTCGCGCGCGTAGATGCCCAGCTACTACGTGAAATCTTTTTCTTGCAGCCCCTGCATCACCCGCAAGGTAGTTTTGTGCCCATGAATATTGTGGGCTTGATGTTGGAGAGGTCACTTGCCAAAATATCAGCCCTTTAAGACCAAGGTGGTCCGAGCCCTCCTATTATTAGCCACAATTAGTATTATGATAATTTATAATAATATGCAAACACTGTACCAAGTACTGTAGCTGCTGTAGCTCCGAATCCTTCAGTAGTAAACATGGGCATTATTTTTAAGTTCGCTCTACCGGTACTACTACTAGTATGACAAGGATGAAATATATATCGCACACCTACTCATTAAAACAAACTTCTCTTTTTTTCACCAGCATTTTTTAATTTGCGAAAAACTTCATTGGACAACAGACGTTTTCAACCATCCGAACCATCGATGCATGTGTTTTGCTGCGAGAGACTTGTTCGATCAACAATAAAGAATCAATTTGTGATCAACCAAGTAAGTTAGAATGGCGCCACAAGCAGACGAAGAGCAACCATTAGCGCCACAGGAGCATAAGAAAAAGACCTACAACGCTTCCAGTGGTAGTTGTTGCCCCCCACAGGAGCAGCATGATGAGACGGTACCAGACAACTGGGAATCGTTACCTTCTTCCCATGACCCTACAATTGACAATCCCGTGAAAATTACCAAAAATCATTTGCTGCTCTTAGTGGTGGCCACTTTATACGGAACACTCAATGTGTCCGTGCGAGCCGTGTACGATCTACCCGACCCTCCTTCGGCGTCGGTTCTGAGCACGGTCCGAGGTTGGCTGGCTGTTCTTGGTTTTGTTCCCATGCTGTGGCATCAAAAACGTGGAGCAAAATCCGAAGAGCGGCAATCGCTGTTGTTGTCGGAGGATGAATGGCAAGCACGACTAGGAAGGACAGGCCAAGGTTTTCTACAAGACTTGCCACCAGGCCTTTGGAAAGTTGCTGCCGAATTGGCCCTGTGGAACTTTGGTCTTCAAGCGCTCACAAATGTTGGTCTAGTTTTCGTACAGGCGGCACGAGCTGCCTTTTTTACACAATTAAGCGTGGTCGTGACCCCCATGATTTCGGCGGCGGCGGGCCACCGTGTGCGTGGTCACGTGTGGCGCGCTTGCTTTATTGCCCTTGTGGGGTTGGTCCTGTTGAGCAACAAGGCAAACAGCGGCGACGACGGAGATTCGGATACGACGAGAAATAATTTGGATCTAACGTTGAGCCTGGGTGATATTCTTTGCTTGATGGGTGCTATAAGTTGGTCCATCTATGTGTTTCGCGTCTCGGCCATTGGAGACGCCTACGATGAAGTGACACTCCAAGCGGTCAAAAATTTGATTTTGGCGTCGTTTTACACCATATGGTTTTTGGTTGACCTCGTTGTGACGGGAGAACGGCAGTGGCTAGGATGGACAAGTCTCGCATCTTGGGTGATATTGTTTTACAGCGCACTGGGGCCGGGAACCATTGCCGATATCGTTCAACAAAAGGCACAATCGACAGTCACGGCTACTGTGGCTAACATTATACTTTCTAGCGAGCCTATTTCCGCTGCCATTTTTGGAAGGTTTTTGCTCGGGGAAGTGACAACATGGTCTGAAAAACTTGGAGGGTGCTTTATTTTGATCGCGGCCGTCGTGGCAACGAGGGAATAACAATCGATAAAATGCTGTGATGAAATTACCTATTCAATCGAAATAACTAAACCACTATCTATATGGCAATAACATAGTCAATCGCCAAGACACAAAGACGTTCCACTAAAGCTAACGAAAAAGCGGAGATGTCTGCGAACAATCAGATTAATACAGGGTGCCGCAACGAGACGTTTTTTTATGTAGATAGGATCACCTGCAGCTAGCTATTTGAGGTGATGGCGACATCATATCCAAGTGTACTGCTCAAACGAATAAGTAGCAGCATGAAAGCAAGGTCTGAGAACCGAGTTGGCATTTTACAAAAAATCAAGCTGCTGGCTCCACAGTATCCCAAGTAGAGGCTGGTAGTCTAGTAGTAGTCGTATCTTGTGCTTCACTCCGAATAAACATCAGCATGCTGAGGCCGCAGTAATAGGCCTTAATGATTGCATGCACACCAGTGATTAAGAACTGCGTCCATGAGGTTTTCCATAAGCTGTTGTGTTTTTATTTAAGATTGGCGCAATAGAAACAGGGGGCAAAAATCTGTCTGTCATCCAGAGAACCCTAATTTAAATCACATGCCTGTTAAAAATAAGTATTTCTAATACATATCAGGGAGAAAAACAAAATCGCCCCCAGGAATATTGTTTAAAAATTCCGGTGGGTGATTATGTTCCTGGGGTGGAAATTTCTCAGGAATGGTGATAATAATAATATAATATCTAGGGTACCCGCCGGGTACAGTGTACCTTTCTGAGTGATGCAGCATTTTTGGATTGTTAAGTGTTGCACCATGCCAAAGCAATAAAGGAATTACCAATGACTCACACCTTCCCAAACGTAACCACTAACTAAGAATACTGTTTGGTCTCTACTGGATTCAAAATGACTGCCACACTTCAATAAGCTACAGCTGCGAGTCAATCATCTTAATACCAGGTAGGCAAATCGATGAACCGCACACTAATTTAACAGAGTAATGCTTGTACTGAATGATGGAAAAGCAAAGAGACGACCAAAAGCAGCAGCATGAGCAGCAGCAGAGGATTACTACTAGTAGTCCTGAAATGAACAAACGAATGTCAATTCTTCTAGCTGATCCGGGTAACCAAACCTGTGCCGACTGCCCGGCACGGAGACCTCTCTGGGTCTCTTTCTTTGCGACATCGCGGGCTGGAGGTTCCAAGCACGTCGGAGTTTTTGTTTGTAGTTCTTGCGCTCAACATCATCACTTCGAGCTGGGTGAGAAGCGATGCCGGATCAAATACTTAAAAATGGTTCACGAATGGCGGTTGGACGATATCGAAATATTAGAAAACTCTAGGAGTAATCTTGCCGTTAATGTTATTATGGAAGGAACCTTAACAAATGAGATGTTTGAGAAGGAGAGAATTTTATCGAATGAAGAAGAAGAGGACGAACGGAGGGCCAAGTTCGTCAAGAACAAATACAAAAAGCACAAATACATTGATCAAATCTTGTTCCATGAACTAGTATTAAATTTTTGGAAGCAAGAAAAGGAAGTAAAAGGCCACACAGTAGAGACAGCCCCTTTGACTCTCGAAATATCCGTACCGGCGGTTAGATCTTCTATCAACGGCAGTAATTTCAATAATTCATCCAGTACGTCACTGCAGTTTACAGAGTTGGAAGGAAAAGACCACGACAACGAGAGGAGACGTTCTAAATCCAAGTCTAGGCATACTTCTCGTTCCGAGTTGACATCCTCCTGTTCCAAGCTTGACGAAGAAAATATTCGAAAACTTAGACGGCGACTGGCTGATGCTAGTTCGTGTGTTGACATGCCGAGTGATGTGCAATTGCGAAGCTCTCGACATAGTTCATCTGGAAGTAAAACTCACAGGAAATACAATACGAAACCCCGAACAAGTAGCAACGAAGAAGACTCTCATAAGAAACACCGTGCTGCTAGTAGTGGCCGAAGAATCAGACATGAGAAGGACAGAACCAGCCGTCCCAGTCGTCCTTTAAGACGAAAGTCCGCGAGAAGATCCCAAGGCTCGACTAGTTCAAGACATATGGAAAACAATCGAATCAAAAAGTCTTTTTCCAATCCCAACTTACTGTTAGGGGAGGCAGACGAAGTTGCACAACATGTCAAAGATGCTGTTATCCGCCCGAAGGTTTCAAGATCTTCATCCAATCCCAACCTCGTACAGAGAAGATCGCCGTCCAACAATAACCTTGCTCGTATGGGCAATCCCAACTTACTGTTAGGGAAGGCAGACGAAGCTGCACAACATGTCAAAGATGCTGTAATCCGCCCGAAGGTTTCAAGATCTTCATCCAATCCCAACCTTGTACAGAGAAGATTGCCATCCAACAATAGCCTTGCTCGTATGGGAAACGCCTCCAATCAAAACCTACTTCCTATTTTAAAAATCCCAGGCAGGCGAAGATCTAATCGCAATCTGGTGGCTTTTCACAGCTCTTTGAATCACTCATTTGCTACTAGTAGTAGTGGCAGTCGCATCGACTCTAACGAGCCGCCCGATTTGGATGGCGAAGAGTTGGTCATACACGAGTACTTCCAGGAAATGCGTGATAGAAAGAAAAAGACGAAGGATGATAATCCTCTCAAAGCATTGGCCGATAATTTTTTACAATCCACGATTCTCAATGCCATGAACAAACCCAGCAACAATACGAGTCCTAAAACCTACAGCGACAAGAACGCGACAGCCGCAGCAACATCCGACGATATTCCAGCAATCGGTACGGTGGTGCAAAGCTCCTACAAGGGAAGCGATTCGTTGCGTCGAACTGCATCCAAACCTACATTGATAGCATCATCGTCCAATAGTTACAAAAACTGTAGCAGCTTATCCCTCATGCGTCGATCGGCATCTACATCCAAAGTGTTGAACGCGACAACCTGGAAGGAACAAGGTGAAACGAAAAATGATGTATCAAAGTTGGAAGTACGGGCCAAGTTACTGGGTATTAATCTCAAACCAGCCACGAAAAAAGCTCCAGTCCGAGTAACTCCTCTCTGATAGTAGCTCTGCTTGCTTGAAGTACAAGGAGCATTTCGTCAATCATTATTATTGTTGTAATCCCTTTTTGGGGTGGTTTGCAATCACTTATACTTTGCCTTTCATGACTTCCTTTCATACTTAGTTTTTTTGGCTTCCAACCGTTCGATCAATCTTTGTGCATCTTCCACACTCTGAAAGGTTGGCTGATGGTTACTGTTGTCCTCGTGATGATTACGATTTCTGCCTTTCTTGTTGGCATCACTGTCCTTTCGTTCCCCATTTTCGTTGCTCCGTCCCCTTGTACTCGTAGAGGACGATGATGATCTCGATAAACTTCGACTTCGACTCCTAGAAACATGTCGATCTTTACTGCTGCGATGACTCCTTTTCTTGCGATGATGACTGGATTTACGATGTTTGTTGTTGTTGCTACTGCTTCTGCTTTTGTGATGGTGTTTCCTCCGTTTTCGTTTCTTGTGTCGTTTTCGATCTGATTTTGTTGTCGATCGACTTTCGTCGTCGTTTTCGTCATTGTCGTGATCTTTAGTGAGGTTTTTGTCCGATGAAAGAGTACCGGTGGGTCCATTTTGTTGTTGTCGTGTCATCCAAGCAGGTAGGGTGGTCCCTCTGCCTCGTCCCATGGGTTTGAAATCAGCTGGAGTAGTAGTAGTAATAGTAACGGAGGTCACAGTTGCGGCTGCAGAAGTTTGTGGTTCTCCTTGTGGTTGTGTTGGTTCTCCTTCGTCGTCATCTACGAGTGCATATCCATTGATAATGGTAGCGGGTTTGTTCTGTTGTTTCAAAATCAAATTAGAATTCCGTGATCGTGCTGCGGCCGTTGCTGCTGCCATCGGATCCAACGCTACTCCCATACCAATGCTACTATTAAGATTGGATGTGATTTGATGGGACAATTCTTGGTGTCGTTCCGTTTCTGCTCCCAGATCGGTGGCGTGTCCATCTTGGGAGGCATCCTTCATGCTCAGACTGATTTTGTACCTTGGTCGAGTGTGCGGTGGTTGGGGCGGTTGCTCTTCTACCGACAGAATTTTTACCCACACAACATCGTCCACGGAAACAACATCTTCGACCTTTTCTACCTTCATACTGGCCAGTTGGGATATATGAACCAAGCCGCGCATCCGGTAGTGATTGGTAAGATCTACGAAACATCCATACGGTTCGATCCTCGCGACTTTGCCTTCCTCGATGGATCCTTCGTCAGGTATACTGGGGTTCCCGGAATGATGGCGACCTTCTTGGTGGTTCCCTGGTATCGGACGGCGCTGTTGGTATTCGTTCTGATTTGACATGTTGTTGAACGTAAGACCTACTTTTATTAGATTTACCAGTAGTTGCTTGGACTTCTTGTGATGCTTACTATTATGTACTACTGTAGTTAGTCAAAACAATTCTCGAAGATTTAATTTGACCAAAGTAACACACGTCTTATTATTGTTTATGCCGACGACTGACAGTCACACTACTCTGATACGGATACTCTCATATTCGCCAACCACTCTAGCCAGTGGGTGGCCTATCAAAGTTTTATTTGTGTGGTACTGATAAATATTTAGCTTACTATTTTAGAAGTAGGGTACTAACAATTTGTATAGTCATATCTTAAGTTGGGACCTCGGACCTCAAATTCCGACCGAGCAGATAAATATTTAGCTTACTATTTTTAAAGTGGAGTACTAAAAGTTTCTATAATCAAACTTAACTCGAGGTCCATGGACCTCGTGTACTCTGTAGAAAAAAATACTAAATTCCTAGCACAGACCTCGGACCTCTTATAGAACGAATAAATAATATATTGAAAAACAATAATTGTCGTAGTCTGAAATATTTATGTTAACTCAAACCCTAATTTACTTATGTTTATATTTCAGCATA
>Ga0210036_1004327_pt1 | contig 13127 bp, 10 predicted proteins | sample CryGeymeta201515_FD_185469 | JGI IMG/M metagenome (GOLD analysis project Ga0210036, IMG submission 185469) | Groundwater microbial communities from Crystal Geyser aquifers in Utah, USA - Crystal Geyser metaG 2015-15 (SPAdes) (version 2) | ecosystem: Environmental > Aquatic > Deep subsurface >...
GGGCTGGTCGTCGAACGGGCGGAGCAAAGCGATGTCTCGAACTGCTGAGGTGGGAGATGGGAGCGGGACTAACCTCGCACGACTGGCGACAGAAGGCAGCATCCCGGTCACACGGTCAGCTCGCAGGCGGTTCGGTCAGTCTTTCGTGCACTGCCAAGAGCCGCTTCCGAGGGACTTGGGGGCCGGTGGGCGCGTCCTGTCTACACTGGTCATGGCATCCGCTTCACCGCTTTCCATCCGTTCGGGCCAGTCGCCCGTTCCCAGGGGCCAACGCCCTCAAATGCGGAAACAGTGACCGACTCTCCCGCCACGACGAAGGGCACGGATCCCGTGAACGGACCCGGAGGGGGGCACGGGAACTCGTTGTAAGTGAGGGGAGTTACGGTCAACTGCGCCTGGCCATCCTGTGCGACAGTGCCTGTTATCTTGAACGTGAACACCTCGGGCAAGGGAGGCGGAGGCTTCGAGATATCGTCTGTGGCATGGTAGACGATAACATGGCTCAAGGTACCGTCACCCGTCACTGTCAGGTCGCCATGGACAACCAGCGTGAAAGATCCAGATCCGCCGGTGATTGTATAGGGCACGTACCCAGGTCGGTTCTCGTCACCCGCAATGTTCTTAACGATGGTTCCGTCGTATGTGCCGACGAACGGATTGCTGACTGTCACCGTCGCGGAACCAGTGACCTCGGGGCCATCCTCTGGTGTCTTCGGTTCGGCATACGTCGCCGATACGGTGAGCGCCCCGTCTGCCTTGATCCCGGTCACGGTGGCCGTATTCCCATTCGGTGTAGCTGTCGCGTACTGGTTGCTCAAAGGCGACTCCCACCGCCAGGTGTCGTCCGCGACGATGACCCAATGGTTATCCGCGTCTTTCGCCGTGGCCGTAAGGGTGACCAACCCGCCGACCGACACCGTGCTGGACGGCGTCGCCGTGACCTCCACTTTCGCCACCGTGTGCGCCATCGTGATGTCCACACGGGAGTCGTACGTGGCGGGGTTGTTCTGGTCGTAGACCTTGTCGATGCGGACCCTGATCGGGCCGGTGGCTGAGCCACGCGCCTGTGCCACCCCGGTGGCCGTCGCTTCCGGGTAGGCAGTCACTGTGGCGGTGTAGTCGCCGGGCTCCAGCACCCCGATGGTTGTCTCCGTGGCCGGGCGGACGATGTAGCTGGAGGTCTCGAACTCGCCGTTCTTGTAAAGCTTGACCTCGACGACGTTGCACGCCTTGGGCACCATCCGGCCGCCGTCAGCGGTCGGCCAGTCGACGTGGAAAGTCACGCTGCCCTTCTGCGACGGCGCAGACGAGGTCACCCCGTCACCGCCGCCTCCGCAGCCGCAGAGAACGAAGGCCAGTGGGCACACTACCAGCAGGGGCTTGAGGATTCGTCGCATCTCAGTGTCCTTTCCGCGCACAGCCAAAGCTTACTTGACACCCACGATCGCGTCACCGGTGCCGGTGACCAGGAAGACTTCCTTGCTCTTGCAGTTGGAGAGGTCTTTGGCGGCTTCGATGAAGCCGACCAACTCGCTGGCCACCGAGAGGATCTTGTATGGGAGGGCGACGAGTTTGGCCACTGCCTTCGCAACCTCCCCAGCGTTCGCCACGGACCCCAACGCCAAGGCGAGCAGCCTGCCGTCGTCCGCCAGGAGCTTGTCCAACGCCCACTTGGCCACACTCAGGAAGGCTTCCTGTACCTGACCGTTCCGGAGGTAATTGGCGTACTGGCTGAGGACGGTTCCGGCATCGCCCATCTCGGCCAGGGCTTGCAGCACGCTGGAGGGTACGCTCGGGATGTTGCAGACGGTCTTTAGGACCGGGCTAACGATGTCGCCCAGGAGCGTCGCGATCCCCGCGCGCTGGTAGTAGGTCCATTCCTCGGAGGAAGGGTCAATATTCGGGCCCCCGGCCTTCAGCCCCAGGCCGTAGACGTCGACGCTGTAGTCCTCGAGACCCCACACGTCGGTGCTGAGTGTCGCTGTCTGGTAGCGGGAGCCAAAGGGGTGAAACGACAACAGCGAATCCGCGGAAGGCATCATCACCCACTCCTTGCTCGGGCGCATCACGGCGACCACCCAGCGCCGTCCGCGGTTCTTGATCTCGAAGGTCCGGCGACTTACGTTGTGTTGAACGGGTTTCTCGGCGACGCTGACGTAGCTCTGCTCGGTCGGGGGGTCCACGTAGAGTATCGCTCGCCCTTTGGTGCTGGCAGCAGCGGCCGCACGGAGGGTGGCGTTGGTCGCGTTAGTCAAGGCGGCTCGCACGCTGGCGTTGTCCAGCGGCGGGCTCCCCGGGCTGGCCGTCAGGGCGTCTTGGAGGGCCGAGGCCAGGGCCGCGGTCTCCGGGAGTCCGGTGATGAGCGACAGCATCGCCTGCTCGTCATCGGGCTCGGCCTGGGCGATGTAGGGCATCAGGTAGACCATCGCCACGGCCGTGGTTTGGGCGTTGAGCACTGGCGGCGTGGCCGCTCGGGTGGCGGCCTTCGTCGCCGGCGTGGGAGAGACAGCCATCAGCACCGGCTCGTCGTTGGCGTTCACTGCCGTCATGAGCGCAGGCGCGTCATCCCGCAGGCGGACGGAGAACGCCCCGTCCTTGACCGCCGCCGGTTCGTTGGCACCCGCCAGCACAGTCAGGTCCGACGCCTCACCGGCAGGCAGCACCACGCGGCCGTTCACGACCGTACGAGTGTCGGGAACGGCCGGGTTGTTGGGCGCGCCGCCTCCTCCGCCGCCTCCGCACCCGACGATGCCCGTCGTGACCAAGCACACGATCGTCCCGTAGCTAAGCGCACGGACCCACCTCGATCAGATGATCTTACTCACCTGTACACCTCACCCTTACCGGTTCCTGGGGAAAACCTCCCAGTTCGTGACGAGCAAGTGTAGCGCCGTCCCCGGCCGAAGGCTATAGGCAGAATTGACCGTTTTTGGTAGCAATAAATGCCCATTCTGCGTGGGCGGCAACCGGAACCGCAGCGCTCGGCGACGCGAGCACCGCGGCCGGGATCGGCGGGATCCCGGTTGCTCTCCCCGTCGCAACGCCTCATTGATCGGCCGGCTTCGCCATGCCGCGCCGGAGGGCGTACAGAGCGGCCTCAGTCCGGTTACTGAGACCGAGCTTCGCCAGGATTTGGGTCACGTGCTTCGCGACGGTCGAAGGAGCCACGCAGAGGGTCTCGGCGATCTTCTGGTTGGCGTCGCCGCGTGACAGCAACTGGAGGACTTCGAGTTCGCGCCCGGAAAGTCGTCGGCCGACATCCTCTGCCAGTCGCCGCTCGGCACGTTCCACGGTACTCGCCAGCCGGGCGACGAGCGGCGCGCTGAAACAGCCCTCCCCACGGTGAACCCGGCGGATCGCCTCTGGCAACTCGTCCCGCGCTGACTGCTTCGCGACGAAGCCGTCGGCGCCAGCCGTCAGGGCAGCGAGGGCCAGGTCGTCCGTGGAGTAGCCCGTGAGTACCAGCACGCGCGTCACCGGGCAGTCCTGCTTGAGAGACCCGATGGCGTCGAGGATGTGGCGGCCATCCAGCAGCCCCTCCATGACCACCACGTGCGGGCGCTGCAGCCGGACTTGCCCCAAAGCCTCATCAACGCTCCCCGCTTCGCCCACCACCTCGATGTCGGCCTCGCGTTCCAGGAATGCCCGGACTCCCGCTCGGCACAGCGGATGGTCGAACAGCAGAACACGGATCTTGGGCTTGGGCTCGTCGCCTGACGGACGGTGTTCGCCGCGTTCCGGGGGGGCGTTGCGTGGTTCTTCCATTTGTCTTATGTCTCCACGGGTCAGACGAATTTGCCCAAACGACTTGAGTGGACGTGTCGTCGAGGCCCCAGCAGGCCCGCGCCGCAAGGGAAGGGGCGTCAATCATGCGACCACTTCTCCGCGTTCCGCAGCAGCTCCCGCGCCTCCGCTTCCGTGGCGCACCCCGTCGCAATGAAGAGACCGCGAGCAGATAGCTCCTGAAGGGCCGTCTCGACCTCACTGCAGGGGATCGAAATGTGCAGGTTCTTCCCTGCCGCTTGTACTTGCCTGAGCACGTCCAAGTAGTGCAGCGGGCTGGGTTTGCCGGCTCCAGGGAGGATCTGGAGGCACTGGAGGCGGGGGAGTTGGCAGAGCGCCGGCACGTGGGCGAACGCCGCGATGCCGTCGACGTGGTAGACGGCGTGGTCCAGATAGTCGAGCTGGCGCTCGATCACCGGGATGAAGAGATCGACGAACATCCGCGGCGAGATCGTGTAGGAGAAGTCGCACTGCGACGCGTAGAACTTGCCCGGCGACCAGAGCGGGAACCAGCAGGTCGAGCCGCCGGCTGTGGGGCTGATGATCTCGTAAAACGTCTGGTAGCACTCGATCCAAAGGTCCATGAGGTGCAGGTCGGTCTGGCGCACCAACTCGGGGCGATCCATCACATCCGTCAATAGCCGCCACGTGCCGCGGGCGGCCGCCAACGTGTCGCCGCAGCCCCCGAAGGCGCCGACGCCGGGGACGGACTTGCCCTTTGACGCCTCGGCTGCCGTCTTCAGCAACTCGAGCTGGAAGCGGTAGTAGGGGTCGTCCTTGTTCAACCGGATGTCATCGAGCGACCAGGTATCGCCGTTCAGGAACGGGTCGTGCCAGCCGGTGTGCATGTCCAACGTCAGCGGACAGCCGAGCCAGGTGGCCATGCTCGCATGGCCGGGGTAGCCGCTACTCCAGACCGGGAACGCCTCGCCGCCGTAGAAGGTGTGCCGGTGCTGGTAGTCGTTGAGTGCGGCGAGGTAGTCCAGGTCCGTCCAGCGCTGCACCGGCTCAGTCGGCATGGTTGGCGGCGGTTCGGCAGCAACGCCGTCTTTGGGAGCCGTCACCGCGAGGGCGCAGCGGCCGAGGGCCTCACCCGCCCACCAGGCGTTGAAACGTTGCTTGGTTTCCTCCCAGTCGGGCTTGTAGAGGAGAGACATGGCTGGGTCACCTCACCGGCCTGTTAGCGCCTCCCCTACCATCCTCGCCACCTGCGCGGCCTGTGCCGCGATCCCCGTCCCATTGAAGTGCACTCCGTCGGGCGAGGAGTACTCGGGGTGGGGCTCGCCCAGCGCGAACAGGTCATCTGTCGCGATGCCCGCCTCGGTCACAAACTCGGCGGCGATCCGGTTCCGGGCGCGCACCCGTTCCGTGCGGGCGTCGAGGTCCGCCAGCTTGTCGCGGGAGCGCACGGGCGTGGTCGTCGCCCAGATCAGCTTGGCGGTGGGGGCGTGCTTGCGGAGGGTTGCCAGGAGTTCGGGAAATGCCTTCCGGTACTCCTCCTCCGTGTACCCCCAGCCGTGCATGCCGTTGTTGAAATGCACCACGTCGAACTTGCACTGGCCCGCCACCAGCGCCACCTCGGCAAGATACGCGGGATCACCCAGGGACTTCGACGTGGCAAGCCGCGCCACGGACGCCTTCCCCTTGAGCGCCTCCGCCACGCCACCGTAGTACCCCTTGGTGATCGAGTCCCCGATAAGCAACACGTGCGGCATGTCAGCCGCGTTCACGTCCGGGATCCAGAGGTCGCACCATTCGATGTTCTCGCGGACGAGGCGGGCTTCCTCCGCGAAGGTAGCAGAGGAAGTGACGAGTGTCAGGAGGGCAGCGCCCAGGAGTAGGGTTGTGTTCATGCGGGGTTCCTTTGTGGTGGACGTTCCGTCCCCTGCCAGCTCGGCTGGCAGGGACGCCTGTTTGGGCTGCGACGCCAAGCCGGCTCTGGGCTGTAGGTCCCTCGCCAAACTCGCTGACCTGCCTGGCGAGCTGGCAGGGGGAGGATCGCGTCGGTCTGTTCCGGCCCGCACGCAGGCAGGACCTCTGAGCGCCCTATAGACTCCACCCCTTCCGGTACTCCGTCCGCACGTACTTGTTGGCTTCGGGCAGGTTGGTGACGTTCAGGTTGGCGGCGTCCCACTCGAGGCGGGCGTCCATGCGCTTGGCGATGTTGCCCAGCAGGCACACCTCGGTGAGCGGCCCGGAGTAGCCGAAGTGGGCGCCGGCGGGGTCACCGGTCTTGCAGGCGCGGACCCAGTCCAGCTCGTGCGAGCCGGCGACTCGGGGCAGCGTCTTCGCGGGTTGCTTGTATGCTTCCCGGAGCGACTTGGGCAGCAGCCACGGGCTGCCGCCGTAGACGCCGCACATGATGGCGCCTTTGGTTCCTCTGAAGATTGCGCCGCCCTCGCCGGGCATGTCGATGTCTGCGTCCAGCTCCTCCGGGCGAGGCGCGCGGAGGCCCTCATACCAGGTTAGCTTCAGCGGCGGGAAGCCTTCCCGCTTGGGAAAGCGGTAGGTGACGATGGCAGTGAGCGGGTGCGTGTCCGGGTTGAGTCCGCACGACGTGGCCTCGATGCTGGTGGGTTGGGTCAGCTTCAGCGCCGAGCAAACCGGGTCCAGCGTGTGCGCGCCGCGGTCGCCCATCATGCCGCAGCCGAATTCCCACCAGCACCGCCACACGGCGGGGTGATACGCCGGATGGTACGGCCGCTCAGGCGCGGGGCCGAGCCAGAGGTCCCAGTTCAGCGACGCTGGGACGGCCGGGGTGTCCGTGGGTCGGGTGCCCCACTTGGAGCTCCAGCCGGCGTGCCCCCACGGGTAGTACGACAGATCACACCAGGCGTCCACTTCGTACACGTTGCCGATGGCGCCGTCCCAGATCCACTCGCAGACCAGCCGAAGACCCTCCATCGAGTGTCCCTGGATGCCCATCTGCGTGGCGACTCCGGTCTCCTTGGCGGCTTGCGCGAGCGACCGTGCCTCGTAGACATCGTGGGTCAGCGGCTTTTGGCAGTAGACGTGCTTGCCGGCCTTCATCGCCGCCATGGAGATCACGGCATGGGTGTGGTCGGGCGTGGCGATGACGACGGCGTCGAGGTCCTTCTGCTTGTCCAGCAGCTCCCGGTAGTCGGTGTAGACCTTGGCGTCGGGGTAACGCTTGAAGGTGTTGGCGGCGTAGTCGTGGTCCACGTCGCAGAGCGCGACGATGTTCTCCGACTCGAGGTTGCGGAGGTTCGACGCTCCCATGCCGCCAAAGCCGATGCCGGCGAGGTTCAGCTTGTCGTTGGCCGACTTGCGGGCTGGTGCTGTCGAACCCAGCTTCGGCGCCGAAGCAAGCGCTGCCACCGATCCGGCGGCTCCCAGGAACCAACGACGTGTGACTCCCTGCTCTGTGGCGTTGGGGTTAGTGCTGTCACTCATTTGTCTCCTCCTCGGCGCGGGCACTTAGGACGCCCCGACTGGTCGCGGGGCAGCGGTTGCGCGTAGGTCCCGAACAAGTGCGGGCGTCCAACTTGGGGGCGCTCACGACGCCCCAACTCGTTGGGGGGCACTCGCGGCACGCGCTGAACTTGCCGGTGGGATTGTACCCCGTAGCCCAAGCGCACCGCCTGCAGCGCAGGAGGCGCGCGCGTTGCGCCTGTCCCCCGACGGTGCTACACTCGCCGCACAGGAGGAACGCCATGAAAGCCAACGACATCCTCAACCACTTCCTCTCGCTCGCCGACTGGGTGGACCCGCGCAACACAGTCGACCGGATCATCATCGGCGATGGCGACGGGGACGTCCACCGCGTGCTGGTCACCTGGATCAGCAGCTTCGCCGCGGTCCGCGCGGCCGTCGAACGCGGGTGCGAGGCGCTGATCACCCACGAACCGACGTTCTATGTCCACGCCGCGGAGCTGGCAAACCTGCCGGACAGCGACACGGCGCGGCAGAAGAGAGCCTTCCTGGAGGCCACCGGCTTGGTCGTTCTCCGGTGCCACGATGTGTGGGACCGGGTGCCGAAGATCGGCATCCCGTGGGCCTGGGCACGGTTCCTGGAGCTGGGGGCGGATCCGGTCGCCATCGGCATGGCCGGTTACCAGCACCGGTACGACCTCGCGCCTGTCACCGTGGACGAACTGGCGCGGCGAATCGCCGCCAAGACCGCCACCCTTGGCGAGCCCTTCGTACAGGTCGTCGGCGACGGCGCCCGTGAAGTCTCGAAGGTCGGCATCGGCACCGGGTGCTGCTGCAGCATTCCGGCGTACCTGGAGCTGGGCTGCGACGTTTCGGTGGTGTGCGATGACGGCTCGACGTACTGGGCCAACCTGCAGTGCGCCGCCGATAGCGATCACCCCGTCATCCGCGTGAACCACGGCACCTCCGAAGAGCCGGGCATGGTCACGCTGACGCAGTACGTCAACGACAACCTGCCCGGCGTGACCGCCGAGCACCTGCCGCACGGGTCCTCTTTTCGGTTGGTGGGAGCGCCCGAATGACGCAGCCCGCCCACAGCGCGCCGCTGGTCCTCGGCATCAGTTGTCTCCACTTCGACTGGGCGTCGTTGGGGCAGGCATTCGCGCGGGCTCAGAACGAGTTCGGTCTGCACCAGATCGAGTTCTCCACCACGCGCCTGAAGGGGGACGACTTCGACCGCTGCGGCCAGTTAGCCAGCGACACCGGGGTCGGCACCGCGCTCCACGCCTGGAAGAACCCGGCCGACCTCGGGTTCGCCGCCGCAGTCGACGAAGGCAGGCGCTTGCTCGACCTGTGTCAGCGGATGCACGCCACGCACTTGATTCTCCACTTCGGCAGTCATGCCGAGCGCGACGAAGGCATTCAACGCGTAGTGGACGTGTGCCGAGAGTTGGCACCGCTGTACGAAGCCGCCGGCGTGACGTACTGCCTGGAAAACCACTACCCCTTCACCTATCACGGACTGAACGAGTTGGGCGGCGAACCGGTAGACTTCCATTTGTTGTTCGAGCAAGTCCACTCGCCGGCGGTGCGTTTCTGCCTGGACAGCGGCCACTCCAACATGGCAGGCGCCACCAGCGAGTTCATTGACGAGCTGGCCCACAAGCTCGCCTACGCCCACCTTACCGACAACCACGGCGAGCACGACGACCACCTCGGCTTCGCAGAGGGAACACTCAACTGGAACGAAACGCTCGCCGCCATGCTCGCCAGCGGTTTCCGCGGTCCATACGTGATTGAGTACCCCGAACAAGGCGATCCCAGCCGCTTCAGGCGGCTGACCGCCCGACTGCACGAACTCGCCACCCCCGCCACGTGACACCCAACACCGGACACCTGACACCGGACACCTGACACCGGACACCCGACACCGGAGCAACCCATGCCCAACCACCCCTGCATCATCGCCATCGGCGCCCACGCAGCCGACATGGAGTTCACCGCTGGCGCCACCCTCCTCAAGCACGCGCGACACGGGTGGGCGGCGCATCTCGTCCATCTGACCCTCGGCGAGAAGGGGCACGCGCGACTGTCGCCCAGCGAATACGGCGCGCAGAAGCGTCAGGAGGCGGAGGACGCGGCCCGACTCCTCCAAGCAACGCCGCACTTCTTGCCATGGTGCGATGGTGAGCTTCGTGTGGATGACAGCACAGCCGCCGAGCTCGCGCGGTTGTTCCGCCAGTTGCGGCCCACTTGCCTCGTCACTCACTGGCGCGACAGCATCCATGGCGACCACACGGCCGCCCATCACCTGACCCATCGCGCACTGTTCATGGCGGCGAATCGCCACTTCGAGCTTGGCGGCTTGCCGCTGGTGTGGGCTCCGATCTACTACGCGGAGAACTGGGAAGACTCCGACAACTTCCGCCCGTTCGTGTACGTGGATGTCTCCGAGGAGTTGCCGGACTGGCGGAAGGCGTTCGAGTGCTTCGGCATCGGCCGGGGCGAAGGTGACTTCCCCTACTGGGACTGGTACGACGCGCGCACGCGCCTGAACGGCATCCGAATCCGCGTGGCGCACGCGCAAGCGTTCGCTGTCGATGAGGACCGCATGATCCAGCGGCGCGAGCTGCTGTCGGGCCGAATCGAGCAGCGGCAGGCGAACAGGAGACGACCAGATGGCGAACGTCACAGTGCGCGGGTATCGCGGCGAAGACGAAGGAGCACTCCTCGCGGTCTGGAACCGCGCGTTGCCCCTCGACCCCGTGGACCAAGCGACCTTTCGCCGCAAGGTGCTTCTCGACCCCAACTTCGACCCCGGCTGGCTGCTGGTCGCCGACGTGGCTGGAGATGTCGTCGGGTTCTCCCTCTGCCTGATCCGGCGGGTGCCTCTGGAGCGAGGCGACCTCGAGCCGGCCCGGGGGTGGATTGCCGCGCTGGGTGTGGATCCGGCTTGGCGCAGCCGAGGAATCGGAGCGCTTCTGCTTGACCGCTCCCTAGCTCTGTTCAGGGAGGCGAGCCGGCAGGAGGTCCTCCTCGCCCCGTACACACCCAACTACTTCGTGCCTGGGGTAGACGAAGTCCACTACGCAGACGGGCTCGCGTTCCTCCGGCAGCGCGGCTTCGAGGTGGTCTCGCGTCCGTTGAGCATGGATGCCAACCTCGTGAAGCTGGACCTGTCCTGGCTGCCGGAGCGCGAGGCGCGCCTGGGACGGGACGGCGTCGCCGTGCGGCTCCTCCTGCCCTGCGAGATCCCTGCTCTATTCGGCTTACTGCAGACCCATATGCCCGGAGACTGGGTCCGTCACGCACGCGAGGTACTGACCGACGCAACCAAGGGGCTGGCCGGCTACGACCAGTTCACTGTAGCCCTGCATGCTGAGGAGATCGTCGGCTACTGCCAGTTCGAAGGCGACCACTTCGGTCCTTTCGGCGTGCGCGATGAGCTGCAGGGCCAAGGCATCGGCACGGTCCTCCTCGCCCGCTGCCTTCAGACCATGCGACAGAAGGGGCTGCACAACGCCTGGGTTCTGTGGACCAGCGATGAGACGGCTGAGCACGTCTACGCGCGCTTCGGCTTCCGTGAGACGCGGCGCTTCGCGGTTGTGCGGAAGCGGCTCTGAGCGCAGAGCCGCCATTCGTCAGCGCGCGGGGAGCGCGCCTCGTCACCCCTTCCCCCGTTCCCCAAGTCACCCGCAGCCCCGCGCCCGGTCTCCGAACTACCGCCAGGCCTTCCCCACTCCAGTGCCTTTGAAGAATGCATCCTCGACTCCGGTGTTCGTCTTGTAGTCCGTGAGCCGCAGCGAGAACGGGCTGCTGTCACCTCGCACCGGTGAGGAGGTAAGCGCCACTGGCAGGGAGAACTCGCCAACCCTCCCGTACTCGATTGAGACGCGGCGGACCACGGCGGACTCGTCCCAGAACGACTTGGGCAGCGCCGGCAGTGGAAGGAGCTGAGGCTTCGCCGCTTTCGGGTCCGGTTCCGGCTGCTTTGGCACTACCACCGTGGTTGCGTAGTAGCCGGTGAGGAGCGCCCCGCCTTCGACTGCGCGATAGGTCAACGCGCTGTCCAACTCACGCATGGTTTCAGTCTCGTACAGGCGCCTGATCACGCGGCCGTTGGCCGCCATCCAGAGGACGCACGTTCGCAATTCCGTGCTGGGGTCGAAGGCGGTCCCGGTGATTCGGAACAGGGCGCCCTCGCGCCCGGTTGACAGGTTGAAGTCACGGGCGAAAGCAGCCACGGAAGGCTGGATCAGGTAGTGCCCTTGGCGCTCCAGCAGACCCAGCAGTTCGGCCTCGAGCGCCAGCCCCTTCTTGGTCTTGGGCAAGCCGGTGAGCTGCAACCGATAGCGTCCCGGCGCCTGCCACACGTACTGGATCTGGGCCTTGCACTTCGCCTCAGCCAGTCGCGCCGCGACCGAAGGGACTTCGACGCGAGCGCTGGCGTCGGTGAGCTTCAGCCGCTGGGGCTCGTACCGGTACGCGTCGAGCTGCTTCAGCACCTCGTCCGAGGTCTCAGTCTGGGTCCTGCCAGGGGAAGCCCCCAACACGCAGACCAGGCAACCGAGTGCCAGACCGACTTGCGGTCTCCAGCCAAGGACCGCGGCAACTTCCCGAAGGCGAGAGGTCCTGTGGGTATGCAGAAGCATGAAAGGCGAGCCTCCTCCTGACAACGCGTGTAGCAGGATAGCATCCCGCCCGGTGGGCGTCAATCGCGGAGCCCAGAAGGTTCTGGGTGGGCAGCGCCTGAAGAAGAGAAGTCGTTGACCGTATCCGTGCCTACTGCGCGCACAGAGAGCGAAGACTGATCCCATGCAACTATGCACGACGACCACTGGCCGAGCTGGTGGCAGACCGCAGATCATGGCGACGCGGGGCGTCGTCTCCTCGGGGCACTATCTCGCTACGGACATCGGCTTGGACCTCCTGAAGCAGGGCGGCAACGCAGCCGACGCGGCGGCGGCGGTCGGGTTCGCACTGACGGTGCTCAAGCCGCACCAGAACGGTATTGGCGGTGAGGTGCCGGTTCTGCTCTGGTCGAGCGCAGCGGAGCGGTCGTTCGCCGTGAGCGGCCACGGGGTGGCACCCCGGGCGGCAACCCTTGAGCACTTCGCAGAGCTTGGGTTGGCGCTGATTCCGGGCGACGGATTCCTCCCCGCGTTGGTGCCACCGGCTCCGGCAACGTGGATTCTGTTGCTGGAACGCTTCGGCACCAAGCGACTGTGCGAAGTGCTGGAGCCTGCCCTCGCGCTCGCGCGCACCGGGTTCCCGATGTACGAAAGCCTGCGAAACACAATCGCCGGCAGTGCCGAACGGTTCCGTGGCGAGTGGCCGGCCTCGGCGGAGACGTATCTCGTTGACGGGCAGCCGCCGGCCCTGGGCACCGTGTGGAAGCAATCCGAGTGGGCCGAGACGTTCGAGAAGCTGGCGGCGGCGGACCGCCGGGAGAAGGACCGGGGGGCGGGCCTGCGCCGGGCGCGGGAGCTGTTCTACGCAGGTGGCATCGCGGCCGCGCTGGTGGACTTCGCTCGGAGAACGGCCGTTCGCGACGCATCCGGAGAAGCACACACGAGTCTGCTCACCAGCGAGGACTTCGCCGACTTCCGGGCCTCGATCGAGGCGCCTATCGCCACCAGCTACCGCGACCTGCAGGTGCTCAAGTGCAGCGCCTGGACGCAAGGCCCGGTGTTGCTCCAAGCGTTGAGCCTGCTGCGCGGGTTCGACCTCCAAGCGCTGCGGCACAACTCGGCCGACTACATCCACATTGTGGTCGAGTGCATGAAGCTCGCGTTTGCCGACCGGGAGTTCTACTACGGCGACCCCGCCTTCGTGGACGTGCCGTTCGGCCGACTGCTCTCGGAGGCATACGCCGCCGAGCGCCGCCGGTTGATCGACCCGGAGCACGCCTCGCTGGACCTGCGGCCCGGCGGGTTTCCTCCGCTGCGAGC
>Ga0210036_1004328_pt1 | contig 13123 bp, 14 predicted proteins | sample CryGeymeta201515_FD_185469 | JGI IMG/M metagenome (GOLD analysis project Ga0210036, IMG submission 185469) | Groundwater microbial communities from Crystal Geyser aquifers in Utah, USA - Crystal Geyser metaG 2015-15 (SPAdes) (version 2) | ecosystem: Environmental > Aquatic > Deep subsurface >...
CTAGTACCTACTAGAGTAGTAGTCTACCACTCAGAGTGGTATGATGATGATCGAAGGATTCTTCTTGCATGCAAAGCCGGAAAGAAGATCGAGAGAAGTCGTACTATCTTTGAAAGAGTACAAAAGGACTTTAAAAATAATTAGTTTTTGCGGGTTTCCTATCGCATGAAATTCTGAGAATAGCCACTTTCATCCGAATCAAACGAAACACAACATCATCATTGGACGCTTCGTTGACAACAACAAACAAAACACGAAAGAATTAGTTTTACTGTACTCGTAGATCGTAGTACTAGCTAGTATTAAGGAGTTCATCCAGCCTTGGAAGTTTTACCCAACAATATTCATTCGCACACGTCCATTATTGACCATTGAATCACTATCAGACTGTCCACTCTCTATTGATTAAGGTTCGGAAAAGTAGAAAAAAAATTGAGAGAGACTGCGCGGTGTGTGCGCTGGTGTCTTGTGTGTTGTTACCAGAAAGAAAAGGCTCCAACTTTTGGGTGTTGATTTTTTTTTTTCAATATTATTCGAGAAACATTATTCTTTGATCATTTTGAAAGACGTTATTGAAAAAGCAAACATCAATCATGGAACTTCCTTTTGCTGTAGAAACATCTCCGGATCGTACATCTCAAATTCTAGCAGCTTCAAATGCAACAACAACCACAACAACCACAAGAACACCGGATCCACCACCACATCATCATCATCATCATCATAATCATCATCATCCGCCACACAATAATAGCAATAACGTTGTACCGAACAACGACGATGATGGTGATGGTGATGATGACGATGGTTCATTGGTAACAACTTCATCACAAGGAAGTTTTTTGGGATCCTCTTCTGGTTTGTCCGGGAATGATGATCATCATATTATTATGCATCATGACTTTTCGTCTCCGTCACCTACTAGTACGAGTACATGTACGGGGAACAACGCAGACACCCTCCATGGCGGTCCTGCGGGTGATAGTGTCAGGAATACTCCTCTTCCTCATCAACATCAGCATCAGCATCAGCATCAGCAACAGCAACAGCAACAGCAACAGCAACAGCAACAGCAACAGCAACAGCAACAGCAACAATATAATCTACAGCAGCAGCAGCAGCAGCAGCACTCATCTCTTCCATCCGGTCAACCTCCACATTTGAATCATTTTCATTCATCGCAAACACATTCTTTATCACAACCACCACTAGTTCTTAATCAACAGCAACAGCAACAGCAACAGCAGCAGCAACAACGACAGCATAATATTGCCACGAGACAAGGAACGTCTGTGCAACAACAACAGCAGCAACAACAACAACAAAGACAGCAGCAGCAACAGCAACAACAAAACAGGAACAACATGACACAACCTTCTATTGGTACAAGTGCTCGTACGCCAACAACTAGTAGCAGCAGTAGTAGTACAATGACACCCGTTTCAGCTCCGTTACCTTCCTTCAGTCGTCGTATGGTAGGAGTAGCGGGTGGTGGAATTTCCAGTGGACTGAATATATTGGGTAGTTTACGTGCTGGTATGACAACCAAAACAAAAACGACTCGTGTTGCTACCACCACAAGTACTGCTACAACAACAACTACAACTACAACAACAGGTACGAATTTACAACCCGCAGTGTCCAAAACAGAAATAATTGATTTTACGTGCTCGGATTACGTGAACGTGTGTGAAACAGATGCTGCGGAAGTGGACATTCGATTAGATGGAGTGATTGGATTTGCATCTTGTGGAAGAAGAACGAGGGAGGATGAAACAAATGGAGTACCATCATCATCACCATTACAACCACCACCTCGTGGAGATATATTGAGTCTTCTTTTGAGTGGCACTATCCTGAATGCCGCAGACGACGACAACAACGATGACGCCCACTGGTCGGGGATTGGTATCCCCAAGACCAACGCCATAGCACTGGAAGTCAGTTACACACACACACACGACGAAAGCAAGCGTGAAAATATCAATGAACGTTTAGTGGTAAGTTGTGTAGTTTTGGTCGATAATGGAAAGTGTTCAATGGTTTTTGTACAATAGTTTTTCCATTCCTGACACCCACTATTTATCATTATAATAATATTTGCTGGAGAAAAGCGTCATTGCGAAGAAGCCAATGATGCGGCTAATCGGGCTCTAAAAGCCAAACGAGAAGGTGAATTGCAAGCCGCTCTAGATGCACACGCACAGGCTGCCAAACAATTCCGTCAAGCCGCCGTGTTGTTGAAAGATCGCAGTGCCACTACGGCACAGTCGCTCTTGTTGTTGAGCCAGACTCAGGCGAAATCAGCCTTGGCTTTGAAACGGATTTTACGACAACAACCCACAGCTAACGATGACGGCGACGAAGGGTCTGCCAAGAATTCCAAAAACTACAAACATCATGCAGGATCCTCGAATCGACGACTCACACAAAAGGATCGATTGAGAGCAGCGGTACGCGGGGCGCTGGTGACGAAAAATGAAGAAGAAATGTCCGAATCAGCCTTTTTGGGAAAAGCAACGGAAGGCAGTGCCTTGCAGTCCTCTAACAAATCCACTGCACGACAGCAACAAGCAGCGATGGCTACACCCAAAATCAATAACACTACTCATAATCCTGTGGATGACATGTACGTTGAGCGCTCCATTTGATCGTCACTCCCCAAAACTCAAATTTTATTTGGCTGACACATATTTGTTTATGCTCTGTTATTCACCCCAAACAAAACATTACAGGATGGAATTGGAACGAGAATTGCGAGACATGGACATGGCCTTGGAACTGGGAAATTCAATTGCTTCCCTGGATGCACGAACTCAAAGCCGCCTGAAAAATTCCATCGACGGCAGCTTCATGGTCGTTCCTCCTGGATCTCAATCATACATGTCGTCCTCCAATATGTGGGCGGCGCCAACTTCAAGCACAAATACTCCACGCAGCAACAAACCAAATCCAGGAAGAGTCACGGCTGCGGCGGGTGCAGCAGGTGTTCGAGCCCGAGCAAATCGGGTTCAAAACATGATTGGGCCGTCATCTCATCCTGCTCGATCTCCTCCTCATTCGCAAGGCAACGTGCAACAAACTCAACATCAACAACAACAACAACAGCAGCAGCAGCAACAACAACAAATCTTGGCTCAACAGCAACACCATCCACTGAATGTCAGAAATACTGCCACACAACAAGGCCTGGACGCAAGTTGGTGGGGCACGTCGAGTGCGACATCCCAAATGTTGGCATCATCCGTTATTTCGTTGGGTGCAAGCACCATCACAAGAGGTGATCATAATAATACACGAGGTGGGGCTTATCAGAACAACGCCAACCCGACTGCAAATACCAAGCAAATTATGAATTTGATGGATGCGCTCAAGACACTTGGTGATGAGAATGCCAACCTGCTAAGGGAGGTGGAACAAGCCGAGGCTGCCAGGATGGAAGCCAAGGCTGCCAGAGAACAAATGGCGCGCTTCAAGAGCGAGTACGGAAAACGCTTTGCTCATTTGAAGGCAGCATTGCAAAAGTTTCGGGAGAGTCATCCCGAAAATGGACCTGTTGGTGCCTCGATCAGTAGTGGGAGTCCAAATCCTGTCATTTATAGGTAATCATTGTGTTGTTATTTTCGGTAAAAAGCAAATTGCCCTTGGTTTCTAACAGCGTTTTTTTCTAAATGTGCCATTGCGTAGTGAGTTTATGCGTTCGGCATCGACATCGGAACAGCTCCAGAGGCAGGAGCAATTGATACAAAAACTGACAGCCGACTTGAAAAAAGAAAAGGAAGAATCAAAGAAAAAGGATGGAGCTTTGCGAAAGTACGAAAGTTTCTACCGCGAAGTTAAAGCCCGTAGTGCCCAGAAAGCAGCGGCTCGTCAACGCGAAGCAAACAATTCATCGCAGCGACCTCCCCAAGCTCCAAGTCGACGGTCTGGTCAGCGTTAAGCCTGGTCTATCACGGGAGAGAGTCTCCTAAAGCATTGAACTAGTCTTGGTACATTAACAGATTGTACGATTAAGGGCCTTGTTTATCCCCCGAGAATAACTCTTCGCTTTCCTGCTCGTCATCTTTTGTCTGAAAACATAGATTATTACTGGCTGCTACTATTGTTACACGAATCCTCGAAATAAGCTCACAGCTGTTTTGTATCCGCGAGTGAGGAAACAGCCGGTAGAAAAAGCTTGGGCGTTGATCCATTTCATCGCCGCCCCGACATCGGCAAACACATCAAAACCTCCGGAACCGCAAGGTTTATCGCTAAAACTGGCAACTCCAATGAGAGTGTTGTTCTTGAACAAGAGTGGTCCACCCGAGTCACCTCTGAGAACCAAAACCACGAGCGAAGGTCAGAAAAACTGCAAATCGGTGGGACACTGCTACACAATCACATTATAAAGAATAATAGATGGACGTACCTGCAAATACCAGATCCTTTCACAACACCGTTTGTGCATACATGGAGGTCATCTCGCACGAAAGGAAACTCTTGTTGACAAGTGTCAGTGCCAATAAACTTTAAATTCACCCTCTTTAGCACAGTCGATGCTTCTCCAAATTCCTCCAAAAGACCGAAACCAATGGCTCTGAATTCCGTGTCGTTTTTAAAGTCAGTTTTACCGGACCAATTCATATCAACGGGTCTTTCCTTGGAATTCTTTTTTAGTTCCAAAACGGCAAAATCGTAGGCAAAATCGATACTGGTTTTGTCCCAGTTGGGATGGATAGTCACTTTGGTAACTTCAATTTCTTCACCGAGTGTACTGGTCGTTCCTCCTATACGAACCACATCTATGGTACCACCGTCATCAAAACAATGAGCTGCTGTCAAGACGCGGTCGGATGCAATGAGCGTTCCTCCACAAAAGTACGAGTCTTCATCGGTCGAGTCTTCCAACAGCAGAGCAAAAAAAGGAAAGAGATTTCCTGTCGTTGTTGCACCACCCACAATTTGTTGTGTCCCGAGATTTCGACGACTGCTGGTAGATTTCTTGGTGGGTACATTATCGAACGTATCATCCGCGGTATGTCGAAGATATCCATCGTTGGAGACGGCGGCAGCAGCAGCAGCTGATGTCTCCCGGAACACAAAAGCACTCAGCAGCAAGAGAATCGCGAAAGGAGATATAACCTTCATGAGCTTGATTTGGTTGTTGCTGTTGTTCTTGGTAACCCGTCAGTGATGTAGCTTCTCCTACTGCTATTACTAGGATAGAAACAAAGATTGTTGTACACTTGAGAGGATAGAGACTGGAAGATGGCGCCAAGGATAAGAAAGAGGTGCACCTGGAATTAATAATATTATATTCAACGCAAGATTCGTCCGAATTTTTCTGTTCTCCATATTTTCTAGCTCGCACACTTTCTCCCAAATCTCTGAGTAGTGTGCAGTGGTGTTACACCTGAGTTTTGTAATCAGCATGAATTCAGAGTAGACAAGAAGTAGTTTAGTAGTCTACCGTACCAGGTACTGTTCACCATACGAGAAAGACGCGCATTCCTAAACTTTTCATAAGAATGACTTTCTTAAAAATTAGGAAAATGCACAGATTTTTTATTTGTTGAGCTGATCAAATCGTGCGGCCAAGTCCTCGTAGGTCGATGTGCCACCACTTCCCGTTGCCGTGGTATCACCATCGTTAGAGGGTTTGTCATTGTTGTAATCATCATCATCATCATCATTTTTATTGCTACTGTTAGGCGTTGACGCCGAAGGTGGTGCTGAAGGTACAGTGGGAACAAAAATATCCACTTCTTCATAAGCATCGTTGGCTGATGGTTTGCCATTGTTCAGATTTGTAGCTTGCGTCAAAGGAGATGCAACATTGGTATTTCCTTCTCCCGGAACATAGGCGATGGGTGTATTGTTGGGAGCATAGGCTGTAGCACTGACAAGAGGGGCACCACCACCATCACCACCATCTCCTCTTCCATTGTTGTTACTACTTTGATTGGATCCAAATCCATTGGGAGCTGCAGGAGGAATAGCATTGGCTTTTTGAAAATTGATTTCTTCGTCTGTATTCCGAGTCCCAGTCATGGCCATATTCTGTGCATCGGGACCCAATCCAGTTCCTTGGGCTGCTTGAACGGAATATCCAATGGGAGCGGCCATGGGTTCAATCATTTGATCGGTCGTTAATTTAATAGTTGGCTGCCAATCGACTTCAAATTGATCCGCAATCTTTTCCAAGTAGGTCTTATAGATGGCGTGTGTTGGTGCCAAGTAAAAATGGTGTCAGTGGACCAACAACAACAACAAAAAGGCCAATTTGAACCCAGAATAAATACACAGACACACAAACACAAAGTCTTACCTGTACTAAATAGGCTGCCGGTGGATGAATCGACAGTTTCACGACAACGCGTTCATTCAAGACACCACCCCGATTTTCCATTGCCGCCTGTTCGAACTCTTTGCCGTACTTGGCACGGAATTGTTTTCGAATTTCGCACAATTCGGGAATATCAACCCTCGGTGTGGCGTAGATTAGGTCGCTAATGGTCGACACCAGGTCCGGGGGACACGTCTTTTGTGACTCGAGCAACTTGATGCGTTCCGAAAGCAATTCGCATTCGAGCTGTAAAATTTCATACGCTTCAATCATGTTGTCATCGCGAATCAGTGCTTCGGCCTTGATGCGAGCCTTTTCTTCTCGTGGTGGTTCTTCGGCCAACAGCACCGCTATTTCACGCATATTTTGTTTCATAATGGCACTCTTTTTGTTGCTGGCAATAGCGAAGCGAGAAACGGCCATTTTAAGTTCTGTATTTGATTGAAGTCATGTGGATGAAAAATTGCGTTCGTTGGTAAAGAAATAATAATAATAATAATACACACATAAATGGATTGGCACGACACAAAAAAAGGGGAGGAGAGTGAGATGTGTGTGCATGGGTGGTCCTGCTTCGAATGATAATACAAGAACAAACAACGAGAACCATTCAGCAATCGTACGTGGCTTGAGCTTGGAGGCCTTGAATCCTCCAAAATCGAACATGGTGGTGGTGCTGGTCGTGGTGCTGGTGTTCAATACAGCAGTAGCGTAATGATTTAATTTGGTGCAAGTAGACTACAGTAGTAGTGAAGGTGTTGTTGGAGAAAATTATTGATTTATTTTTATTGACTTTTTTGTTTTTTGCGATTTCCGACCAAACCGTCGTCACGAATGGATTTCAGTCTTGCGGTTTTGGAAACTTTGACGCACTTTACTTCTGTGATCGAGTAGGCTGGGTTTCCAATTAGCTAAAATAATTTTGGGGGGTCCTTGCACACACAAACACCAACGCCAGGGGAGCCTATTTTTCGGCGACTACCCCACCTTAAAAATATGTATCCTAAACTTTGCTGTATGAAAGTGTGTACTATCCTATCTCCGCTTTCGTCAACTTTCGTGAGAAGCCTGCCTCTTCTTCGCTCAGGCAAGGTTTCGAGGCATGACGCCAACTAATTGACAAAACGTTCATTCGGCTTCGCCTAGGCAATTTTTAAAACTGAACGATTATCGTTCTTTTTATTCTTAACCTCCAGGACGACTTGCCAGCTAGGCGGTTGGAAAAACTACCATGTATTATTTGTTCGAACACCCCTTTGATATTGTACAATATTCTGTTCATGCATGTTGTTCCTAAAATAAACAGGTTTTTCCTAAATATTATTTCGTGTACACTACTAGTAGCATGCAACGTAATTGCTTTTCATATCAGCTGCTGCTGCTGCTGCTGTTGTCGCCGCTGCTGGCGGTGGTGAGGATGGCATGTCCGATGGTCGTGCGTCAAAGGTGACGGCTACTGGCATGTCACCACCTCCAGGAGATGAATCGGATCGAGATGAATGCGATGTCACAGAAACTGTATCATTGCCATCGTTGTTGTTATTGTCGTTATTGTCGTTATTGTTGTTTTTAGTATGGTATCCAGGAGCCACAGGTGGTGGTGGTGGTAGAACATCCAAGCTGGCTAGATTACGGGCTCGTCCGTGTAGAATATCACTATCGGTGTCTTGCATACCGGTTGTTACTGGAATTTCTGGAGTTTTGGCTGCATCTGACACGACAACGTGCCGTTGGGACAATTCAATAGTAGCGGGGCTCCAACCAATTTCGTGCTGTTTGCAAATTTTTTCCATGTACAAATTGACCGTAGCTTTCGTTGGTGGTTGGAGTGCCAGGTTGCTCACAATTCGTTGGTTCAAAATACCTCCTTCGTTGGTCATGGCTCTGCTCTTAAAGGATCGGCCGTACTTTTTTCGAAATTGGCGTCGGACGCTGGTCATTTCGGTAATGCTCAACCGTGGCGCAGCGTAGATAATGTCCGAAACGTAACCGACCAAATCAGCTGGACATTCTTCGAGATGGTCTATGATCGATGCCCGCTCGACCAAGAGCTCGCACTCGGCTTTGAGAATTTCGTACGCCGTTATTGTATTATCGTCTTGAATCAAAGCTTCCGTGCGCAATCGAGCTTTGCTTTCGTTCGGTGGTGACTCGGCTAATAGTTCGGCGACTTGTCGCATATTCTGTTTCATCAAAGCCGTCTTTTTCGCGGCTTCAATATCCAGCCGTGTGACTGACAATCGAAGGCCTAAGCCAGAAAATAGATTTTAAAAGAAAAGATGAGTGAGCGCGGTATAATGTTTCAATGTCTAACCATCATTCCACCACCGAAAGTATACTTCACATCGATATGATGATTGATGATGCCTGATGCCAACGAGCCAACGAGCCTTCGATTGGTCACTTACGAGTCTTGAGCTTTGTGCTGCTAAACGGCGAAGTGAGAAAGTCAATCATGTTAAATGTAGTGTATTAAAAGGATGTTGAATTCTTTTTTATTTTTATTTTTTACTTTGCTTGTTTGGGTGTTGGAGGGAGCCTTTTTATTTTACCTACCACATTCTTTTTAAGCGATTTGAGTGCGTTCTATTCTTATGTTTGTGTGTTTGTTGTGGTCACGGAACGCGACGTAAAAACGGTACCGCACAAAACGTGACTGAAAACATGACTGAAAAATGTGTCAACAGGTGCACGTTGGATGTTGTGCACGCTACGGAAGTACAGTAGACTAGAGTAAAGCTGAATCTTACCGTTGGATGACTCCTACCGATCATGGGACTAGACTTTTCCCCCTAGTTAACACTAGTTAACTTTGTATATTTTCTAGCTCGCCTTGTGCTTGATGGATTTTATTTAGCAATATCGCAAATGAAAGCTCTCATTGAGAGCGTTCCATTTATGCAATAAAAAGCTTACTTAGACATGCATTGGCTATCTCACATTTCTCTTAAGAATGATGTAACGCCACAACAGGCAACTGGACTTCTCCTTGATACTGCCACCGTGTAAACTACTCATAGTACAGCCACCACTAGTATTGCTTTGCTTGAAGCTCTGTCGACAATGGTGCTGCCTAAGAAACTCCCCCTTACCAAACCCAAAACACGCGGACAGATCCTTGATGCCAGGAAGAAGGGCCTGATTATTGGATGGTGTGTGAAGATTCCGAAGGGACGTCCACCCAAAAGTGACAGTACGAGCACCAACACGAAGAAGGATATGGAGACACAACCAAGGAGCTCCTCAAACAAGAAGATGAGGACAAAGACAAGTGGTGCAAAGCGGCCAATGCCACCGCCCTCTCCTTCAACAAAGCCATCCCCAAAGAAGAAGGCACGCCGTTTGAACTACCGGGACAGGGAGACATGGTCCATGCTCAAAGATGCAGTGATTGAATTTGCTCGCATTGGGGACAAAGCAGTGGAACTCTCTCCCATTCCTTTAACGACTGTCAAGGACAATGCACAAAAGTTTGCAAGTGTGGCAAAGAGCAACAGCAATGGTATGGTGAAAGATGTTACGTACGAGCAATTCTGGGGAGATTCTTCTACTACCAACAAGAGTAAACCTCGCTCCCCTTTTGAATGACAACCAAGTACTCTTCCTTCAAGAGGTGATTGTGGAGAGGGATAATGGCAACAACCCCATGACAAGACATGAAGTAATTCAGTTGATTACGGAAATCTCACAGTGCTTTGATGAGATGAGGGCCAAGAATCATTTTGATTATTTTATTCGTGAGAAGAAGCTGAATATGCTGAAGCGAGATGGAAAAGTATCCACTGCTCAAGCAACTACAACCAAGAGGAGTGCTATCACGGCTGAGCAACAATGGAGATGGCATTCAATGTTTGATAATACATACACTGAAATGAAGAAGCGCAACACCCCTGATGGTTCTGGGGTGGATTTTGATGATGTATGTGCGCACTTCGTTGGTAACATTGATGAGAGCTGCTTCATGGCAAACTCAGATGGTAAAGTGAAAGTAATTGCCTCAGCTGCCAAGAGGAAGACTGAAGCAAACCGAGATGACTGCAGAGCTTCTGTAACATCAATTTGCTGTGGAAATGCTGCCGGTGATCAAGGTCCATTCATCTTTCTTGCAAAGGGAAAGAAGAATGAAGTACATCCATCTTTGAACCCAAAGAACTTGGAGAACGACAAGAATATGACACCAGGATCGTATATTGCTATGAGTGACAATGCATACATGACAGATGCAGTCTGGTTGGAGATAGTCCCAAAGCTTTGTCATGGAATACGTAAGATGCCTGTCATTGTGGACCATCCAAATTGGTGGTGTACGTTCACACTGGATGGATTTGTGCAATACACCACTTTTACCGCGGGTTAAAAGCCGTACAGCGAACAACTGTGTGTCCCCGAGAATGTCGGCTACGACATTCGTCCACGTCAGCTCACGTCAAGGGTTTTCCCCTCCTAGGGTTTTCTCCCCAAGCACGCGAGCCTCGATTCAGAACATGCTAATGTGTGTTTCATCGTTATCCGAAATGACTAGACTCTATCAAGCGCTAGCCAGTGGATAGACTCCCGAACAGACATTGTCAATCGACGTCCAAGATTACTCTCGGACTACAATTAGATGACCGTCTACGAGCATCTGGATCCAACTCCGCATGCTTGCTCCCTCCTACGCAGACTACGTTGAATAGGTACATTAGTGCTCGACCCTCAAGATCTGCGCCGCTGAGATTACAACTCAGATTACTTTAGTTTTAATCTCATAATATATATTTGAACACTTCTAAAACCTCTGGTTTTTAGCGTAGTGCACTTTGTTAACAAACCACAGACATCGCTCTTGTGTTTTATTTTCTCTGCTAATAAGTAAGAAAATTTTCGACCATGTCGAACAATCAATCGAAAGACAACTCGGAACAGCATATCGCTGATATCCTCCCCCTCGTTGAAGTGCCGGAACGTAAGGTCCCGACCAACGAACGAACTACGTTCAAATTGAACACCGACCCCGCTGTCGCTACGTCGCCTAAGATGGATTTCATCATGAACCATCTCACGGGTACGGAAACTCCTCGAGAAGTGATTACGTTCATTGCTCGAGTACGAGAACTCAAAAAGGGTCTCGCTATCGATGAGGAAACCCAGATGGGTCAATTCCACACCACTGTCCTATCCTTGTTGCACGGTAGTGCCAAGGAAGCGTACGAAGTGGAAGTCAATGAAGTGGCCGCTGCACGACGTGCAGAAGAAGCCGCAGTCGCAACGGAAGAGTGGGTACTCACTCTAGACGTCGAACCTACGGATGCCGAGCGCAAAGAGATGGAAGAATTTCATCTCGAAGCCACGACGGACATCCTGATGGAAGACTTTGAGCTAGGGCTCAATGCTATGGCTACTCAGTTGTTGCCATTCCAAGCCTTGACTAAAGTCAAGCGCTACTTACGTCGTCACTGTCACAAACCCAGTAACATGACGATTCGGCAATTCGTCAATCGCATTCGTAAGATTAACGAACATGAACTACCTTTGCTAGTTCCTATGTCGCCGAACAACTCGCTGGCTTATGACGAAATCTTGGAACTTCTGTTCTACGGAATTCCTACTCGTCACCGCAAAAAGCTGCAGGAAATGGACATTGATTTGACCAACTGTCCTGACTATCCAACTTTCATCCAGCGCGCTGAGCGTGTGGAAGAATCTGAACGTATGGATTCGAATAATAATTCGAACTCCTCCAATTCGGGCGCCGTTCCTAAGAAGAACAAGAACGGTAAGTCGTCCAACGGAAAAGGAAAATCCTACATCCGCAACGAAGATACTCCGAACGGAAATGGTTCGAAGAAATGTATCCTCCATGGCTTTAACAATACCCATACCACCGATGAGTGTAAGGTAATGAAAGCGATGGCCGATGAGAAGAAAACTTCCTCCGGAAATTCATCCAATACTTCCTCTTACGCTGATAAGAAGAAAAGCAATGGCAAGTCGTACGAAAAGACCGTTACCAAAAAGGAACTCAATGCCTTGGTAGCAAAAGGGGTACGCAAGGAACTTCTGGCTGTTTCTGCAGCGCGCAAGAAGAAGGCCGCCCATGAAGCTAACAACGTCGAGATTCAACCCGACGATCCTGTCTTGGAGCAACTTGCCCTTGATGCGGAATTAGCTGCCTATGATTTCTCCCTCCTAGAGGAGAATGAAGATACGAAGATGGATGAGTCCACTTCTGAGGACAATGAATGACTCATTGGCCCCGACGAGATACTATTGGATCTTAATGATACCCAACTAAACAATATTAGCACCGATTATAATTACTCGCCTGCTATGTTTGAACTCAATGCCGTTGAGCATGTAGTATCATTAGACTCTTGTCTAGATCAAGCGCTTGAATCGCATGAAGATGCATTCTCCCTTAATCGTCTCGTCCAAGGCCAAGCTCCTCAACAACCCAAAGTTTGACGAGTCGATGACCGCCGACCTTATACCTTTATCACATTGCAACCCAACACTATTGACGGTGAAGCAATTGTGTTACGAGCATTACTCGATAGTGGTGCCTCGTCTACAATCGTAGCCAAGAATCTCTTGCTAGGCTTTAAACTCGATCATGCACCTCAGTCACAAGTCTGGGCTACTCCTGCGGGAGACATGACAACCAGTCAAATGCTTAAAACAACGTTTACATTTGATGAACTCCAACCTAACAAAACTGTAGGATGGAATTTCCATGTGGCTACCCTCAAGGGGTATGACATGATTATTGGACGCGACATGATGTCTGCGTTAGGTATTGACGTTCTGTTTTCGCAG
>Ga0210036_1004332_pt1 | contig 13119 bp, 6 predicted proteins | sample CryGeymeta201515_FD_185469 | JGI IMG/M metagenome (GOLD analysis project Ga0210036, IMG submission 185469) | Groundwater microbial communities from Crystal Geyser aquifers in Utah, USA - Crystal Geyser metaG 2015-15 (SPAdes) (version 2) | ecosystem: Environmental > Aquatic > Deep subsurface >...
CCTACTACGGGAGGAAGGGAGGGGAGGGGGGGGGGGCAGTGTTTGACTGTTTGACTGACCAACCACATTCCCATAGTTTTTGATATTGAATCACGTGTGAACTGTAAAGAGTAGTAAGTACAGTAACAGTCTAGTGTAGAAAAGGATGCACAAGTACTCCAAATACTACTAGCACTTATAGTAGACTACTCCTAGTAGGTAGTAGTCTTCATACTACTACTCTAGCTAGTAGTAGTAGTAATAGCAGTCGACGCTACTACTCCTACCAGTAGTTACTACTAGCTAGTACTAATATGAGACTAGTACTACTATTTCTTACTCCTAGTACTTATCTGCAGTACTACTACTAGTAGTACTGCTACTACTAGAGAATCTATCGAAAATCTTTGAATCTTGATGGAATAAACAATAGATGGCACGACATCAACATCCTTATTACATCCAAAAAATATCTTTACCTGGCACAAACCAAACAACAACACCTTTTTTTTACGTTTATTATAATAATATTATTATTCAACTCAAGACGTACATCAAATACGAAATAATTAAGTAATAATAATAATAAATGGATGATCTTGTTGGTAAGTACCAGCAAACAGCTGCCATTGGTACTCCTAATGAAAATGATTGGCATCACGTTGAAATAAAAGCAATATCCTCTGGTAATGATAGTAGCAGTAGTGGCAGTTGTGCTGACAACAACAATAGCAGTAGTAACCACCAGCAGCAGCAGCAGCAGCAGCAGCAGAAGAAGAAGAAGAAATACCAATGGAAGAATCGAGCTGGAATCTCATGGACACTGACGTTTCAAAATCATAATGACAGTACAAGTACTGCATCGCTATTGCAACTAGGAACTGATTGTCCGTATTATGCTACTGGTTACACGGAATGTCGGATCGAACGAGACACCAACAACAACAACATTGTAGCTTTGATAGGTCCCGGAGGAGAACGATACAGTAAAATACGAATGGAACATCCCAATCCATCTATCATGATCAATAGTGGTTGGTCCCGTCGAACACCTTTGATAATAACTCCCAATTGGTGGGAACAAGAAAATAACAAACAACAGCAAGAAGAAGAAGAACGTGGACGTCACCATCGATCCGTTATACTGTTAACGTTGCAATCTGACAAAAATAATGGCGTTGGTGATGATGGTGGTGGTGGTGGTGGTGGTGATGTTGCCGATTGGAAAGATTTAGCCTTTTTAGCAGCCATTCCTGCCAGTGCTGCTTTGAATCAAGGAAAACCGACCGTCATTGTTCCTGGAGATGAATCGGATCGTGATGATGATGCACTGATTGATTTTCTGATGAGATATCAACCACATCAATTGTCCATTTTTTCAAGAAACAAACGCAAAGATATTCAAATTATAAGAACCACCACTACCGAAACAGACGACAATACACTCGGCAGAATTGAATATTACGACATGGAATCGTTGCACACGGTAACGATTGATTTATCCAACATTTTCCGTGCTGCTGCTGCCGCTCGCAACAACAATTCGATTGCCAAAACCCAAATTGTAGTAGCACCCATGGAAGATTATTCGGCTTGTCTTTTGGCTTCTTCCGTTGCTGCTAGATTACAAGTACCATTATTCTTTGTCGAATACTCCTCCTCTTCCTCTTCTTCCTCCTCTTCCTGTCATTGGAACAAGGATGTTTTGGAACATCTTCAGCAGAATTATGCTACCGCCGAAATTATTTTGGTAAGAGGCAAGAGCATGTCGGATGAACAGGTAACGTCCTGTATGGACCAAACAGGAGGTAATCCGTCTGGTGGTGTTGTGTGCCTGATGGATACCATTGATACAATTCAATGGTTCACGTCACAACACAACAATATACCCGTACAATATCTTGCTGTTGTAAATCCCAATGATCGAATGGCAGCAACAAGAGAATGTGCTTCTAGAAAACTATCTCTAACGGCTCCCGTGTATGCAGCTCATCGGAATGGTTTGGTTTTGTCGTTGGATAACAATATTCCCGTGTACAATCAATTGGGTCGATTGGAACAGTACGATCAACAAGCTCTCCGTACAGTTCTACAGGGTCTGCGTGATACCATTCGGGTTTGTCCAAAACCACCACCGGCACATGTTGCCATTGTTGGTGGTTTTAATGTTATGCCAACGTGTCAAACAAATTCGAAACTTGGTACTATTCATGCCGTTTCTGATATTCCCTACGGACAACTACTACCTGACGACGATGATAATAATTGCTATTGTTCTGATAGTAAAAGAACGAAATCATTTCGTGACATTGCCTTTGGAAGGATATATGCAGAATCATTGACGTGTGGATCGTTGTTGGCAGCTCGCACAGTAAACTACGAATTTTTGGTGGAGTCCTGCAGCAACAGCAACAGCAACAACAATTGGACTTCGTCGTTGGTCGAAGGGGGAACATGGGGATTTCCTGAATTGAGTAGTTTGGCACAAACGACAGGCTTGTGCAGTACTCCTCGACGTATGTTCCAATCCGACATTGATCAAGTCAAAACTGTAGAAGCCAGTACTATTTTACACAAAGATCACAGTTGTGCAACACATTTGGGAAATTTTATTAAAAATAATTCACGAGCCTTGTATGCTCCAGCTGTGGTCATTACAAGAGGTTGTCATGGTGCAGGTATCGATGAAGGTACGGATGCCATCCATGGAACAGTACCCGGGCGAATGCTTGGTAGGGGGTGCGTGTCGTACCTGGGTGCTCCCCGAACCGCCACTACCGGCAGTACCCTAACGGAAGTAACCTTTTACCACGAACTCTTGTACAGCAGCAAACCACTGTCAGTGGGACAGGCACTACAGATTGCGTACAACAAATCTGTCGTGCATCAATGTGATGGTGGAACCATTGACAATTACTGTTTTGAAAACGAAATCCTTCTCGGAGATCCGGCTCTGGTACCGTGTTTTGTCGGGGCCGGACTGAAAATGGCAGGTCCTCTTGCGGCGGCTGCCATGACCACCTCCACACACAATAAGGAAAACAATATTGTCACTGTAACGGGACCATCAGAATGGCGCAAAACACCCATTGAACGCGGACAGTTGGATGAATGGAAGTGGAAGGGAGACCTGTACACGTACGTATGTGGAAATGTTGGACAGGAGACCATTTGGGGTCCAGGCTACGACAAACAGGAACTGTACCACGTTGTTTCTGTGGATGTGCCAATTGGTTTGAAGGTGAAACATGTTCACGCTTTGAATGCAACCGAATGCATCGGAGGCAAAACATTAGAGGTCAAGAATGGGTCGGACTGGACGAAGAACTGGTGGCCAACTGGTAAATTCTTTGAACAGAATAATGCCGACGGAACAACCGCAGTACGATGGCGAGTTCGCATGTTGGACTATGATATGCCGACGGGAGAGATCAAAGCAGAACTCAAGACAGCTCAATTTCAGTTGGTCTTTTAGCTTGTACAAGATAGTAGCTGGCTCCTCTTAGTTTTGACAGTTTACCGGAGGAGTGTTCGCTCATAAAAGCACCGCCGAGGATGATTTCAAGGAAGATCTGTCGATCATGAAAACAATTTGTAAGCTCTCCTTTTGTAGTAGTAATTTAATTTATGTATGCATATTCTAAAGAGTAATGTGAACAGTAGCTAATGAAAAGTGGCCGAAGAAGAGAAGTAACTGTTGCTCTGATGGCGAGGAAAAAGGCGGTTTGGCTCATCCCATAAAAAGCTTCGCGACTGGCGGGGATTCGTTTTTCGTTTGTTTTCAAACTGAGTTGTCTTTCTCTCCCACTTAGGTTAGCAGAATGCCGTTCATCTTGGTCACTTGTTGCAGTCGTTCGGCTGCACGTTGCATTTTGGAGTCATCGTGTCCAGTCAGACGCAACGTAACAGTTTCCCACGTACGATCCTTCAAGGAAAAAAGCTGTGCCAATGCCAGCACGAGCTCTGCAGTGGCACTGCTTGTTTCCAAATGCAGAGTAGTAACGGAAGCATCTCGATGCAAATCAGCCAACAAGGCAATGATCTTCTGTTCGGTACTGACTCTGCTTTTGTTGCTGTTGGAAGACGACGACAGATCATTCATGGAAGCGTCGTGGTTGTCATCATCATCATCATCATCATCGTCGACGTCATCGTCATCCGTAATGCGAAGTTTGACTTGATGTGCAACTGGAATTACCTGTTGTTGACACACACCTCCTAGAACCTTTAAAAAGTATTTGCGACGTTTTTTAAATTCCTTGTACATGCAACGCATATTTCGACCAGAAATGTGCAATTCATCGACAAAATGAATGCCCTCCCAAGGTCGGATTTGATGCAACAAAATTTGTCGCAATCGCAGTGGCAATTGATCGCGTTGTTTCTGATCCTGGTCTTCGTTGTTATCATTGTCTTCGCCGTCATTATCATGTCCGTTATTACGACATTGTTGATCGAATGATGCCGTAAAGCAATCTTCCAATTCCACCTTTACGATATCCGAATTCTGTTCCAGTTCCTCCAAACGACTCATAATAAATTCTCGACTGACCAAGTCAGTATTAGCAAATATGTTCAATTTGGTAGATTCAATCATCATCATCGCACTACCAGGACCAGTACCAGCAGCATTACCAATACCAATACCAATACCTATACCACCACCAGTAGTAGTACTTCCGGTAGAACGTCGCTTCTTTTTACGACTGGAACTACGTCGATTAGTACTTGATTTGATTTGTTTTTTACCAAACAGTGATGAAGCATTGGACGAAAAACTACGCAAGGGTGTAGCTGCGACGTTTAAAAACCGTTCATCACTGGTTTTACTCCGAAGCAGAGTTCGACGTGTCGACGTTGCAGTTGTTGTTGGAGCTGTACTTGTCGTTGTTGTGTTGAGTGATGATCGTCCAAACAATTTGGCCATACGTGATGACGGAGTTCGCAGTTCCTGATTTGGCGGAACAGCAGTATCACAATCAGTCGTAGCAGCAGCAGCAGCAGCAGCAGCAGTATCAGTAGTAGTAACAGGAGTTTCCGCCGCTGTTTTACTGCGACGCAACGATCCCCGTAACAATCTCTTGGCAGGACTGCTAGTTGTACTAGTACTAGTAGAACTGACGTGGTTGTTTTCGCCAGTACCATTCTTGTTCTTGCTCTTGCTCTTGCTGCGACTATGACTGCGACTTTGGCTGCTCTTGATCCGCAACGAACCACGTCGTTTCGTCTTAATGGCTTCTTGTAGTGATAAGCGTGTACTTTCATTAGAAGCGATACGGGCATCCGTTGTTTTACTTCGCGATGGAGGTGTTCGATGAAGTTGACGACGATGTTGACGAAGTCGTTGTTGCTGTTGTTGTCGATAGTGGTGGTGGTGGTTCGCCGTCGACTTTGGTGCATCTTCGCCTTGTACCAAATCATAACAGCTGTTGCTATTATTGCTGCTACTGCTACTGTCCATCATGATTCTACAATCACGCAGCACAGATGCTGTTGCGGTGGTGGTGGTGGTGGTGGTGGTGGTGGTGGTGGTAGTGGCCGCTGTTGCAGTGGCCGATTTGGCTCGACGTCGTCCCTTGTTGTGCGTGAGCAAAGTTTGTTTCGATGTCGTTGAAGATGATGCATTACTGCGTCGACGATGACTCGTACTATTTGACATGACACCTACGAGTGCAACTGATTCTGTCTCTTCTGGTGGTGTAAGTGGATGTGCTGCTGCTGCTTTTCCTTTCTCCATCGTGTTTTCAACTTTGGCTTCTAATTCTTCTGTAACAGTACCATCTTCCAGTGATGTCAAGATGGGCATGTCATCGTTATGGTCATCATCGTCGGCGTCTAAACTGGGCAAATCAGAATGATGGCTGTTCTTCCCGCCGCCGTTGTCGTCATCATCATCATCATCACTCACTTCCACAGATTGATGCTGATGCTGATGCTGATGCTGTTGCAGTTGGAAAACAAACGGTTCCATGGGTGTTATTTCACTGCTATGATTGTCACTCACAAGTACAAAGGATGATGGTAGACCTCTTTTTGTACTATTCGTTCTATTATGATTATTGCTATTGTTGCTGCTGCCCAGGCGTGACCATGACATTTGAAACACATCCTCGTCATCGTCTTGCATGATCATCATCATAACAATAAATAGTACTGTGTTATTTTTCTCTATTCGTCTCTCATCAATACCAAAACAGCCTTTGAATATAAAATCGTTAAAAGTTAGTGATGATGTTTTTGTTTGATTGCCTTTGCGTCTCTTGTCTTGCCTTGTCTTGTCTTGAATAATGATGAAGAAGTGAGAGCAAACGAAAAAAAAAAATGAAACTTTGTGCATATCTTACTGGTTCTTTTGTGTGTGTGTTGGATGGTGAAGCGGTAAAGAGATCACGCAAGAAAGATGGGGAAAATCTTTCCCAATTTCTTCCCGAGATTATTATTTACCAGTACCAGTACTTCTTTTACAGAGATCTATTATTATTTATGGAAGTGCATGACTCCTTTATAATCTTTTAATACATAACAAATGACTACAACAATAAAAACCAGATACAACTTCACTTCGAAAAAAATAATTAGTAAGGACCAAACCAATCTGTAGTTGATTTCATATGATATTTTGATTTTACAAGAATGCAGTTGCCACGCCTTTTTTTCTTCACTTTCCAAAACACCATGCAGTTACTAGTACCAGGTACCAGGTACCTGGTACTACCTGGTACTTCATATTAGTAGTACTACGGTATTGCTCTTTCACCACCAGTCAAGAGTACGGTGGTACGAGTACGTACTAGCTAGCGGCGCTCTGCTGTAGCACCAGGTACTACGTAGTTGAGTACTGTAGTAGGTAATAGTAGTAGCAGAGTTACAGCAGCAGCAGCAGCAGCAGCAGCAGTAGTAATAACAGCAGTACTAGCTAATAGTAATCATACTACTACTAGTAGAAGTAGCTACAACAGTAGTACAGTACTACTAGTACCTGGTATGTTGATTGTCATCTCTACCATGCAATAGCTAGTAGTAGTAGTAGTAGATACAGTACTATGGATTTTAGGAGGACCATCCGATGATTATAGCACGATAGTGGTATCACATCATACTCGCATGCATCCTAGTTCCTTTCGTGCATTTTCCAAAAGTTGAGCGAGCCTGCTAGTTAAGTACGGAAGTGGCGACTAGTACTAGTCTAGCTAGTGCAAACAACATCGTCTCTTGAACTGATTTTCTTTGCCCGAATAATAACAGCGTGATAAACGTATTTTTTCTAATGCATCTCATTCGTTCACTGACTTAGCACCAGAGAGGATCTCTTCCTAGGTTTGAAAAATTAGAAAGAGTGCAAACATTTGCAAGCTTTATCACAATATTATGAATAATTATAATAATATGAAATATAATACTGCCAGGTAGGGTAGGGTAACTACTAGCTACTAGTAGACTTGTCTACTCTTTTGATTCCGATTTTCGTTTTTCTTGCACAACAAATTTGAACTATCCTCAACTCTATCAGAAAAGAATACCAAAATTCTACTGAGTACCACTACTACTAGTAGTAGACTACTACTACTCTAGCTAGCAAAAAGGCAAAAACAATACCAGGGTAATGCTCAGAGTGGAATACATCAGGTAGACAAGTACTGATAGCTAGTAGTAGCACTCTACTGGCAACAATTTCAAAATCGCCAAAAAATGTTGCAAATACCAGGGGATACCAAAGTGGTCGGGGATGGAACACAGCAACTGTTAGACTACGGACGGGAACGTGAGATGTATTTGGTTACACATACCCCACCACCCCGACCCATAAAGATCCTACTATTATTTTTATCTACTAGCGCTATTCCACATTCTGCCTACCGTTTCTCAAATCTCAAATCTGCCTACCGTTTCTTTTTTTTTTTCCTTCCATTTTTGCACCTCTGTTGGCCCGATTTTCTACAGCAGCACCTCTATTAGTCGACCAACATGAACTCTTCAACAACTTCTTCATTACGAAGACTCCTACGATTGATACCTCTATTTCTTTGTTTCGTGTTCGTGATCGTGTTGAATGCAAGAGAATGGTCTTTTGTGGTATTTGCCACTGTCGCAGAAAAGGTCAACTCTACAACGAGCAACAACGAGACACAACAGGTGTTGAAACCATCATTTACACCAATAAACTCTTTTGAGAATGCTCTGAAAGACCTCACGAAAGCGCTTCATGATGATCCAGTTAATTTAGGATCTAGGACGTGGACTACAACAAGTAGTGGTAGTGCAACGCAACACAATAGTTTGGCCCAACGAATATCAGCAGCAGCAAAAAGACCAATGTCAGTTTCAACTCTTCCTGATCCTCCTTCTTCCTACGTGACATTTGAGGGTCTCTCTTCACATTTAATAAATACAGCATTCCGCAATCGACGTACGGTTTTGATCGGAGATTCGACGTTGTGGTATTTGCATCAATGGTTACAAACAATGGTGTACGACATGACCTTTTCTGAATTGGATTCTCTCGGCAATGTTACCATGAATGTTGCCAATCGGATAGTCAAAGATCGCTTTGAAAAGCACGTACAACAACAGTGGACCATTCGAGATACAATTGATTGGATAGAGCTTTCCAACAACAAGAACAAGAACAACAATAATGCAGTAGTGAAACAAGGCGAGTACGATAACACTCTTACTCATAGAAATACTACCATTGTTGTTTGGGATGGATACATGGGTCCTACCACCACTCCCAGGAGCATGGCCACGAGCACCTGTCAATTCCCAATGAAATTTTGGGATAATACTCGCCGTATCCAACCCAATATTATGATTGTCAATTTTGGACTTCACTGGTTGCACATGCAAGGTGGAGGACGGGATGTTCCATTGTGTTACGTAATGTGGTGGCTTCATTACGAGGATTGGTTAGAACAAGCGTGGCAAATCGCACAAGAATCATCATTATTATCAGTATCATCATCCGTATCATCAGTATCATCATTGGCGGCGGCAGCGGGCAGTACTACCGATACGAAACTCGTCATGTTGTACAAAACGAACAATTATATTTGCGAAACAAAGTTTGTGGGAATTTATCAAAAAACGTTGTTGCAGTTTGAGAAGGATCGAAGGACGTTACAGCAAGAATTAGATAGCAACAACAACAGCCAACAATTGTTGTACGATGGATTTCATTTTCATGATACGCCCATGTTTAATGCATGCGTCGATCAATTGGACCGTCTTGTTCAAACCAATGGTACATTGGAAGAACGTGAAAGTTTAACGCGTCGCGTATTGTATCGGTACTGCAGTGAAGGAACATTTGATGAACGCGGTGTTCAATTTTTGAACGACCGCATGATACAGTTTGTTCGTACCAAACAGCAGCAGCAGCAGCAGCAGCAGCAGCAGAACAAAAACAACAACAATACAAAAATTGCTGTTGCTATTTTTAATGATCATGATTTGCAATCTTGTCCGTACACAGATATTACGGATGGACGACATTATAAACCATTGATCTTATCGAGGATACGAGTGTTGGCCAATATGATTCAAGCATTATCATGATTCATGATGATTTATGATTGTAAATTTTGGTGTTTTGCGGGGGGGAAATATACAGACACACATAAACACAAGCAAAAATGCAATAGAATGTTTGAATAATACTCTAGTATCGAGTAGAGACGAGCTACCAAGCTCATCGCCGATTATAACAATGAATCTTTGATTGACAAGTAAAAAGAATTGCACTACCGTACCCTGGTACCAGGTAGCAAATAATAATAAAAAATGCAAGAAAGTGCGGACCGGGCCCTGCCCTCTTTAATGGAGTATGTGTGCATCTAGTGGCTTCTGGATCTATTTAAGACTGGCGCAATAGAAACCGGGTGTTTTTTTCTGTCATGCGTCCGGAGAAACCAAAAAACATGTTTTGAGAAAATGGACTTCAAAGTTCACAATGGCAAAAATACCGTCGTATCTCACTTAAAACATCATAATTACTACTGTTCAGCATGTAGAAAATCTAACTAATGTATAGGCTAATAGATTTACAAAAGAAACTGGGTGTTTATATTGGTTATTGGTTAAACGACAGCACTTTCGCTCTCGCCTTCTTCCACGATGGGAGCTGCTTTATCGACAGCTTCAGTGCTTGTCCTGCTTCTTTCAGTCCTCAGCTTCTTGGTGGATTGCTTTGTATTCGATGTAACGGTAGCTCGTCTCTCTCCAGGGTCTTCCATGAAGAATTTCCAGTCCTTGTGCTTGTAAGCAGGTACGAGAGGCCTCCATTTGTCGTACAACTCCTTCCACTTGATGTCTTGCATTCCTGGCTCTTCAATCTTTTCTGGATGCGCAAAACCAATTGCACCCCAGTCCTTGTCCTTGTATTCATCCAGTATGATCTCCTGTGTTGTTTCTGGTTCTCCAAAGGTTGTTTGGCAGAAGAGTAGACTGATACTTGGATCGCGATTGCAATCCACTGTAAAGACGTGCTGCTTCTTCACATCCTTTGGGACCTTCATGAATCTGTTCTCCATTGTATCCCAGTCAAAGAAACCCCATGGCTTCACTACGTCAATGTCTTCGTGGTTGGCAAGGACTTCAAAGAGGTCTTTGGGTGTGTGGACATCGGCCTTCCTGTACTCTTTCTTCAGTAAATTGAACATCCTGTCACAGCTGTTTTTGGTATGTCCTCGCACCAGGAAAATGGCTCTTGCAACTCTACACAGCTTCCTCTTCACCATGTAGAACAGCAACCGGAAGACCATCCTATTCTTGTTTTGTCCCCCACAATTGTCAAACACCAAGTTGATCTCTGGAGATGGCACATGAAAGTCTTCAACAGTGCCTGTGTCAAGGTCAAAGAGTGGAAGCAATCCTTTGCGACCAAACTCTTGCCACAGCAACGAACACACATTGTTGCCACCCTTCTTACCTTGATCCTCTAAGTATACAAATGCGCTCATTGCTGTTTGTTTCCATGCATTGTCAACAACACCAAAGCAATAGGCATTCACTGGAGAGTAGTAGTATGTCTCTCCAGGCTGCTCTCCACCAAAGTTTGGGACGTACATGTTTTGCGCATAGTCGGCTGTGAAGCACCATCTTCGTTCATGTTTTGGCAGCAACTGATCCTCTTGAGCTTGTTGAATCTTTTGGTTGACATACTCTCTCTGCTGTTGAGCAGATTTTACATGAATTGCAGCTTTGAGGATGAGCTCTTCACTTGCAAGTGCAGCCTGGAATTGGCTGCCACGACCCCCACCATCGTTGTTGTTGTCCTCATCATCATCCAAACCAGATGCTACAGACAATTCATCATCGTCCGAACAAGTCTTTGCTTCATCATCCTGCTGTTGCTGATTGATCCGGAACTTGCTTTGGTTGGCAAAGATGAAGCAGTCTCCACAGATGTCTTCCCTTGGCTTTGGTATCACAAGCTTCAAATGATTCTTCTTCCAGTATCGCATGAAAGTTCGAAACGAAGGAGGGCTTGACAGCTTGTTTGCATTGTCGTTGTTGTCATCTTTAGAAATTGTGATCCTCCCAACAGCATCTGCAGTGTAGGTGTATCCATTGTCGCCTAAGAACTTCTTGTATAGACCTCTCTTTGATAAGTATGTTGGCAACTCAATCAAGTCATCATCATCATCTCGCAGTTCTGATGTGTTGGTGCCTGTTGTAGAGAGAGCTCTCACAAGACGAGTAGCTCGGGGAGCAGCAAGAGTTGTCACAAACTTGAAGAATGATTTCAATGCATCCATTGTCGTCTTGTCTTTACATGATCGATTGCCTTGCCCCCCACCGGCATCATTGTCTCCTGGCTTGTGGGAATGTCCATGCATTGGCAGTGGAATTTCATTCTTCACACACAACCAAATGCCTCGCCACTTGATCCTGCTGAAGCCAATCACCCTCGCCAGGGCATTCTTGCATACCATGAACCTTGTTGAGCCTGGGAACAAGTAGAGTCGTGGGCCTCTCATATATTGTTTTGCATTGACAGCATGCTTCATCCATTCCATGGCAACATGTCTTTGTCCACTCCAATCCAGGAGCGCAAACGAATGTAGATGGGCAGCCATCAATTGACGATTAAGTATGGTGACGCTACCATTCATGTCAGCAAGGCATGTGCACTTTGTCTGCTTTGTTGGACAGTCAAGGTCAAAGCAGTAAGTACTTGCCTGGAAGAGCCGGAAAAGGAAGTCTTCAATATCTTCTTTCCGGCTTAAAATATCAATTTCCCCTCGCTTTTTCTCGCTTGAAGTGTACCATTCCCGGTGTATGTCTTTCACAGGGCTGATATACTGTAAATGTGGGGGTTTAACTGCAGTATTTGGGCTCCTAGAAGCCGCGGATTGCGCCATTGTCAAATAATATTTTGGATCGTGTTTTTGAATGAATTCAAAAAAAGCTACTCGGGACTGTTTTTTTTTTCAGTCCCTGACAGCACCTGACAGTTTGAAACGTCTTGTTCATACTCTAGAACTTATCAGATCATTAAAACAACTACATGAATGGATAGAGCATAAAAAATACTATCCGGTAGTGTGTCTAACTAAAAATCATGTTTTTCGAATTTTTGCCGGTCGACTGACAGACAAACACCCGGTTTCTATTGCGCCAGTCTTAATTTGTGACCTGTTGAATTTTCTTTTTTTTAATTGTCATTCCTTGTTGCATTCTTTTTTTTTTCAAACGTCTGTGGTATCAAATTTCAGGCAGCACTATTGCAACAGGAGAAATAATTTAAAAAGCAAAAGATCTGCGGCGTGACGATCTGCAGCGGCACAACGCTACTTGGCATCCGCAATTTGATTTCTAGTTGCATTTTGATCTGGTGAGTAGGCTCTACTAGTAGAAATCAATGGAAAAACGGGTGAGTTGCCTCGTGCAGTGCAGCATTTGCGCTGCAAGTATCTAGTTGTCTAGTGGTCTACTAGGGTCAACTCGTATCTTTCTATTCATATCTACTAGACAGCTACCAAACTAGCTACAGTAGCTACTAATAATAGTACTCGTGTACCCTTGTTCCTTCAGTAGCTAGTCTCTAGTAGTAGTAGTAGTAGTAGTAGTAGTAGTAGTAGTAGTAGTAGTAGTAGTAGTAGTAGTAGTAGTAGTAGTAGTAGTAGTAGTAGTAGTAGT
>Ga0210036_1004342_pt1 | contig 13089 bp, 12 predicted proteins | sample CryGeymeta201515_FD_185469 | JGI IMG/M metagenome (GOLD analysis project Ga0210036, IMG submission 185469) | Groundwater microbial communities from Crystal Geyser aquifers in Utah, USA - Crystal Geyser metaG 2015-15 (SPAdes) (version 2) | ecosystem: Environmental > Aquatic > Deep subsurface >...
ACTCAGCATATTTGCAGGCTAACGCCGCATCACCAACATCGCGATAGGCTTGCATAAACGCGTCTGCCTGATTTTTTTTGCCTAAATATTCTAACCATTTTTTGCGTAAAGGGCGGTCTAAAGGCGAATCTTGATAGTCATCTAAAAACTGCTCAATGGCCTCGCGGTTTGACAGAAAGGGGTATTGCACAAGATAGGCTTGCTGCAAGTAGGGTGTGAGGGGATAACCATCTAGCTGGGTCAGTAATTTTTGGAAACTGCGATTTTTTGGATTGTCAGCCAACCGCTCGGCTTGCACATACCAACCGCGCTGCTGTTCAAGCAGGCTACTACTTGGATTTTTGGGGCCGTTACCCGAAGTTGTACCACTGCGTGCGATGACGGGCACAGCAACTAGGCAAAGAAAAACCCCACAACATAACAAAATACTGGAAGTGATTTTCATACTAACTGGTTGACTCTAGTCGAGTTGTTATCTTAGCAAACTTGCTTCCAATAAAGTGGGACTATTTTATAAAAAATTTAAAAATCATTGCATTAACTGGCATGACTAGTTGAAAATATCACAAACAACCGCATGTTATGGTCTTGATGAATATTTGTTAAAAGTTAGGTTGACCTTTCGAATTTCTTTAACAAAGATCAATGCCACCCTACAGTGAGGCGCAGTCAATCGCTTCTCTTTCACCGCTTTGGCGTAAGCCTTAGGAGATAACAATGATATATGCAGGCTCAAGCCTCAAGGTTAGCCTTTTGCAAGATGGTATTGCAGAGGTTTTATTAGACGCCGAAGGTTCGGTAAATAAATTTGATCAACAAACCGTAACGGAGTTAGACGCGGCTTGCGCGGCGCTAACTGCACACGGTGCGGTAAAAGGTGTGTTGGTGCGTTCGGCCAAGCCAACCTTCATTGTTGGCGCCGACATCACTGAATTCACCAGCTTATTCGATATGGCTGAGACGGATATTTTGGCATGGGTGGGCAAAACTTCGCAAGTCTTTGATCGCTTTGAAGATCTTCCTTTTCCAACGATTGCAGCAGTAAACGGCTTTGCATTGGGCGGTGGCTGTGAAATGGCCTTGGCTTGTGACTTACGAGTGGCAGACACCACGGCCAGCATTGGTTTGCCTGAAGTGAAATTGGGTTTGATGCCCGGCTTTGGCGGCACAGTGCGCTTGCCACGCTTAATTGGTGCTGACAATGCCTTGGAATGGATGACAACCGGTCGTGATCGTAAAGCCGCGAAGGCTTTAGCTGAAGGTGCAATAGACGCCGTTGTTGCCCCCGACAAGCTGGTGGACGCAGCCTTAAGCATGTTGAAAGATGCCATGGCTGGAAAATTTGCCTGGCAGCAACGTCGTGGGCAAAAACAAGCGCCACTTAAACTGAATAAAAATGAAAGCATGATGAGTTTCTCCACGGCTAAAGCCATGGTGTTTGCTCAAGCAGGAAAACATTATCCAGCACCACACATGATGGTAGAAACCGTGAGCAATGCTGCGCGTTTAGATCATGCAGGTGCCTTGGCGTTAGAGAACCAAGGTTTTGCCAAATTGGCTAAAACCGATGCAGCAAAAGCACAGGTTGGTATCTTTTTAGCCGACCAGTTGGTTAAAAGTAAAGGTAAAAAACAAGCTAAAGCTGCCACCAAAGCCGTCAAACACACGGCAGTGTTGGGTGCTGGCATCATGGGCGGCGGTATTGCCTATCAAAGTGCAGTGAAGGGCACCCCCGTCATCATGAAAGACATCAACCAAGCTGCGTTAGATCTAGGTTTAAAAGAAGCGGCAAAGATCCTAGGAAAAGGCATGGAGCGCGGAAAAGTAGATGCCCGCACCATGGCTACTACCTTGAACAACATCGTGCCTACCCTTGATTACGCTGCGATTAAAGACGTGGACTTGGTGATTGAAGCGGTGGTTGAAAACCCCAAAGTCAAAGCGATTGTATTGGCAGAAACTGAGCAACATGTGAGTGATGACGCGGTTATCTGCTCGAACACATCGACCATTTCGATTAACCAACTAGCAAAAAGTTTGAAAAAGCCTGAGCGCTTCTGTGGCATGCACTTCTTTAATCCAGTGCACAAGATGCCTTTAGTGGAAATCATCCGTGGTGAACATACCGCTGAAGACACTATCGCCAGTGTTGTTGCTGCCACCCTAGCCATGGGTAAAACACCCATCGTGGTGAATGATTGCCCAGGATTTTTAGTCAACCGTGTGTTGTTCCCATACTTTGCTGGTTTTAGCCGACTAGTGATGGACGGCGCAGACTTTGTGGCGGTTGATAAAGTGATGGAGAAAATATTTGGCTGGCCAATGGGCCCCGCTTATTTGTTAGATGTGGTGGGTATGGATACTGCTGATCATGCTTCTGGCGTGATGGCAGATGGGATTCCTGAGCGCATGCAAAAAATTGAAAATGACCCAGTTACCTTGCTGTATCAAGCCAAACGTTTAGGTCAGAAAAATGGCAAAGGTTTCTACAACTTTAGTCTCGACAAACGCGGTCGTCCGGCCAAAGAAGCGGCTGCCGAGGCCTATGCCCTGTTTAAACCGCACTGTGCTGATATTCGCGAGTTTAGAAGCGAGGAAATCATTGCACGAGTTATGGTGCCCATGGCCAATGAAGCCATTCGTTGCTTAGAAGAAGGGATCGTGGCCAGTGCGGCTGAAGCAGATATGGCTTTGTTGTACGGTTTAGGCTTCCCGCCGTTCAGAGGCGGTATTTTCCGTTACATCGAAACCTTGGGTTTGCCAAATTTTGTGGCGATGGCAGATAAGTTCGCGCATTTGGGCGCAATTTATCAAGTGAGTGATGGTGTGCGTGCCATGGCTGCGCAAGGCAAATCGTATTTTTCTGCTGATGTTAAATCGGCTTAATCCTAACCTGAGGATAAGAACATGAAAGAAGTAGTAATTGTTGACTGTATTCGTACCCCAATGGGGCGTTCAAAAGGTGGGATTTTCCGTAACGTCAGAGCCGAAACCCTGTCGGCCCACCTCATGTCTAAACTCATCGAACGTAACCCCAAGGTCGATCCGAATGAGATTGAAGATATTATTTGGGGCTGTGTGCAGCAAACCAAAGAACAAGGTTTTAATATTGCCCGTAACGCCCAATTATTAACGGATATCCCGCGCTCAGTCGCGGCGGTAACCGTAAATCGCTTGTGTGGTTCGTCAATGCAAGCCCTGCATGATGCCGCGAGTGGAATTATCAGTGGTCGTGGTGATATCTACATGATTGGTGGCGTTGAACACATGGGTCACGTGCCCATGGACTTCAATTTAGATTTCCACCCCGGTATTGCCCTGCATGCCGCCCGCGCGTCTGGCAGCATGGGTATGACGGCGGAACTGTTGGGCCGTCAAAACGGCATTACTCGTGACATGCAAGATGCTTTTGGTGCTAGATCTCATCAAAAAGCGCATGCCGCTACAATAGAAGGCCGTTGGGCCAATGAAATTGTGGCGACTGAAGGCCACGATGCGGATGGCGTATTAAAACTCATTGATAGCGATGAAGTCATTCGCCCAGACTCAACCGTGGCCTCCATGGCTGCGTTGCGCCCTGTTTTCGACCCTGTAAATGGTACCGTGACGGCGGGCACTTCATCAGCCTTATCTGATGGTGCATCGGCCATGTTGCTGATGTCGGCAGACAAAGCCAAAGCCCTGGGACTCAGACCAAGAGCGAAAATCCGCGCCATGGCGGTGGCAGGTTGTGACGCAGCAATAATGGGTTTTGGCCCAGTACCTGCGACACAAAAAGCCTTGAAACGCGCGGGTTTAAGCATGGACGACATTGAAATAGCAGAATTCAACGAGGCCTTTGCAGCGCAAGCCTTGTCTTGTATCAAACAATTAGGCTGGTTAGATACATTTGAAGACAAAGTGAATCTTAACGGTGGGGCTATAGCGCTGGGTCACCCGCTGGGTTGCTCTGGTTCACGTATATCCACTACCCTGATCAATTTAATGGAAGCTAAAGATAAGACGCTTGGTTTAGCCACCATGTGTATCGGTCTTGGTCAAGGTATTGCGACAGTATTTGAACGTGTTTAACTAACACGTTTTTGCATAAAAAAATAAGGCTCCTTCGGGAGCCTTTTTTATCTACTATGCTTAGCTATTCTGTTAGTTACTGAGTGGAAGCCAATGAAAATTGATTGCGACGCGTTTAGGGTTAAACCCGATAGCAACCTCGACCTGAGTCAATGGCCGACAATAGTCGATCCTTATTACACGTCGAAATCAGATTACCGCAAGAAATTAACGAAAAACGTCAAGCATTTGAGCCAATTACAACGGCTGCTATATGCCACTAACCAGCATAGTGTATTGTTGATTTTCCAAGCCATGGATGCAGCGGGTAAAGACGGCGCCATTCGTCATGTACTCTCTGGTATCAACCCACAAGGCTGTCAAGTCACCAGTTTTAAACACCCAAGCGCAACGGAGTTAGATCACGATTTTATGTGGCGTACAACACGCGCTTTGCCAGAGCGGGGACGCATTGGCATTTTTAACCGTTCGTATTATGAAGAAGTGTTAATTGTGCGAGTACACCCAGAAATTTTGGCCGGCCAGGGTTTGCCCGAACCGATACGCGATCATGACGAGTTGTGGCAGGAACGCTACCAGTCAATCCAAGGTTTTGAACAGCATATGCAACGCAATGGTACCCGGATAATCAAATTTTTCCTGCATCTATCCAAAGAAGAGCAGCGCCTGCGATTTTTACAACGGATTGATAAACCAAACAAAAATTGGAAATTTAGTGAAGCAGATATTAAAGAAAGGCAGTTTTGGCCTCAGTATATGCAGGCTTATCAACAAGCCATCAACGCTACGAGCAGTAAGGCTGCGCCTTGGTATATCATCCCAGCCGATGATAAAAAGAATGCCCGTTTAATCATGGCGCAAATTGTCCGTGCCAGCCTCACCAGTCTCGACATGCATTACCCACAAAGTGACGAAAAACGGGTGGCAGAATTACAGGCATTCCGCCAGCAGCTTGCAAAATAGCTTCAACCACCAGATGCCAACTCTTGAGATTACTAAAGCCTCTGAAATTTTGGATAAAATAAGGTATAACAGCGCAGCCGTTAGCATGCAGTTAGGAGGCGAATATTAATATAATCAGGCAAATTATCCGCTGGAGTGATGGTGGTGATAAAAGTGAGCAATTAGTCTTTGCACAATTTAATGAATTGTTGACTAAGGTGCCGCTACTATATTTTATTCTGCTCGCCAACTCCTTGTCTTTGGCTTATACCCATTATGGCGTAGCACCCAATTATCTCACCGTTTATGTGTCAGCCTTTTTATCTGTAGCCTGCATCACACGGGCGTTAATCTGGTACAGCTTTAGACGCAAAACCTTTACGCTTAAACAGGCCAGACACCAAATTAACATGACGATACTATCGTCGATGTTAATGGGGGTTGGGTTTTCCGCTTGGTGTCTGAGCCTCTATGGGTATGGGGATATCGCCCTGCAAACTCACGTGATCTACTACATGTCGATTACCGTCATCGGCATCATCATTTGTTTAATCCATTTACCGGCCGCCGCCTGGTCTACCTCCCTCACTGTGGGGCTGCCATTTATGTTATTTTTTACCCTTTCCGGACAGCCTGTTTTTGTCGCAATAGCCATTAACTTTGCCTTAGTTGTGGCAGTGTTGGTATTGATTACATTGAGCTACTATCGCGCCTTTTCCAGTGTTATCAATGCCAAACAAACACTGGAAGACCAGCATTTACACACGCAGCGGCTCAATGATCAAAATGAGTTGTTAGCCAATCAAGACGGCTTAACCAAATTAGCCAACCGCCGCAGTTTTGCTAATCATTTGAACAATAAATTACAAAATAGCCTTGATGCGCACAGCTTTATCGTTGGTCTCATTGATCTAGATGGTTTTAAACCGGTCAATGATATTCATGGGCATGCTGCCGGTGATAGAGTTTTAGCCGAAGTAAGTCATCGCTTACAAACCTTGCTGGATGACGATTGCATGTTAGCACGCATAGGTGGGGATGAATTTGCCTTAGTGATCGACCATAGCGCAAGTCACACGGAAATTCAGCACTTGGGCCAACGCATCACTGAGCAGCTGCAGATCCCTTTTGTGATGCGTACAGGTCTGGTACAAATCTCGGGTTCTTGTGGTTTTGCGATTTTTCCCGATGCTGGGCGCAGTGCGGATGAACTCATGGACAGAGCCGATTTTGCTTTGTATCAAGCAAAATCGGGCGCCCGTGGCACATCGATCATTTTTAGCCCTGAGCATGAGCGTTTAATTCGGCAAAAATCACGCATCGAGCTAGCGTTGACACAAAGCGTGAAAAAACACGAAATGTATTTACATTATCAACCCATCGTAAACGGGCAAACAGGCCAGATTTTGGGGTTTGAAGCGCTGGCACGTTGGCATCATGGGGAGTTGGGTACGGTGCCTCCCAGTGAGTTTATTGTGGTAGCAGAAAAGACCGGCTTGATTTGTGCAATTACCCTTAATTTGTTTGAGATCGCGATTCAGGATCTACGTTCATGGCCGCCAGCCATGTACTTGTCGTTCAACCTGTCGGTGCACGATGTAATCAACAAAAACACCTTACAAACCTTGCGGCAGATCCTCGACCGCTGCGGCGTGCCACCCCAACGCGTGCAGTTTGAAATCACTGAAACAACGATGATGAGTGACTTGGATCTGTGTTCTGCCACCACTCGAAATCTGCAAGAGCAGGGATTTAAGGTAGCGTTAGACGACTTTGGTTCAGGGTATTCAAGCCTCAGTTACCTTCACAAATTGGCTTTTGATACCCTCAAAATTGATCGCGGTTTTGTGCAAAATCTGCAACATGATTCCCGCAGTCAAGGCGTAGTTAAAACGATCTTAGCGTTGTGCAGCAGTTTTGATGTTGATTGCGTTGTAGAGGGGGTAGAAACCCAAAAACAAAAAGATCTGCTGTTACAGCTAGGGTGTCGAAATATGCAAGGTTATTTTTTTCATCGCCCCAGTGAAATCGCTGAATTTAATCTTTCAGACCATTAATTCAGGTGCTATTTGACAAACAGCTAAGCTGGTAGCACTCTTAAGATCCTCTTAACTGTCTATGGTTGTGGACGAACTTATTTATGCTGGTACTTGCTTCCAAATATGCTGCGTTAGAACAAGAAAAAAGAGAATTTGAGCGCCGAAATGCTGACTTAAGTATCGAAAATAAACAATTATCCAATGAAAATGCATCCTTGATTGAAACAGTGAATAACCTCACTGCGGAATCCAAGGATAAATTTGATGATATTTTGTTTAAGTGTGCTTTAGACTCGTTGAAACAAGTCAACGCTGTGCGCCAATCCATATTTGATTCGTTTGAAAGCATTGAAAAAGAAAGTGATTCGGCGAAAGATTTAGGCAACTTGTTCGACGTATCTTCTGCTTCGTTAGGCGGCATTGCTAATTCCATGCAAGGTCTGAATAGTCGCATGGAAAGTATGACCAACAGCATATCTGGTCTATCTGATAAAGCGGATCATATTCACAAGTTTGTGACCACCATCACCAGTATTTCTGACCAAACCAACTTATTAGCCTTAAATGCTGCCATTGAAGCTGCCCGTGCAGGTGATGCTGGTAGAGGTTTTAGTGTGGTGGCCGATGAGGTTCGTTCCTTAGCTAATGAAACCAATAAGTCGGCCAGTGAAGTTGCTGAGCTAGTGAAAAATATTATCGCCTCTACCAAGGTGGCGGTGAGTTCTGTGAGTGAAATTCGCAACAATAACCAAGGCTTGTCGGATGGTGTGGTCAAATTGAATGATCAGTATTCGACGATCATCAAACGCTGTCAGGCCATGAAGTCTACGATTGCAGACTCCAGCCAGAAGGCCTTTATTCAAACCGTTAAGCTGGATCACATTGTCTGGAAAAGTGATGTATACAGCAAAATGTACAAATTAAATAGTAAGAAAATTTCAGAGTTTGCCGATCACACTATGTGTCGTTTGGGACGCTGGATACAGTCAAATGGTAAACAACAATACGGCAATAATAATGCCTTTCAACGGATGGAGCGCGCTCACGTCACCATGCATGAGAGTGGCGTGAAAGCCATGACGCTATTTGATGCGGGCAATAAAGCTGAAGCCGCCGAGTATTTAGTGAAAATGGAACAGTCTAGCCAACAAGTGATGGAATTCCTTGACCAGTTAAATCACTAACAGCGTGTTCACCTCGTCATCACCCTTTGCCCGAAAAAACCGGGCAAAGGATTTCAATCTACCTTTTTCAACTCAAATGTAATTTAAAAAACGCCAAAGTTCGCGCCCAAGCTAGCTCTGCTGCATCTGGAGCATAACGGCTGGTGGAATCATTGTGAAAACCATGCTGAGTATTCGGATAAACAAAAGCTTGGTAGTTTACCCCATTATTTTTCAGTATTTCTTCATACGCCGGCCAAGTATCGTTAACTCGTTTGTCGTTTTCTGCGAAGTGCAATAGGAGGGGAGCTTTGACATTTTTAACCAGATCTTGCGAGGCTGGTGTGCCATAAAAGGGTACCGCAGCATTGATGATATTTGGCGCGACAGCAGCCAACATATTGCTCACATAGCCACCAAAACAAAACCCTACCACACCGAGCTTGCCTGAATGTCGGTCTAAGGTTTTACAAAATTGCGCAGCGGCGACAAAGTCCGCTTCAATTTTGCCTCGCTCCAAACCACTCATCAGCGTGCGACCCTCGTCGTCGTTGCCAGGGTAACCGCCAACCGGAAACAAGGCATCGGGTGCAAAAGCCATGTAACCGGCTTTGGCTACACGCCGGGCTACATCCATTACATAGGGGTTTAAACCACGATTTTCATGCACCACCAACACGGTGGCTAGAGGGGCACTTGTTTGTGTTGGCATCACTAAATATCCACGCCCTTTGCCATGTCCCAGAGGAGAGTCAAATTCCGCGTAAGAGGCTTTGATGGATTCATCATTAAATGACACCTGTTCGGCCAACGCGTAATTAGGAGTGAGGGCGGTGGTCAGCGCAGCCAAACTTAAACCTGCGACAGAGAGCGTAGCCAAACGACTTAAAAAAGTGCGGCGGTCAATATCTCCATGGGCATATTCGTCATACCAATTGAAAGCTTGCTGGGGGATCGGCGCGGCGTTGGATGCGTATTTCGGTGAAAACAGACAGTCATTTCGGTTCTATCCGATCGCGTCATAGCCTTCTTTTTTCTCTACTGTCTTTTTACCCCAAGTGATCGGATTGGTCTAGTTTTCTCATTGATTCTCCCGCTAATTCTATTCGATGACTGTTGTGTAATAGTCGGTCAAGTAGTGCATCCGCTATGGTCGGGTTTGAGATAAGCTTGTACCAATCTGCAACAGGAATTTGGCTGGCAATAATGGTACTGGCGTTTTGGTAACGGTCTTCCATTACATCTAATAAGTCGTTAGCTTGCCGAGTGCTGAGTTTTTCCATTCCCCAGTCATCGAGTATCAGGAGTTTTTTCTTGGCGAGCAGAGCGAGTTGCTGGCGATAACTGCCATCAGCATGGCCGATGTTTAGTTCATCCAGCAGCTGGCCTAATCGGTAATATTTGACCGTATGATGTTGCCCACAAGCGTGTTGTCCAAGGGCGCAGGCAAGGTAGGTTTTGCCGCAGCCAGTGGCACCTGTGATAATGATGTTGTGGGCATAATGTAAGTATTGGCCATTGAGTAAGGTGGCGACTTTATCTTTACGTAGTCCTCGCGCTGCGCGGTAATCAATATGACTGGCATGGGCGTCTAAGCGCATTTTAGCTTGTGTGACGAGCCGCTTGATTTTGGTATTTTGCCGACACAGTATTTCATGTTGCGCCAATAACCCTAGGCGCTCCTCGAAGCTCATTTCTGCATAGGTCGTCACGTGGGATTGTTGCTGCTCTAGCGCTTGGCTGAAGTGCCCAAGGCGCAGTGAGCGTAATTGTTCTTGTAGTGCGGGTAAGTTCATGGTGTTTCCTATTGGTAGTAGTGTTGTCCACGGATATTGTGGTGAGTAACGGGGCTTTCATCCTGCTCGATGGGGTGATGGGTTTGCTCTTTATGGTTATTGAGTAAATTGACGACCACCGTTCTATGCGGCCTGTCGAGTAACAATGCGGTTTGGCATGCTGCCTCAACCCGTGCATTGCCGTATTGCTTGGTTAAATGCAAGATGGCTAAACAGCTTTTAATGGCCTGCTCAGGATGAGCGCGGCTTTGGATATGCCACTCAACCACCGCGCGGGCACCTACACCAATATTCTCTGCCCAACTTAATAAGCGCTCAGGGCCAAAGCGCTGCTTCACATGGCTGCTCGGCATATGCTCTTTAAGGGTGCTGAAGCCACCGTCCTTGTGGCTACGGGTATGCTGAGCGATTAACTGATTATGATGGTAGAGACACACGATGTTTGCGCTGGCTTCTAATGTCACCGTTTCACCCACTAAAACATGTGGCACCGAGTAGGCATGTTTCTCGTACAAGACATGATAGTCAGGGCCAACCTTAGCCCGTTTACTGTCGATGTATTCATAAGGATAGGCGGGCAAACGGGCAAGTGCGGGTTTATCCAGCAACTCGAACTGCTGTTGTCGTGAGCCTGGATACATGCGTTGCTGACGATTATTTAAGTCAGTCATCAACACCTTAATGTGGGCGTTTAATTCAAACAGTGTGTAAAACACATGATGACGTAAGCGCATGAGTATCCAGCGCTCAACAATCAGTACCGCGTTTTCTGCTTTGGCTTTATCCTTGGGTTTGTAAGGTCTGGCTGGCATGATGGCAGTGCCATAGTGTCTTGCCATGCGGGCATAGTTTTCATTTAACGTGGGCGAGTATGGATGGGCTTTTGTCACGGCTGACTTTAGGTTATCAGGCACCAGCAAACGCGGCACACCGCCAATATAATTGAAGGCTCTAACGTGCGCCATTATCCAGTCTTCTTGCTTTTGCGAGCGCCCCGCTTCGATGTAGGTGTAATTGGTTGCGCCTAAGGTGGCAACTAAGATTTGGGCGTTGTAGCTGATTTCGCCTGTATTGGGATTGATAATCGGCACCGTCGGCCCGCAGTAATCAATAAACAACTTATCACCCGCAATATGATGCTGGCGCATGCTACGCTTTTGTTTTTTAAGCCACAGTTGATAATGTTCACAGTATTGCGTGTAGCCATAGGCCGTGTCGGTATCCGCACTACAATACTCTTGCCACAGCAGCAACTTGGTCATTCCTTTACGCTTTAACTCTTCCCGCATTTGAATAAAGTCAGGGAGGCGTTTGTTACGTTTAGCAACGGCCGTGGTGTAAAGCGTATTTTCTAATTGCTTATCGCTGTAATCATCTGGCAAAGGCCATGACAAATCACTGGATTTAAATCGCGTGAGGACTTCACTGACCGTGGCAGGGCCAAGGTTAAGGCATTTGCCAATATCTCGATGACTCAATCCTGCTTCGAACTTGAGGCGCAGGACGTCTTTTACTTTTCTCATTTCAGTTCTCTTTCTAGGCATGGCAGCGTATTTCCTTAACATTGACGTTAAGTCATAGCTTACCAATTGATTTCACTAGAAAAAGAAGGCTATTTCGGCATTCCGATCACTGATTTCGGAAAGGGCTAAAATCGATCGGATAAAACCGAAACGGGTGATCGCTTTAAACCGAAATCAGTGATCGGATTAAAACGAAATGGGTGATCGAATTCGACCGAAGCATGCAAAAAATACAAGTGTTACATTAGGAGAGCATTTTGATTCATTTATTAGTCAGCAATTAGAGACTGGTAGGTATGGATCTGCAAGTGAAGTTTTAAGAGCTGGTTTACGAGCCTTAGAAGATCAAGAGTTGAAAATGAACAGTCTAAGGAATATGTTGATTGAGGGAGAAAATAGCGGAATAGCAGACTATGCATATGACACACTAATAAGTGATTTGGATAAAGAAAAACTTTGAGATGAAATCGTTGAGATGAAATTTCATTTATCTAAAAAAGCTAAATCAGATTTAATAAAAATCGCTCGCTACACACAACTTAACTGGGGCAGGCAGCAGAGAAATGACTATTTGAAATTACTTGATAGCGTTTTTCAACAAATTGCAGAAGAGCCTGAACTCGGTTATGCCTGTGATGACATTAGGCAAGGCGATAAAAAGCGACCGCAAGGAAGTCATGTCATCTATTACAAAGAATTTGGCAAGAAAGAAGTTATAATTATTCGAGTTCTATATAAAAGCATGGATGTACACCGAGCCTTCTGAATACTGGTGTTACCCACTAAAAGTGGACATCCTGTTTATGCATATCTAGCTTCAAATTCCATTGGACTTAGATAACCCAATGAGTGAAGCGAATGTGGTTTATTGTTTTGTTAGGTGCGCTTATAAACATCCGAACGGTGACCTATTTTGATAACTTGTATGACTAATTCACTATCTCGTATTTCATAGATAATCCGATAAAGCCCTTGGCGAATACGGTACATCTCTTGTCCACTAAGTTTAACTGCACCTTCTCGCCTTGGATTTACAGCGAGACTATCAACTTTTAGTAGTATTATTTTGACATCAGATTTAGGTACAGATTTTAGGTCTTTGCTGACTGACTTTTTGAATGTTATTTTATATTTTTCCATCAGCTTCCAAAGTATTTAGAAGCTCTTCATAGCTTATTTCTGGCTCATCCGCTCTGTGCCTAATAGCAGCCAAATCTTCCTGATCTTCGCGCATAAGTAAACGTACTGCTTCATCAATTAACTCAGAAACTGAAGAATCAGAAGACAAAGCCCTAAGCTTAAGGGCGTTATGTATTGCTGGCTCAAAATAAACCGTAGATCGTTTCGAAAGAGTGCTCATAGTAAACTCCAAATGAATAACATTACAACATTATAGCGCTACAACGTTAAAACGCCAAGCCAATCATTAGCACCTAACGCCGCGCACACGGGCGACAAAAACGCGCCAGCGGGTTTGGCGTCCCAGCGACCGAAGGGAGCGAGTGATGCGCCTTGTTATGCACGACTAAACTAAATAAAATCAATACTTTCGTCA
>Ga0210036_1004344_pt1 | contig 13087 bp, 7 predicted proteins | sample CryGeymeta201515_FD_185469 | JGI IMG/M metagenome (GOLD analysis project Ga0210036, IMG submission 185469) | Groundwater microbial communities from Crystal Geyser aquifers in Utah, USA - Crystal Geyser metaG 2015-15 (SPAdes) (version 2) | ecosystem: Environmental > Aquatic > Deep subsurface >...
GATAGTAATAGTTGGCAGCAGCAGCAGCAGCAGCAGCAGCAGCAGCAGCAGCAGCAGCAGCAGCAGCAGCAGAAATACTTTGGAAATCCTCTCAATAACAAGGGAGAATCATCTCATCAAGAACAGTTCAATCCTGCGGATAAAGTCATCCGTAAAGGACATGATACAAATATTGATAAACACAACGAGTACAACGAGAACGACAAGCAGAACGAAGGAACATTTCAACAACAGACAATGACGACGCCAAAAGAAGAAGATGCTGAAGCAACCAAAGCTGCAGCTGTTATGATTGGTAAGCCTTTACTTCGAACACAGCCATTTACCATTGTGAAAACAGACGAACATCCTCAGCTATCCAAAGTGGTGGAACAGGCCTTAAAAGAGGCACAGACGTTGCCATTGCCCAAAACAGTCAATTTTTGCAATATCAAGCCGATCGAGCCTATTGTTGCAGATTCCTTCTTGTCACCTTCATCATCGAATTCCCCACTGGTGGCACCTGCTGTGATAATATTGGGAATGGAAGATACTTCGACGGACCTTTTGTGGCACGTCTTGTCGACAATTACATCGCTTGCCTCCATAAGCGAGCCAGGATTGGAAGAAGAACAGCAGCAATCCTTGGGACACCGGGTACCAATCGAAAAATTGAATCATATGAATCCGTCCATCAAAAATGAATTTTGGACGGGTGTGTCTCGACGAAACAGCGGCAATTGGCTTAAGGATGTTCTGTGTACTCAGCAGCTAGAGCACTATCAAGAAAGTCGCAATCGCAATAATAAACACAACAACAATCGAACAATGACGACAATGTTGGGATTTCCGTGGATGACATTGGGAAATGTCGTTGAAAATTCCAAAGCTGTCAAGGCCATGGAATTGATTGCATCATACCCAAAGGAATCCATCAAAGTCGTGCGATATCGTAGAAATTTACTGGATACGCTAACACGACAAGCACAACAAGTGTTGGAAGACCAACAGCAACAGCAACAGCAACAGCATGGAGGTGTACGTGGGAGCACCACCAACAACAACAACATCATCAAGACGAACAACAAGGAAATTGTTCGAACTGTTGTTCTGCCTCACAAGACAATCCTCAAGGAATTGCCACAGTGGCAAAAGGAACAAGAAGCATTGGACAAGTACTTATTGGATACCAACATTCCCCATATTGTGGTCGATCATGAAGTACTTTTCCCTTTTAATGATTGGAAAGAATTGATCAATGTTACAGAACTGGTAGAAGAGTTTCCAATGCCTTTGAACGTCCACATTGATTATACTCGTGTTCCACCCGATCAGCGACCACCGGATCCGTCTCCTATGGAGCAAGAGTGGGGCAAGTTACTACAGTATTTGCATCTGACGCGACCGCCCATTGCATTGCACGACCTATTTGTTGCATCCAACAGTTACGAAAGAAAGAATGATGTGTTTTGGACTCAACAACAAAGTATTACGAATTATGCCTCTGTTCAGGCCAAACTGACCGGTACAAGGTACCAATCGTTGTTGCGAAATTTGGTTTACAAACACGATTTCTACGGTTGTGCCTGCAATGACAAGGAAGCCAACAAGGTAAAACTTTGGAGGGGATGGAAGGATCATCATAACCAGAGCAACAGCAATGAGAATACTACTTGGACAGTTTAAACCAAGAAATAGCAGTAGAGCTCTTTTACAGCTTGACTTCTACAGATAGCTAGTCTAGCTACTGATGAATACTACTACTAGCTACCACTCAGAGTGGTAGTAAAGGTCTACTCGAGTACGAGTATTATTCATGCGTGGTTTCTTGAACGACAGACACTGCCTTCCTTCTACAGTAGCTACTCTAGCAGTAGAGTATTCCTAATCTAGCTACTACTACTAGTCTAGTAGTACCACCATGGTAGTACTAGATTGCTGTTAGCCATCCTAGGTAAAAAATAGTTGTGCTACCAGCCAGTACCACTCCTACACGAGTACCGGTAGCTAACATAGAAGAGTAGTAGTAGACTACTGGCACTACTACCTGGTACTTTAGTTGAACTATTAGTAGTCGTACTGGTAGGTAACTGGTAGTAGTCTACTTTCCAACACCACTCTTCAATTTGTCTCTGACTGGTACTTGTACACTACTACTAGTAGACTAGACTAGTAGAGCTATTATTACAATTACCACGGTACGTACTGGTATCGTACTTGGAATAAAGCGAACAGACCCGCCGTTGTTCGGAGATGACGAAAGGCCTCTCAGACATCAAAAGAAGAGAGACGTGTCATGATTTATCTAAAGGAAGTGCACAACACGCAGGCCACTCAGTGATTAATTTTGATGCATTCAATTCCGTCGATTGATCTTGTGAAGGCGGATTTAAAGAAATCTGGAAAAGGGGTTGCGGTGACGAATACCAGGTATCGTTTGGAAATCAGTCTAGCTGGGTCTTTTTATTTGTAGCATGGTACGTTGTACTAGGTACTGGTAGTAGACCACCGGTACTCGTACTGTAATATGAGTAGCTACTGTTAGTACTACTACCAGGTAGTACAATAGTAGTTATTCATACTGTATCAATAGATAGTGAACCGTTCGAAACACACTTCAAGATTTATCAATCTATCTAGTAAGTACCTGGTACCTGGTACCAGGTAACCGTAGTACCTGGTACGTAAGAAAAGGTAGTACTGGTTGTAAAATAACAGGAAAATGGGATCTGTTCCACACAGACAAAACAATCACTGGTACAGTTACCAGGTGGTGCGGTGCCTAAGTCTCTACCAAACTACTACCTGGTAGTGCCATACTAGTATTACGAATCTACCATCGCCAGGTACCGCTACCATACCTGGTACACTTCTACTACTACCTGGTAGTAGGTATCACTACCTGGTATGGTACCGGAACCCAATGAATGGTTCCAGCGGAATGTCCTCACTCCCTGCCTTCTACAGTACTAGCAATAGTACCAGGTAGTACCATGAACTAGTACACAAAAGGGCAGTAGTACGTGGTGGTACCGAAATCATTATTATCAGGAATTGCCAGGAAACGCAAGGAAGTGGACCGTTCAATCAGGCCTCGCCATTATTATTTCCGCTGCTATTACTACTACTACTACCAGGTACCGTACCAGGTAGCTAGCAAACAGCGACGAAACTTCTCCGAGTTATTCACCTCAACTTCATACCAGTACCAGAGTTCTGTACTCTACGGCCTACCGTGGTACCGTACATTTTTTTGTTACGTGCTTGGTACTATACCCTGGTAAGTAGGATCATTTTGGAACTAGATAGAACTCTACCCAATGGCCAAAATCTCAGTTTTGTTTGTTTCAGTAAGCGTTCCCATTTTAGGGGCATTCCTCTTATTCATTGAGGAGGCGGTACTGTGAGCTATTAGTTCAATGGATTTTAGACTTCCAGCGAAGAAAAGCCTTCACTCGAACAACTGTGAACTGTTCTTACTCAGTAGCTACCCGAGCACATGTAGAAAGGACAATCTGTACAAGGGGAACACTGACATAATAAATCTTTGACTAGAAACCCTCGAGTTCACGCATGTTCCCGCAATACTACTGGTAGATTGGGTGCAGGAAAAAAGCACATGAATAATGAACAAGACTCCGTCGTTACTCGCCTAATGGTAGTTTTTCGTCTTAAACCCGCGTAGTTCATCCAACAACATACCTGGTACGGTATATGGGATCATCATCTAGTAAAACTTCTTCTCTCTGTTCGCATTGGAGTAAAACACCTCACAAATCGAGTCTGGGAAAAGTGTCACAAGCTTCTTGCAATTGTTGAAAAAGTTCATTTTACAGAAACGCGAACAACAAGAACAGAGCAACAAGAAGAGCAATACTAGTAGCAAATAGCAACAGCAACAGCAAACCCCACACAAACCCCACACAAACACAAACAGAAACACAAACACACAGCACGAGGAATGATGTATCGTCAAGGAAGTCAAGAAGGACAGGAGCTGGCGGCGACTGGAACATCGGCTAGAGCAGCAGCAGCAGCTGGAGCAGCTGAAGCTCCCCGTCGTTTCCCTGTTGGAACTCAACCGCTTACCATCCACAGTAGTAATAACAACACTGCTGTTGGTAACAACCTTAACAGCAGTAGCAGCAGTAGCATCAGCAGCAGCAATGTTGGAGGAGACGACGGAGGAGGATCCTTCATAACGCAACAGCTGCAACTGCAACAGCTGCAACTGCAACTGCAACTGCAACTGCAACTGCAACTGCAACTTCTTCGAACGAAAGAACGAGAGATGCAATGGGCTGACTTAGACATGACAGCAACAGCACCAGGTGGTGGAGGAGAACGAACAGGAAGTGCTACAATCTCTACAGGTTCTCATCACTCATTTGCTGCTCCTGCTCCTGCTCCTGCTACTGGCAGTGTCATGAGTAGTAGCAGTGGCAGTGGCAGTGGCAGTGGCAGTAACTCACACTTCCACTTGCAAGAAGGTACCCGGAGTATCATTGATCGTGATCTGTATCAGGATTCCATCCGACGCCGGATGCAACGGCAAGAGCAAGCAACGCAAACAGAAGCACGCGTCAAGGCACTGCTGGACCAGGAAGCACGATTGCTGGAGGAAGTTCGTCAATTCCGTCAGCGACAATTGGCTGCTGTTGGTTTGTCCAACAGGAGCAACTTCACCGCCCTGGATCGCAGCAGAGGAATCATCATGCCCTCCCCGGGCACAGTACCAGGCTCGTCTACTGCAAGCATATCTGCGGGCATATCTGCGCGCATATCTGAACGCATATCTCCAACCTTGATGACAATGATGGTGATGCAGCCACAGCCTCAAGCTACCACCAATATGACCGGCATGCTATCGCATCACAATTCTCCTTCTACTCTTTCTCCTTTACCAGTAGGTCGCTCCACTACTGTCGCCAATTTCGACAATAACTGTGTGACAAAAACTAATAAGAAGAATGATAGCAGTATCGCTATCACCAAGGTTGGACTGAATACTAAGGTCTCGAAAAACAATAGTAACGCAGACAACATGGTCGAAGAATCTATGGCGTTTGACAAGATTGTTGCGTCCAACCACGGAAATTCGGTCCTGGATGTTCTCGATTTTCAAGCACGATCAATACTGGCTATGGGTCCAAGTAATTCCGCCACTCTCCCCAATAAGGGCGGCGGCAGCAGCAGCAGCAGCAGTAGTAGTAGCAGAAAGGTCATTAGCTCTTATAAGGACAGTGGTGAACTCAAAAAAGGAGAGGATCATCACGACACTGCTACACCGCCAGATGACGATGACAACAACAAAAACAACAACGGTAACGATGATGATGATGATGACGATGACAAAGAAGACGACGATGATGATAAGCTAACGGACGAACTGTATTTTTCGTCCAAGAAGACCGATCCGAATGCAGGCAAAGCCCACCAGTCGCCACAACCACCTGCTCGGGAACCGTTTCCTATCAAGTTGTACCGAATCATTCACGAAGCCAAGGTCAATAATCAAGAAGACATTATTTCGTTCTTCCCACACGGTCGAGCCTTTGCAGTACACAAACCCAAAGAGTTTATTAGAGACATTATGCCAAAATACTTTCCTGCCGGACGTATGAATACCTTTCTCAAACAGCTCAACCTCTACGGATTCCGCCGAATTACCGAGTAAGCGAGATTTATTGTTGCTGTAAAATGCAGTTTTGTCTGTTTCTCTGTGTATGCGCGCATTTGGCTTTTGTGCTGCTACCATGCGCCATCTTTGCTTGCCTTGCTTGCTCATCCGTGCTGCTTTATGCATTCACAGTGGTGGAGACAAGGGGGGCTATTTTCATGAAAACTTTGTTTTTGGAAAGCGCAAGCGTTGCAAAAGCATCAAGCGTAAAAAAATGAACAGCAACAGGCCATCGGCATTCCCAGCTACCGGCTTGGGAGCTTTGCTGCCTGAGTTGCAGGCCCAGCAGCAACTGCTGGCATTATCCTCCATCAGGAGTTCTTATCTGGAACAGCTCTTTGCACAAACGCAATACGCTAATACTACTGCTACGGCTTCTGCTGCTGCTGCCGCCGCCAATACTGGGATGTTTAATTTACAACCTTTAACGGCCTCGGCTTTGCGTGGCTATGCATCCTCTGGAACAAACGCAAGCATGTTCAGTCCAGGCCACGAAAGAGCAGCATTATTGAATGCACTTCGAGAAACTCAAAACCAAAATAATGGAAACAACTTCGGAGGATTTAACAGCAACCTGACATAGTATAGTCGGCGTGCTGGCTACAGGCATCAGCAGTGTCTAAAAAAATATGACCAGGGGAATCTTTATCGTGCTGTATAAAATTGTATATAAGTTACGAGATTGTATTGAATACTACTAATGCTATGCACAATCAATTTGATCACGTGGATATATCAGCAGAGCCATTGTCTGAACTTGCACTCCTCATCTCTAACCAGTATGTTTGAAGCTCGCCTTTGCCCTTGGCAACAACTTTCGACTCTCGTTGCTTAACCCAAGATTCTTTACCTGCATTTTTCAATTGTTGGGCAGTCTCTTGGCTTAAATGAATCTTGTTCTTTTCACCAGTACTGATATTTGGAGCAATCATAGCAGATTTGCGGACGGTCAGTCACTCGTGTCATTTCAATACAAACGTGGCAAAACAAGCAAACCAGCCACAGATCTTCTTACCTTTCAATACGGGCTGTCGTGTTCATTGCATCGCCAAAGAGTTGGAACCGGCCCTTGTCACCGCGTAGCACACCTCCTGTTTAAGAATACAGCAAGAGAAGAAGGGGAAAGTATTAGACCAAAATACCGCGCGCGACAAACTTGACCATCGGCTGGTAAGTGTCGGATAAAATTCCTTACCAGTTACGGAACCTGAATGAAGCCCAGTTCGCATAGCTAAGTCAGCAGTATCTTTTCCTAGGATTTCCTTCAATTGGACGACCAAGTCGTTCATCTTCAGGCGGCATTCGTTCGCAAAGCGTGCCATCACTACCGCATGGTCCTGTCGAGCAACTGGCAAACCACAAACAGCGACGTAGCAGTCTCCGATCGTTTCTACTTTAAAGACACGTCGCCGACGCGCAATGGCATCGAACGATGCATAGATGGTCTCTAACAAGGTGAAAACGTCTCGAGGCTCTCTAGTAGAGCTCCATTTTGTAAAGCCAGCAAGATCAGCACTGTCAAAGAGGAAAAAGTGTCAGTCATCTCTCAAAGAGCAATTATTCTGATCAGACAACCAAATGCAAAAGACGTACAACATAATGGTAACTGCTGAAAAGTGATCAGCAATCGGTCTGGACCCAAAGAGAGTCTCGCTTGTTCCTGGAGCCAGATCCTGAACAGGAACACTTTTACCCGACCTATCCACAAAGCTCCCACCCGTCTCGCGTTTGAGATCGGACTGCTGCGACGATTGCAGTTCAGCCATCATTCGATCCCGGACGTTCGAAGGGAAGAGATTCGAAACAATCATTTGCGTTTGCGTGGCAGAGTCCATGACAGCAGTGTTTCGTTTTTTGACATTGTTGTCGTAGATAAGGAACACTAGCATTGCAGCAGCAAACGCAGCTGCAATAGCAGTGGCGTAGAAAAACGGCTGGCCATTGTAAAAACTCTTTTCAAATTCGGCCGATGGGTAGACGCGGACATTGTGCTGACAATACGGTTGCTTGTCCGTGTCGTCCAACAAGTTTTTTGGGGCTAGGACAAAGTCTTTGGCAATGTCCTCGTATAGAAAATCACGATGTTTTCCAGGGCCCAAGTACTCACTCCGATGTCCATCGACTCGGAAAGAGTGGTAGTTATCATTGCAGGTACCATCCAGCACTAGCACAACACCTTTGACGGTTTCTGGCATGACATTGGTGAAGAACTTGTCCAATCGAATCAATGCCGTCATGAAGCCGGTCAATGTTCGGTTCTCGTAAAGACTATCGAAAATGGGCTCAAAAATGTACGTATGAGGACGGGACCATTGATGGTCACTGACAAAACCATGTTCGTAGTTGTCTTGCAAGTAGGTTGCATTTTCGATTTTGGTCATGACAGGCGTTTTTTTTTCATAATGGCCTTGATCGCACCCTTGAACTTGTCGTTGCTCAACATATCTTGATTCGTATTAGGCGAGTAATCAGGCGCAGGCGCCTCCTGCCACACCGGAGCATAAAGCTCCGACGCATTTTCGGGTAGCACAACTGGATTGCCTTCCGAATCAGGTGTCCACAAAGAAGGTAATATACCGTTGCTGCTCCAATGGAAGGCCGGCGGCTCCTCTTGGTCTTCGTCGCCGTCACTTGTGTTAAAAAACTCCCGTGTATACAAACGCGGATGGACGTGCTGGTCATAGGAGTGAGCATCTGAGATCCAATCCTGAGAGAAAGAGGAGAATATTTCCCAGCCATTGCGATCTTCGTCACGGACGAAAGGATGTATTGTCAACGTGCTGACTCCCGTGATTTGGTTCAACATCATCCCCTGCACCTGATAGTCGTCAAAGCGAACAAATGGCCAGTTTTCGTTGGCCGCCTTCGCTTGAGCTGTTAAACTCACACTAACAGATTGAAGATTATCCAAGATACTTCGATACCTGAGGCTTGTCGTGGCAATGAGTTCTTCTGCCGCGATATCAAACTGTGAGCATCAAAACAAAAGAAGAAGAATTCATGAGGACAGCTCAAAAGTGATATTACCGCTGGCTGGTCGTCTGAGGCTGAATGAAGCTGTTACCTACCTGAGCTCGAAATTCTTCCTTTTGCCTCTCGTGCAGGTAGAGTGTGATGAAATACCCCAAGAGCAAAGCAGTGACAACGGTGAACAGAATTACGAAGATCCTGGAAAGGTCCACCAGCAGCGTTTCCTCTCTTGCTATCTCTTGCCTAGTGGATTTTGATACGTGGCTTGGATCGTTCCCTCCCGTACTGTCTTCATACTCATCGTTGTCGTCTTCCTGCTCGTTGCCCATTTCCAGATCGCCTATCTTGTTCCATTTTTGATCGCTCGTCGGTATTTCGGTCGTAGCAGTGGTCAGCGAGTCTTTACCAGAAAATCCCGTTTCAATACTTTTATTAGACATTTTTAAATGCTTTGTTGAAAATGAAAATTATGACGGGATGCGTTTCCGGTTCTAGTAGCAATAGTAAAAATAAATGATGAGCTTAAAAGTAGAAAAAATGTTTTAGCTGTCTACGTATTTTACTACTCTAGTACCTCATTCATTTGAAGGGGGCCACCACTATTTTGACATGTTGATAGAACAGGAACACTTTTGATTGAAAACGTAACGATGACATCACCACACCAGTCATTTTGAAAATAATTCAAATTTGCGACTCCTTAATATCTTCGATGGAGAGTCATTGCTATTTCAATGTTTAGTGAAATGCAACGTGACAAAATTTTAACAGCTTGCAAATTCTCGTCCTACAGTACGACCTACCACTCACCTGGTACCTCGTACCCTGGTGTGGAAAAAGCGAAAGTTTAAACTGACCGTGTTGCTTTGGTCGGTGGTCGAATTCCTAAAGGTTTTTTTCTCCGAAGAAGAAATAGGATACTACTAGGTCTACTAGCAGTAGTTGACCAGGCAGGCCTACTGCTGCTTCTCTAGACTCCTACGAGTAGTTGTAGTGGCAATGAGAATCACGACTACATCTACGATCCCTTTACCGATCCCGAAGGATATAACTTATTCGAGTCTGAAAAAAAATAAAAAAATCTAAGATCACAACTGTGGCACCCGCAGGGTGTCAAGACGCCTGAGGGTTACTCATTCGATTACGTATGAAAATAGCCACTCTGGACGACAGGTTTGATGTTGAATAGGTGGTATGCGTGTCGTACGTGTAGTCGTCATGTACATATGGCACCATACCTGGTACCATAGACGAGAAAAATGTACTTCAAGAAAAAAGATTCGGGGTGACGTTGTGTTGTCTTTTTATGTTCTGGTTTTGAGAAGAATTTGTTTCACGACAGGAGTGTGCGCACCATGATACGTGACAGGTTACGAATTAAAAACCGAAAAGAAAAAATAATGTTAATAAAACAGGACGCATTTCGGAAACATGTTTTTGGTCATGAACGGTTGGAGGCTGTAGCTGCAGGAACGGTTGGATCCTTTGCAACCTGTTGCAGCAGCTGTAAAAGCGCAGGGGGTATCTGCTGTGGCGATTGGTTTTGGTGTGCAGTAGATCGCTGCTGCTGCAGCAGTTCCATGAGATTGTTGAGCTGTTGGGCTGGCCCGTTTGACGCTGGCGCATTAGACAAGGCTGCTACCATCCGTTGCAAGTCAAACGACGACGATGCGACCGCATTGTTATTCGCATGAAAACTTGCTGGTGTTTGCGCTATATTGTAAAACGGCGACGCAGTAGAACTGTTTTCTGCATGACTACCTAGGAGTGCCGCAGTTAAAAGCTGCAGATTCGGAGACGTCGAATTGGTCTGACCTCGGGATAAAAAAGATTGGAGGACCTGGAACTGAGCCTGTTGTTGCTGTTGCTTCTGCTGTTGTTGCTGCTTCTGCGCATCTATTATTTGTTGTAATAGTGGAGGCTGCAGGAGTGCCGTCATGGCGTGCTGCAATGAGCTCTGGTGCAACTGCTGAGGATCTACAACAGGACCGCCACTCGCCAAAAGCTGTTGAATGCTGATCGGCAAGTTTTGATGCGGCTGTTGTTGCAACACCGGCGTGGGTTGTGCTATGCATGTTGGAGGTGATTTCGTAACGGAAGTTGCATTGTTTTTTGGTCCGCTGCTGTTCTTTCCATTGTCATCAGACGTGCCCTTGTCTTTCTTCTCCAGTTCTTCGTGTGTACTGGGTGCGTGTGAAACCATTTTCATTTCACGAACCAGATGAGGCTTATCTCTTTGAAAGAGATCGCAATGAAAGGCTATTGTACTCTCTGACAAGGAGTGATAAAAGACGCGTCGAAAGCCCCTAGAAGAAGTAGTAGAGTTTTGTGAGTAGTCTTACGATTCAAAATCGTGCAGAGATAAGAAGATACGTACCATCGATTGAGACTTCGAATAAAGGAAGTTAGCTTGGTCCCTTGAAAGTACTTGTCTAGAAACTTGGTCTGAATTTTGTCTGCATCAAAGGCAAATCCTTGTCCATCTTCGTGCCACCAGATAGTATCTGGCAGGATATCATTGCAGAGATAGCCTAATAGTTTGTCGGGAAGTCTGATCCTCCCTCCCTTGCGAAACGAAGGCGGGGGAGAAGGAGGGGCGGCTGCAGGTGTGTTCCTGCAATTCTTCCTATCACCATTACCTGTCGAATTGTCGCTGCTCCTGCTGCTCCTGCTGTTGCTACAACTGACACTGCTACTACTATGGGTATTGCTAACAGCAGCAGCGCACACAGCAGCAACAATAGCATCATCGCTCATAATGTTGGATTCAACCGAAGATTCATCATCCATTTCTTGCTTAAACTTCTTCTTGGGAGGTCCATGACGAAAGTAAAGCGAGCCAGAAGTTGAGTTGGTACTTGTAGTACTACTTGCAGTATCACGAGTTTCCTTCTCTGTCTCGGCCGCACTTCTAGTTTGGTCTTCAGCAGTTGCTAATGCAGTGGCCTTCCTCTTGTCGCCACTTTTATTGGAGGTTACGAGCTGGTCCCGAAGAGAGCTCATTTCAAGTCGAACCCCTCGCTTTCAGTTGCTTCAAATCGCTCTTTTTCGGGACTTACTTTCACTTCTCACTCTGCGTGTATGTCTGTGTTTCAAAGGAATGCATGCAAGGTGATGTGTGAGTATCTGACTATCTGACTAACAAAATCAAATCTCAAGACCTTGACCTAGCACCTAGCATCCCGGCTAACAGCAACTTTTCACGTAAGCCAAAACACATGCTAGTAGTAGTAGACGGAAAATTATCTATGAGAACATACTCCTCCTTCCTCCACTGCCACTCTTATACTGCTGCATCCGAGGCCATTATCAATATCATCATCTTCTTGATAATGTCATACATTATTATCTTTAGACTTGATGCCATGGTTGAAATAATAATATTAAAAAAACGATCACAGTACGTACCTGGTACCGTCGTTGGTCTGGAATGGGTCGGGTGATATTTCGATATCTCGTCTGTTGTGTGTCCCTTTTCCTAGAATTTTTTTATTTTTTATGGTCTGGTTGTGGTGCGGATATTTATGACAATTGAATGTTCTTTTATTGCAGTTGACATCTTGTTGTTGTACCAGCTACCGTACCCCGGTATTATTAGGCTCTACTACTTTGTCGTAGAAATTGTACCAGACTAGCTGGTTCAAACGCGAGCTGGTCAAAAGAATCTTTGCTTCACTAGACTACCAGGTACCAGAAATATAACCGTAGTATCAGGTAGCGATTATATCACTACCAGGTTGCTAGTAGTAGTACTACCAGCAGTCTCCTGCATGGCCGCCCTGTAGCAGTTGTACGTAGTACTGTAAGCAGGAATCGATGGAAGTGAAAGAAGAGAGAAGACGGAAGCCTGGCGCCGGTATTATTCACAATATCAAAAGGAACAGATACCTGGTAAGAGGCTCTGTTGGTTTCGACAAATGAGAAGTCACTGTCTCTCAGGTGTCCATTAGTACCTGGTAGTACTAAGGGAAAAATAGCCTTCAACCAATCAAATGATCATGGCTGGGATAAAGAACGAAAAGTCCAGCTGGATATGACGCCGGTCTTATTCTATCTACCGAACCAGGTAGCTGGTAACCACCACCAGGTACTAGGGGGTCTAGTACTAAGGTATTATTCGAAGCTTGTTTCGCTTTCGACCCTAGCATCACTGGTATTGAGCTATTCTAATGGAAAGGACCCGTATGTACTAGATTTACTACCTGGTACCAGTACGGTACCAGCTTCAGAACAAGAAACACAAATGGCCCTGCCACCGAGAGACTCTACTCTTGACGTCTACGTACTCGGAGTATTTTTTATCTTTCATAACCAAGGGCGCAACTGGTGGTACTGGTGTGCATGGCAGACTACTACTACTAGTCTAGTAGTAGTAGTAGTAGTAGTAGTAGTAGTAGTAGTAGTAGTAGTAGTAGTAGTAGTAGTAGTAGTAGTAGTAGTCGTAGTAGTAGTAGTAGT
>Ga0210036_1004357_pt1 | contig 13057 bp, 11 predicted proteins | sample CryGeymeta201515_FD_185469 | JGI IMG/M metagenome (GOLD analysis project Ga0210036, IMG submission 185469) | Groundwater microbial communities from Crystal Geyser aquifers in Utah, USA - Crystal Geyser metaG 2015-15 (SPAdes) (version 2) | ecosystem: Environmental > Aquatic > Deep subsurface >...
CTGGACCAGTTCGTCGTGCGGTAGCGGGCGGGCGATGGCTTGCTCATCAACCCCGTCTGACCGCATGGATTCACGTTGTGAATCCTCCACGGCCAGAGTTGTGCAACAACGCCCGGCAGATCGCCTGTCTGCACCATTGCGCCGACTTGCAGCGCGTCGTCGTAGATTGTCAGGCGCCCTTCTACCTCTGCGACGCCAGACCATGACCGCGTGGTTTCAACCCTGCCATATCCTTCGACACGCGCTGAGACGGCCTCGGGCATCACAGTCACAATACGCACGGGCACAACGACCTCGGCCCGGTCCTATGCTGTGATACCCGGTCGCGCGTTCATCCAGGTCAGGCCCGATGCCGAAGAGGCGGCGGGGAACGCCACCCGACAGGCTGCGCGCGGGACCGCGATCAATCCCGCGGCCTCGAGACATGTATTGCGGCCGCAAGATTTGCCTGAACGGTCGCAGTTTGCAGCGCATCCCCCCTGACCAGGCTGGCCACCAACGTTCCGATGAAACAGTCGCCCGCGCCATGCGTGCTCACGAGCGTGACCTTGCGGCCCATCTCCACGAAAGTATTGCCCTGGCCGGATACGGCAACGCCTTCGCCACCTGCGGTAACAATCGCGACCCGATAGCGTTGCGCCAAGGCTTCCGCGGCATCCTGCGCCTCTTGCAGCGAATTGACAGCGCGCCCGCAGAGCGCCTGTGCCTCGCCGGCGTTCACCACCAGCACGTCGATCAGTTCCGCCAGCGTCTCGGCGATCTCTCGGGCCGGCGCGGCGTTGAGAACCACGGCGATGCCGCGCGCATGGGCGGCGCGCGCTGCAGCAAGGTTGGTGGACTCGGGGACCTCGTTTTGCAGAACCAGATGGGACACGCCGTGCCAGAGCCGATCCTCCTCCATCACGGCGGGATCGATCCGCAGGTTCGCACCGGACACGATGACGGCGCCATAGTCGCCGCCCGCGTCCATGATCGCAACGCTCATGCCAGAGCCAAGGTCGGGCACGGTCGCGACATGGCGGTCATCGACTCCGGCCGTTGCCAGACCGGCGCGCAGGAAGGCCGCGAACGCGTCGTTGCCCACGGCAGAGACCATGCGGCAGGGCACGCCCGCCGCGACCACGGCTGCTGCTTGATTGCCTCCCTTGCCGCCAAAGGCGGGGCGCCAACGGCTGCCGGTGACGGTCTCGCCGGCAGCGGGGCGATGCGGCGCCGAAACCACAATATCGTAGTGGAGGCTGCCGACGACGACAGCACATGGGGAATGAGACATGTTTACCTCTTGGTGTTCAGCGGCGTCGCTTGGTCTCGACGGCCTGTCGGGTCAGGGTCAATTGCGCCTCGGCCCGGTCCAGGTCACGTTGCGCAACAGCGACAAAGATCGCGTCCATGATGTTCAGCTGCGCGATCCGTGCGGCAGCATTCTCACCCAGCAGAGGGGAGCCTTGGGCTGTGGAACACAGCGCAATATCGGCCAGTTCCGACAAGGGCGCCGCAGCATAGTTGGTGATCGCGATCACCCGCGCACCTTGCTGGCGCGCCAGACGGGCGGCTTCGATCACCGTCGAGGTTGTTCCGGAGTGGCTGAAGGCGACCACCACGTCATCAAGCCCGAGGAGGGAGGCCGACATCAGCATCATGTGAGGGTCGTCCTGCACGCTCGCGCGCAGCCCGATCCGCAGAAACTTGTGCGCGACATCGCGGGCGATCTGGGCAGAGCCGCCGACACCGTAGAAATCGCGCTGCTTTGCCCCGTGAAGCAGGTCCGCCGCTCGATCAAAGGCGGCGACATCAAGGATCGACATCGTCTCCTGCAGGGCCTGCATCGAGGTCTGGAACACTTTGCGGATGATATCGGCCGAACTGTCGTCAGGCGAGATCTCGCGATGCAACGACGCCACGTCGCTTTGCCGATAGACAACCAAAGCCTCGCGGAAATCACGAAAACCATCAAATCCGAGTTTCTTGGCGATCTTGACGACCATCGCATCCGACACGCCGGCGTCTTCGGAGACCTGGCGCAGCGCGGTGCTGCGGTCCAGGTCATTGCGGCTTGTCATGGAGTCCACGACCCGGGCCTCAAGTGGCGTCAGAAACGGAATGCGCATCCGGATCTGAGCACCGATGCTGCGCGGATCGTAGTGGTTCATCGTGTCCTGCCTCGTGTTGCCCGGTCGATCAGCATCGCCGCGATGATGATGATACCCGTTGCCAGCAATTGATAGAAGGCCTGCACATTCATCAGCGTCAACCCGTTGCGCAGACCGCCGAGAATGACGGCCCCCATCAGCGTCCCGATGACCGAGCCTTTGCCACCCATCAGGGAGGCGCCGCCGATGGCGGCCGCGGCGATGGCGTCCAGCTCCCACAGGTTGCCCATGGTCGGGTCCGCGGCGCCGAGCCGGCCGGTCAGGATCAGCGCCGCCACGGCGGCCAGACCGCCCGACAGGACATAGACCGTGATCTTGGTGCGGGCCACGGGGACCCCTGCAATGCGCGCCGCCTCCGGGTTGCCGCCGACAGCCAGAATGTATTCCCCCAGCGGGGTGCGGTTCAGCACGACCCAAAGCACCGCGGCGATGATGGCGACAATGATCACCGGGACGGGAATACCCATGACCAGTCCGTTGATGGCCTCGCGGAATTGAGGCGGGATGCCGAAGATCGGGTTCCCCCCGGTAAAGATCAGTGCCAATGCGCGGTAAAGCGACAATGCGCCAAGCGTCACGATGAAAGGTTGCAGGCCAGCGACGGCAACCAGCGTTCCATTGAACAGGCCGCAAGCCATCCCGGTTGCGACGGCGCCGATCACCGCCAGTGGGATCGGCACCCCTGCGAGCATGAGCGATGCCCCCACGATGGCTGAAACGGCCGCCGTCGGACCCACCGACAGGTCGATCCCGCCCGAGATGATGATGAAGGTCATCCCCAAGGCAATGCAGGCGTTTATCGAAGATTGCTGCAGGATGTTGACCAGGTTCGGTGCGGTCAGAAACACCGGATTCAAGACTGCAAAGACAGCAAAGATCAGGATGAGACCAAAAAAGGTGCCTGCATCCCGCAGGTTGATGCGGGGGGTGCTGCGGGAGAGTGTCGGTGTCTGGGTCATGGCTGGGCCTCAAGGGGCTGGGCCGGAAAATCCGGGCCTCTGGATCGGGGAATGGCGTGGGCTGCGATGGCATCTTCAGAGATGGCGTCGCTGTTCAGAATGGCGGCGATGTGACCTTCGCGCATGACCATCACCCGGTCGGACAAGCGGATGATCTCCGGCAGCTCCGAACTCACGACAATGATCGATTTGCCGGCCTTTGCCAGATCGGCGATCAGGTCGTAGATCTCTGCCTTGGCCCCGATGTCGATGCCGCGCGTCGGTTCATCGAACAACAGGATATCCACATCCGCGGCCAGCCAGCGACCAATGATGGCCTTTTGCTGGTTGCCGCCGGAAAAGGTGCCGATGGCGCGGGATACGTCGGGCGGCCGCATCCCCATCTTCTTCATCAGCATCGTCGCCTCGGTATGCAATGCACGGCGCCGCACCAGACCGAAGCGGGTGAAGCGGCTCATGCAGGGCAGCGCGATGTTCGATGCGACTGAGCGTTCACGCACGATGCCGTCTTTCTTGCGTTCTTCGGGGACAAGTCCGATGCCGGCCCGGATGGCTGTGCGGGGATTGCGCAGATCGACTGTTGCGCCGTTCAGCATGACTCGCCCGGTGCGGGCGCGGTCGATGCCCGCGATCAGGCGCAGCAGTTCGGTCCGGCCCGAGCCGACAAGACCGGCAATGCCCAGCACCTCTCCTCTGTGCAGGCTGAAACTGGCGTTCCGGATCAGGCGGTCCGCAGACAGATCCTCGACCTGCAACACGATTTCCGGGCGGGCGTGACTGACATGGCGTTCCTGCGCGATATCGCGTCCGACCATCCGGGCAATCACCTGGTCTTCGGTCACGTCCGCCAATGCGACAGTGTCGATGAAACGTCCGTCCCGCAGGATCGTCGCCCGGTCACAAACCTGAAAGACTTCGTTCATCTTGTGCGAGACGTAGATGATCGACACGCCGGTCGCGGCCAGCCGGGCGATCAGCGCGGCGAGGCTCTCGAATTCGGAAGGTGTGAGCGAGGATGTCGGCTCGTCCATGGCGATGATGCGGGCATCGTCCAGAAGCGCGCGGGCAATCTCCACGATCTGCTGTTGCGCCACCTTGAGCGTATGAATTGGCGCGCGGGGATTGATGTGCGGGTCCAGATCCGCAAGGATCTCGCGCGCCCGGCGCTCCTGCTGGCGGCGGTCAACCAGAACCCCGCCGGCCATGGTCAGTGGCCGGCCCAGAAACAGGTTCTGAGAGACGGTCAACTCCGGGATATGCTGCAATTCCTGGTGGATCATCGCGATGCCGGCCGCACGGGCATCCGCAGGGCGGCTCAAGCTCAACGGCTGCCCGTCGATGAATATCTTTCCCGCGGTCGCCGAAAGCACTGCCGACAGGATGTTGAGAAGTGTCGATTTTCCGGCCCCGTTTTCGCCCAGAAGCCCATGGACTTCGCCGGGACGCACGTCAAAGCTCACATTGTCCAGCGCACGAATGCCGGGAAAGGTCTTGCTCACGCCAACAAGCGACAGCCGGCTTGCAGAAAGGGTCATGACGATGCCTTTTCGGTTGGTGGCGTCTCGGGCAGGCTGGCGCCAGACATGCTGGCGCCAATCCGATAGCCAAGGGCCGGGACGGTCAGTGACGGTCGCCGGTGCCCCGGATCACTCGCTCAGAAGCAAGGCACGCAGCGCGCCGGTGTCTTCGACCGAGTATTGATCCACATTGTCTGCCGTGATGAGCGCCTGCGGCGTTGCGACAACACGCGGGATATCCTGGCCCTCGATCAGCCGCAGCATGACTTCCATCGCGACTTCGCCGGTCAGCACCGGAAAACTGTCCACCGTGCCGGTCAGGTCACCCGCACGGATCGAGGCATAGGCGTCCGAGATACCGTCAGTGCCGAACACCGCAACCTGATCCTGCAACCCGGCAGACTTCACGGCCTCGATCACACCGAGCGCCATACCGTCGTTGTTGGCATAGAAACCGATCAGGTCAGGATGCTGCTGGAGGATCGTCGAGGCCGCGTCATAGGCCGTCTCGCGGCTCCAGTTGGCGGGGATGCTGGCGACCACTTCGAAACCTTCGACACCGCTGATCGTCGCGGTGAAGCCATCGGTGCGCTGACCGGCCGCAAAGACGCCGGGCTGGCCTTCGATCACCGCGACCTTGCCGCCATCTGGGCTGTTGTCGATGAACCATTGCGCAACGCGCACGCCGTTGTCGCGCTGGACGTTGCCGACGTAGTGCGCGGCCGAGGGGATGACCGCATCGTTGACATTGACCACGACGATGCCGTTGCGGGCTGCGGTTTCCACGGCGGGTTGCAGGTTGTTGTCGGTCTGCGGCGACACAAGCAGACCATTGAAGCCTTGCAGGATCATGTTTTCGGCAATCGACAGTTGGCCCAGTTGATCGCCTTCGGAGGGGGCCGCCTGATAGGCAAAGCCCACGCCATGCGCATCGGCCATGTTCTGGTAGCCCTCGCCGAGAGAGCGCCAGTATTCGTTGGTCAGCGTCTTTGAGACACCCCCGACCCGGGTGCCCTCTGCCGGCGCGGACAGCTCGCCAAAGCGCTCTGTCAGTTCCGACCAATCCATGCGGTCCTGTTCCTCGTCCGAATTGAGCGGCGCCAGATCCTGCGCCATGGCAACACCAGCGAGCGCGGTCATGGCGCCTGCCATCAGAAACGATTTGACCGTAGTCATTTTGGGTATCCTCCCTTTACGATTACTATAGTAGTTGTGAAGTCTATTCGCCGCTCATGATCCGCGCGATTGCGCGTTGGCTGAGCGGGGAATTCTGTGTGGCGATGGCCTCATGCAATGCATTGTCGGCAGATACGCGTTCGGCCATCTGCATGAACCGTTCGACCGCCTTGATATTCGTGCGGCATTCCTCGACCGGGTCGATCCCGGAGGCATCGGGGAAAGTGTCGAAATAGATGACCCCGTCATAGCCATCGCGCGAGATCTGCCACAGCAATTCCAGAGTTGCTTGCGGATGCACGCTGCCGACCATCAGCCCGTCATCGCGCTTGGCGTAGCCGTCATTGAGGTGAACCCCCAGCACACGCGATTTTCTCGCGATCAGCGTGGCGGCATAGGCGGGCATCTCGTCGGCATAAAGGACATGGGCGAAATCCAGAGTGACCCCTATATTGCTGCAACCCGTTTCCGCGATCGCGAGCAATGTGGTCGCGGCATCGGGAAGCAGCGCATAGGAACGAGGCTCGTTTGCCTTGTATTCAATCGAAATCATGCAGTCCGCGGCATGTCTGGCGACCTCGCGGATCGCGCCGACCTCATCATCCCACATGCGGCCATAGTCGCCCTGAAAGCTGTAGTCGAAACCGTCCTGCCCAAGCCACAGGGTCATCAGGGGGGCATCCATGGCCATGGCTGCGTCAATGCCGCGCTTGGTCAGGTCGATGGCTTCCTGGCGCACCGACCGGTCGGGATTGCTAAAAGCGCCCAACTTGAAGGCCGCGTTGGTGTAAAAGCGCATGGCCAAGCCGTTGACCTGCAACCCCAGGTCGTTGACCTTGGCCAGAATGGTTCTCGGTGCCTCGGCCACATGATCCGGGTAGTTCAGATCGACATGCGTCAACCCGGGCACGCTCGCCGCGCGCTGGACCATCATTTCCAATGTCGGCTTACCGCTATGGTCAGGCCAGGCCCGGTCAGCCTGTGCAGCAAAAGAGTTGAGGCGTGTGGCGAATCGTGTCATCTAAAAGACCTCCATTACTTTACGAGTAGGTGTAAATCCGTGAAGTTGTCAAGCCGGGTCGCATATTCGCCCTTGCCTGGATCAATGCGAAGGGCACAGGTTCCGTCAGGCCCCCTGTCGAACGGCAAAGATGCCGCTGACGGGGCCTGACGTTCGCGACGGCGCCCTCCTCATCCGGCAGGTCGGGCGGTTCGGCCGGTGTTCGCCACCGGACAGCAGGGTCAGGACACGTTCTCGTTTCATGGCCAGACCATGAGGGTGGCGGCGAGGGTGGCGGCGGCCTGATGCGGCCCCCTCCATTCACGAGTTCGGGAACTGCGTAACGCGCACCGGCCTCCGGAGTCGAGACATGGACACAGCGAAGAATGGGGAGACACCGCTCATGACCGAAGGACGCTCCTGCCAACCGCAGCCGTTGGGCGCCTGCCGACACTTCTTTCGAATGATCGCCATGACGCCGATCGCGCTTTTCGTGACGGTGTCCATGGGCCTTGCACAGTCCGATCGGTTCGAAGCCGGCTGGCCCAACACCGACTTCTCGCGGCTGGCCATCGACCTGGGCGACGTCATCTCGGGTGGGCCGCCGCGCGACGGCATTCCCGCGATCCTGGATCCCGCCTTCATCCTTGCCTCGGCCGAGACGCGGCTGGACGCGCGCGAACCGGTGATGACCTATGTGCCCGACAACGGCCCCGCCCGGGCCTATCCGATCCGCTACCTCATGTGGCACGAGATCGTGAACGATGTGGTGGACGGGCGCCCGGTCGTGGTCACCTTTTGCCCGCTCTGCAACACCGGCATGGTGTTCGACGGGCGTCTGGACGGGCAGCTGAACGGGCAGGCGCTGACCTTTGGCGTCTCGGGCCTTTTGCGCCATTCCGACATGATCATGTATGACCACCAGACGGAAAGCTGGTGGCAGCAGGCCTTGGGGGAAGGCATCGCGGGCGAGATGACCGGGCGGGACCTGACGCAACTCCCGGCCTGGATGGAAAGCTGGGCCGCGTTCCGCGAAAGCCACCCCGACGGGCTTGTCCTGGATGAGCCGAACTGGCGCCGCGCCTATGGCACGAACCCGTACCGCAACTACGACACCACGCGGCCTTTCCTCTATTCAGGCGAGAACCCGCCACACGGCATCCCGCCGTTGGAGCGCGTGGTGCGCGTGGGCGATCGGGCCTGGCCGCTGACGCGCCTGCGCGCCGAAGGCACGATCACCGAGGCGGGCCTGACGCTGAGCTGGGCCGAGGGGCAGGCCTCCGCGCTTGATACGGGCGACATCGGAGAGGGGCGCGAGGTGGGCAATGTCCGCGTCCGGGATGCGCAGGGCCGGGATGTTGCGCATGACATCCCGTTCGCCTTCGCATTCCACGCCTTTCATCCCGATGGTCGCTGGATGCTGGGCAACTGACACCTGGTGCGGCTGGCACCGCGCCTCCTTGCGCCCGCGCTGACGGTCACGTTGACGCGTTTCGGCTTTGCAGCCGCCCTGCCGCCGTGGTTCGTGTTCGGCGGGCTGATCAAGATCGCGGGCCTGCCCCTGTCGGTGGGTCCGCCCGCCGGTGTCTGGCCGCTGAGCCTCGGGGCGGATTTCAGCGGCGCTGTTGATCGTGCATATCTGGATTGCATCGCTGGCGACGGGCCGATTGATGGCGACCGGAAGCCTGTTCGACGCGAGCCCCTTCGATCCGGGGCCAGATCAGGTTGGTCTCTGGACGCTCGTTTTGCTGCCGGTCGCCATCCATGGCGCGGGGCCGATCTCGACCGACGCGGTTCTTTTTCATATTGGAAAGCGACGCACCCCGCCGTTCTGAAACCGGGCGGGGTGCTTGCGGGATCAGGCGACCTTGTAGGGTGCGAACACCTCGTCGACCGGCGTTCCGGCAAGGTGATTGACGTAGTTGGAGAAGGTCTTGCAGGCGATGGCCAGCACGACGCCCAGCACCTGCGTTTCACCATATCCCGCGGCCAGGAAGGCATCGACTGCGTTCTTGCCGGGGTTCCCGCGCGAGATCACCATCGCCTCGGTGAACTTCGCCACAGCATCGAGCTTGGGGTCTGGAAGATCGCCCCCGCCGCGCAAGGCGGCAAGACTGTCCGCAGGCACGCCGGACTTCTTGTCGGCGATCATCGAATGCGCTGCGGTGCAGTAGGTGCAGCCGTTGACGCGGCTGATGGTCAGGAACACGGTTTCCTGTTCCGCCGGGGTGAAGCCGGCGGTTTCACGGAAATCCTTGTAGGTGCTGAGGTAGCCCCCAAGAACGCCCGGCAGGTTCGCCATGTAGGTATACATGTTCGGCACGAATCCGAGGTTCGCCTTCGCACCGGACAACAGCTTTTCAGCCTCACCCTCGGCAGTGTCGAGTGTGGTCGGGGTCATGTCGAGCAGGGGGGAACGGGTCATTTGAGTCTCCGATAAATACAGAACGTTTGTTCTGTATATTGCACGAGAGGCAGCCGCCAGCTATTTTTGGAATGGTTGGTTCAAATATGGGTGAGATCATGGAAGCCCGCAGCGACGCTTCTCGGCCTCGCGGGAGGCCAAGGGGCGTAAAGCCAGAGCAGGCGCTTGAAGGGGCGATGCGCGCCTTTTGGGCCGAGGGCTATGACGCGGCGTCGATCGATCGCCTCTGCCGGGCAACGGGCATGCCGCGAGCCAGCCTGTACCAGGATTTCGGCGGCAAAGAGGGTCTGTTCCTCGCGGCTATCGCCCATTACGTCGACACGCGGATCGGCCCGCTCGCCGATGCGCTCGGGCCCCGCGGGACGCTTGAGGCCGATCTCTCGGCTTTCTTCGTGGAGGTGGTCGCGCTCGCCACAGGCGACAGTCAGACGCCGGGCTGCCTGATTTCGTGTGTGCTGGCAGAAGTCGCGGGTGCGAACGACACGTTCCGGCTGGAACTCGACCGCCGGTTCACCGCGCTTGAAGACCGGATTGCACAGCGCTTCGAACACGCGTTGGCCTCGGGTGCGGTCACGGACAAGCGCGCGCTTGCGGGCATGCTGGCGGCCGTCGCGCGCGGCATCATGCTGCGCGCGCGCTCCGGGGCCCGGGCTCAGGACCTTGACAAGATCGCCCGCGTCGCGGTCCGCGCCAGCCTGCGAGATCTCACCTAGAGCGTGCCGCGTTCATTCGCACTCACGCGACGCGCTCCGCCCTTTTGATACCGCACGTCCCAGACCCGCAAAACCAGCACCCACTTTTGCGCGACGTGCTCCAACTCCCTTCCGCACCTTTCGAGATCGTTTTCCAAAAGTGCGTGTAGCGATACGTGCGCCGCATCGCGTCGGTCATTCGGAGACCCATTCGGCGTCAAGCGCCCAGTCTCCGAAGGGCGGATGGCCCTGCCAACGCCCTTTGAAACAAAAAGAAAAAAGGCCCAATCGGGGCCCCTGGACGGATTCAGTATCTGAATGTGGCGGAGGGGATGGGCGTGAAAGACAACCTTATCCGCCCTAAGTAATTGATTTAATTGAGGCTGGAGATGCCGGCCGCCTTCAGTCGGCCCGCGGACTTTGATGGTCTGACGACCCGTGGCGTCATCGTCTACGAGACTCCACGACTTCGCTCCTATCGCAAAATGGATCGGCGATTGACGATTCACTCTTGTATCGTTATTCGCCGATCCATATGTATCGGATATCGACGATACAGGAAGCCTCCAACATGCTGGACCGAAACACCGTGGCGCTGACACCTGCGATCGAGGCTGACCAGATCGCCGTGATCGCCAAGGCGATGGCGCATCCTGCTCGGGTCAGGATCATCGCCTTTCTGCTCTCGAAGCCCGGCTGCATCGGCGGGGATATCGTGGAGCAGGTCGGGCTGGCACAATCGACGGTCTCCGAACACCTGCGGATCCTCAAGGATGCGGGGATCGTGCAGGGCGCCATCGACTATCCCCGTGTCTGCTACTCGCTCGATCCGTCCGCGCTCGCGCCGATACGGGCGCTGATCGAAGCTATCGCCGCACGACCGCCGCAAGGCGAGGAGCCCTGTTGTTTCACCCCGCAAGGGTGCATTCCCAAGGAGACCGACCAATGACCACTCTCACCGTCTACGACCCCGCGATGTGCTGCTCGACCGGCATCTGCGGCACCGATGTCGACCAGAAACTCGTCGATCTGGCCGCCGATCTGGACTGGCTCAAGGCGCAGGGCGTGACCGTTCAGCGCTTTGGCCTGAGCCGGGAGCCTGCCGAGTTTGCCGCGAATGATACCATCCGCCAGATCATGCAGGACAGCGAAGGCGACGATCTGCCGGTCTTCATGGTGGGCGGCGCGCTCAAGGCGAAGGCGCGCTATCCATCCCGTGCGGAACTGGCCGCGTGGACAGGCGTCACCGCACCCAAGCTCGAGATCACGGAGCAGGTGCGCGAGTTGATCGCCCTGGGGGCTGCCATCGGCGCGAGCTGCGAGCCGTGCCGGAAGTTCCACACGAAGAAGGCGGCAGAGGTCGGGCTGACCGACGCGCAGATGCGCGAGGCCATCGCCGTGGGGCGCATGGTCAAGGAAGCCTCGACCAGGAACATCCACGGGTTGGCCGAAAAGCTGATCCCGGAAGGGGCAAAGGCGTCGTCCTGCTGTGGCCCGGCCAAGGAAGCACCCGCTGCGGCGACCGGGTGCTGTGGTGGTGGAGCGAAATCCGCGCCCGCGACGGAAAAGGCGGGCAGCTGCTGCTGAGGCAGTCGCCGCACTGATCCAGCGCAGGGCGCTGCGCGCCGATTGCGACAAGACTGAAGAAACAGCCGACCGCCCGCAACGGGCGGCGAAAGGAATTGCCATGTTCAACGATCTGCCGAAGTTCGTCTTCCTCACCGGCAAGGGTGGCGTGGGCAAGACCTCGCTCGCCTGCGCCACAGCCGTAGGCCTCGCCGATGCGGGCAGACGGGTTCTGCTCGTCTCGACGGACCCGGCCTCGAACGTGGGCCAGGTGTTCGATGTCGAGATCGGCAACCATGTGACCCCGATTACCTCAGTCCCAGGGCTGGACGCGTTGGAGATCGATCCCGAAGGCGCTGCAGCCGAGTACCGCGAACGCATCGTCGGGCCGATGCGCGGGGTGCTGCCGGAGAAGGCGTTGAAGGGGATCGAGGAACAGCTTTCGGGCGCCTGCACGACCGAGATCGCGGCCTTCGACGAGTTCACGGCCCTTCTGACCGATGACGCCGTGACGGGTGCCTACGATCACATCCTCTTCGACACCGCCCCCACCGGCCACACGATCCGGATGCTGAAACTCCCCGGCGCATGGACGGGGTTCCTGCAAACCGGGGGCGATGCGTCCTGCCTTGGCCCGCTGGCGGGGCTGGAGAAACAGCGCGCGCGCTACGCTGCGGCGGTGGACAGCCTGTCCGATGCCGCCCGGACTCGTCTGATCCTTGTCACCCGCCCGCGCGCAAGTTCGCTGGCCGAGGCCGCGCGCACCAGCCCGGAACTGGCTGACATCGGCATCCGCAACCAGCACCTGGCCGTCAACGGGCTGATGCCGGACGCGGATATGGGGGATGCGTTGGCGGCCTCTCTGATCGCACGCGACCGCGCGGCGCTGGATGGTATGGATGCACATCTGGCCGCCCTGCCGCAAAGCCGCTTTGCGCTCAGGCCCGAAAACCTCGTGGGCCTTGATGCGCTGCGCCGGATGAACACGCCGGTGGTGCTGGCCAAGGCCGCACCGCGCACCACCAACAGCGACCTTCCTGCTCTGGCCACGCTGGTCGATGGAATCGAGGCGTCTGGCAAAGGGCTTGTGATGACCATGGGCAAGGGCGGGGTTGGCAAGACCACCATCGCCGCCGCCGTGGCGGTGGAACTGGCCGCGCGCGGGCATGAGGTGCTGCTGACCACCACCGACCCCGCCGCCCACCTGACCGAGACGCTGGCGGGTGACGTGCCGCACCTGACGGTCAGTCGCATCGACCCTGCGGCCGAGACCCAAGCCTACCGCGACCACATCCTGACGACCAAGGGCGCGAGCCTCGACACGCAGGGTCGAGCGATGTTGGAAGAGGACCTGCGCTCGCCCTGCACCGAAGAGATCGCGGTGTTCCAGGCGTTCTCCCGGGTGATCCGTGAGGCGGGGCGGAAGTTCGTCGTCATGGACACTGCACCCACTGGCCATACCCTACTGCTGCTGGACGCGACAGGCTCCTACCACCGCGACGTGCTGCGGCATGCGGGCGACAATGCCAGCCACATGACCACCCCGATGATGCGGCTTCAGGATCCCGACAA
>Ga0210036_1004361_pt1 | contig 13051 bp, 7 predicted proteins | sample CryGeymeta201515_FD_185469 | JGI IMG/M metagenome (GOLD analysis project Ga0210036, IMG submission 185469) | Groundwater microbial communities from Crystal Geyser aquifers in Utah, USA - Crystal Geyser metaG 2015-15 (SPAdes) (version 2) | ecosystem: Environmental > Aquatic > Deep subsurface >...
AATCATTATTTTTTGGATTTCTACTATTGTTCTCATAAGTTATAGTATCATAACCGATAACTTTGTTAATCTCTCCCCACCCCTTTTTTCGCTCACCCTGCTTAACCCCACATCCCACAGGAATAAAAGCTCCTAAAATATTGTTACTACAAGTAATAGTAGTAATTAAGCCTTCAAATGGTTTTATTAATTGATTGGTAATATTCTCAAGTAAATCAAATTTAGTTAGAAGAATTGAAATAGATAAAGGATGTTCTAATTCTTTCAGGCTATGATTAATAAGACTAATCATTCTACCTATTTGACTATTTCGTACTTTTCCTTGATTTAAAAGAAAAGAATCACAGAATATCATTATTCCATCAGCTTGTTTCAAATCTTGTATTAGTAATTTAGCTTGTTCACTATCTTGAGTTTCCATTAAAGCTCGTCCACGATAATCTGACCATGAAAATGTCAAAACATTATCTCCTTGATAACGGAGATCAAAATCATAATCTTTTCTCTGATCAGTTCCTAAAGGATAATTTCCTTGACGAATATTTTCCGCTAGTTCGACCAATCTTTTATGATCTTCATTGGCTCTAGTTTTTAATCTAAAACCTTGTACACTTTGCTGTAAAACTCCATAGAGCGATGCCATATAAGTTGTTTTACCTACTCCACTATGTCCTAACATAACAATTTTCATAATTTTAAAACTCATCAAATGGATTTTTACTTTTAGTCTGTTTACTATTACTAATAGTATTTTTATTTTTAGGTTTTAATTTATCTGGGAAGGTTTTATTTTCAGTTGAAGATTGAGAGCTTTTTGATTGATTTGTTGGTTTTTGCTTTATTTTAGCTAGGTAAAAAGCAAGTAAAGCTGACAATAGTAAGCTAATAAAAAATATAACTATTATTACATTATTGGATAATATACTTAAATTTTTTATGGTCGTAAAAATAATAGAAAAAGCTAACCCACTAAAAATAATAAATAAAATAATAAATAAATAAATAGAAGGATTTTTATCTACGTTTTGATTTATTTTTCCTTTCTGTATTGACGGTTGGGAAGACTTTTCAAGCACTCTATCAGTACAATCATTTTTTTCCGTAAAATCATTATTAGGAATATATTTTTCAGTCTCAATCTTTGATTCTTTCGTATATATTTCAAAAGAATTAATTCCATTAACTGTTACATTTAAAAAGGGAGCATTCTCAAGGTCAGATTTATTCGTTAAATTTAAACATAAAGAAACTGAATTAACCGAATCTTTAAGAATATTATCAATAGTCATTGACCACAGAAAATGATTATATTCTGAAGAACTAGGATATAAATAAATTTCTTTTTCGCTACTTGTATTGTATCTTATTTTTTTATAATCAATATCTAAATAATTTTGGTTATTAATTTCTCCATATTTACCAAGTTTTTCGTTATAAGAAACACGAATTGGTGATGATAATTTTTTTCTTGTATTCCACTGTTCCAAAATGTAATTATAAAGAGGTTTAAATAAATCAATATTTGGCTCTAAAAAACAATGAATTGCCTCTACATTTTCATTAACGGGAATCACATAACCAAAAAATCCATATAAGGAACGATCATATTTATCTTTAGTCTCTTCAATAACATTATGTAAATCTCTAGCTAAACAAATAACCCCAAAAACACAATATTGAGAGTTTTTTACAATACTAAATCTTGGATTATTAGTAAGTTTTTCGGCTGTCCTTGTTGTTACTTTAATATAATTGTCAATCCATTTTTTATCATCATCAGTAAAATTTTCAGGTAATGCAATAAACCGAAAATCTACTTCATAAGTTCTACCATAAACAATAGCTGAACATTTTGACATGACTTTAATACCTCATTTATTTTTTTTGACAAATCCACAAATAATCGTGTTCTTCGATATGTTTATTTAATGCCCTTACAGGTGAAATTATAGGTTGGTATTCTCGTCTTTTTTTATAGACTTCTTGATATTTTGCATTTGATATATCTGAATAAGTAGGCTCTTCGATTATTGTTTTCCATATATCATGTAAAATTCCCGTCAAAGAATCACTTTTATCTTGATAATATCTTGCCATTTTTTCATGTTCAGCAATTTCTTTTTCTAAATATTTTAACTGTAAGTTAACTGCAACTTGCAAAGCAAATAGTAATGGTTTTTCAACATTATGAGATTCAATGCCACAAGTAATAGGTAAAATACAACCTGATATGGAAGGACTTGCCTCGATTGCTGTGAAGAAACCTCGAAAACTTTCTAACATTGATTCAGTGAATTGAGTAACTAAATCTGCTTTAGTGAGAATTATCGCAAGTGAAATAGGACGGTTAATATAAGGTAAAGTTTTATTAATCAAAGCCGTCATTCTACCTATTTGATTACTACGAATATCTCCACTTGCTAAAGCATGACCATCACAAAACATCATAATACCATCAGCTTGACGTAAATCACTAACTAAAAGTCTTGCCTGTTCACTATCTTGAGTTTCCCGTATTGCTCCGCCTCGATAATCAGCCCATGTAAAAGGAAATATATTTTTATTGTCATATTGTAAATAAAAGTTATATTCTCTACGTTGATCTGTTGCTGAAGGATATATTCCTTGTGAAATATTTTGGGCTAACTCAATAAGCCTTTCATGATCATTAGAATTTTGTGCTTTTAAACCAAAACCTTCTATTCCGTTTTGCAGTATTCCATACAGAGTAGCCATATAAGTTGTTTTTCCTACCCCTGTATGCCCAATTTCAACGATACGCATTATTTTTTGCACATAATATTTAAAATAATTTTACATAATTATCCGAGAAATTGTTGGTAAAGAATTATTAACTTATTTTGAATAACTCTAATAATACAAACAAAAAAATTCTATTGCAAAGCAACAATTAATTTTACTCACCTACTTAGAACTGAGGTAATTGTTAATCACTTGGTAATTTTATTCCTTTTTCTGACATTTTTTGTTCAAACATCTCTCTAAAATTAGGTTGATTAGGAACACCATTAAAACTTAAAATACCATTATTATCCACAAAAAATTCTAACCCACAACCAGAATCATCCTGTTTTAATATTTCTTGAACTAACTTTTTATAACGATTAGTTAAAGGTAATAATCTTTGATTTTTTGAGCCTCGCCACCGCAAATCACTGTGTAATTCTTCTTTATATAAACCATCAATTAATAAATCTATTTTACTTAGTAATAACTTCTGATATTGAGAACCATGACGAACTAAATTTTCTAAAGTATAACCAGTGTAACAAACAACTCCTAAATCTTTTTTTAACTTAATTATATCTATTAAATTACTTAACTCTTCTGCTTGTAACATGGGTTCTCCTCCAGAAAAAGTAACTCCTTCTATCCCTTTTTGAGTTAAAATCCAATCCGCTAAAAATTGAAGAGAAATTGATTCTCCTCCTTCTTCTAAATCCCATGATTCTGGCACAATACAATTAGTACAAGCAAATTTACATCCTTGTACCCAAATTACGGCACGAGAAAAAAAACCTAAAACCTTTACAGGAGATTGATAGCGAAAAATCCTTATTTGTTTCGTCTTCATATTTTATATGTTTAGATTTGATTTTTGCGTACTTAAAAGTTTGTGAAAATTAGGGTATGTCATCAATTAAGCCATATAGAACCCATTTGGTGTCTCAAGAAACAGCAAGTCTTTTCAACATCAGTCGGATAAAACATAAGTTTACTTTTTGCGTAGAATGTAATAATGTTCTTTCAAAATTTTTAACCAAATTCTTACCAGATTTTTCTGTTACTAACCAATGAGACAGTGCTTCCTCAGAAATCCAGAATGTCAGACTAACTCTTTGTTTTAAACCCTGATTATATTCTGACCAATTTCTCAGACAATATTTTTCTTTCATAATAAGGGATGAATATTAAGAGGAAAAGAGATGTTACTGTCTTAATTTTATACACAAAAGGGCTTGAACTTATCATTCATGCAACAAAGCCCATCAAAGTTGTAATTTTGTCTACATTCATTAGTTTTTTCGGAAGTAGTCAATATCAAATATTTTTACTGTAATATTTTATTTTATACCTAATGTATTGTATAAAATTTTACACAATAAAGTACATAAATATATTTTTGAAAGTCTTATTAAATAAAGATTTTAATTTGAATCTTATATTTCGTACTTCTAACTTTTACTATTAAAATTAAAAATCAATAAATTGAGAAGAGCCCTCATTAGGACGAGCGTGGAGATATTGAGAAGTGACTGTTAAAGAAGAATGACCGAGCGATCGCATGAGAACATCCAACTCGCAACCATTTTCCAAAGAATGACAGGCATGGGCGTGACGAAGCCAATGAATAGAGATGTGGGGGTTAACTCCCGCTTTTTCTGCCGCTTTTTTGACAAAACGATGCAATTGATAACGGTCTAATCGTCTGCCTCTACAAGTGCTAAACAGTGCCTCACAATTTTCTGGGCGAGGTAATGCTTGTAACTGTTGCCAGAGATTCGGATTAATTAAAATCGTACGCAACTTGCCCCCCTTACCAACCACAGTAACTTGTCCTCCCTGGGGATGAGACTTTAAATCTCGCCAATTGATATTTAACGCCTCCGACACCCTTAATCCTGTGGTATAGATTAAAGTTAATAACGCCCGTTCCCGTGGCTGTGACACCGAATTAATGAACTTGCGTACTTCCTCCTGTTCCAAAAACCTTTCATGCAATGCACTGGTCTGGGCTGGTACTTTGATCAATCCTGTGACATTAACATTCAAATAACCCGCCTTTAAGCCGTAAGAAAATAAAGAACGAATGACTGAAATCTTTAAAGAAATAGAGTTTTGAGTATATCCCCGATAAGTGAGAGACTCTCTCCACTGCACCACATCCTCCAACAATACCTCAGCTAGAGATCGCCCCACAAACTCAAAAAACTGACTAACAACCTGAATATAAAGCTCCTTGGTGCGCTTACTTTTTCCAGACAACCACATTTGAACTAAAGTCGAATCATCAGTTATTCTGGTCAAAGTAGGACGAGGTATATTCATAATATATCACAACCTTATTTCAGTTTTGTTGCCTTTTCTTCACTTTACCACAAAATCCTTTACCTTCCCTCACTAATCTTTTTTTTTATTCGATCCACTTTTATTCAAAATCTGTATGTTAATCAAAACATTTATATATCTATAAATTCACTTACAATCCCTCACGAAAATACAATCTCAACGAGTCACGCAGTACGATTTACTCTTTCAATAGCTTTCCCAGAATTTTAGAGTTTTTCCTACCTATCAATCTGTCTAAAATTAACTATAGGAAGCGATGAAAAACATCTCATTTAAACATTAAAACAATCAATAAAACCTATATATACTCTCTTATTTAAAAATCGTGTTAAATTTTGATTACGAATATGCCTACAAAATCTTTTGGGCGTTACCACAAAAAACTATATTTTTGCTACAAGCAAATAATGAAGTTGTTAAGATATTAAATATAAATACTATTCCCCTCGATAATCGCTTTTATCAGCAGTTGAAATTTATTTTAGGTCATTTGATACCTAGATAGTGTTTATAGGCACGAAAAGAACCCTTTAAACCTCTTTGTGTGATTAATTATCCTTTAACTCAATATCTATTTCACACTCAACGAGTCACGCAGTACGATCTACTCTTTCAATAATTTTCAAGTTTTTTCTACCTATCAATCTGCCTAAAATTAACTATAGGAAGCGATGAAAAACATCTCATTTAAACATTAAAACAATCAATAAAACCTATATATACTCTCTTATTTAAAAAACGTGTTAAATTTTGATTACGAATATGCCTACAAAATCTTTTGGGCGTTACCACAAAAAACTATATTTTTGCTACAAGCAAATAATGAAGTTGTTAAGATATTAAATATAAATACTATTCCCCTCGATAATCGCTTTTATCAGCAGTTGAAATTTATTTTAGGTCATTTGATACCTAGATAGTGTTTATAGGCACGAAAAGAACCCTTTAAACCTCTTTGTGTGATTAATTATCCTTTAACTCAATATCTATTTCACACTCAACGAGTCACGCAGTACGATCTACTCTTTCAATAATTTTCAAGTTTTTTCTACCTATCAATCTGCCTAAAATTAACTATAGGAAGCGATGAAAAACATCTCATTTAAACATTAAAACAATCAATAAAACCTATATATACTCTCTTATTTAAAAAACGTGTTAAATTTTGATTACGAATATGCCTACAAAATCTTTTGGGCATTACCACAAAAAACTATATTTTTGCTACAAGGATAATAACTTTGTTAAGGTATTAGGTATAAATGCTATACCCCTATATTTCCGCCTTTACGACAAAATCCTTGATCATTTGCAATTCATTAAGATTTATTAAGCACCACTTTTTTATTCCACAAACAAAAAAAGACAAAAAAAAAGAGGCTATTAAGCCCCCAAAACTCTTAGATACTTTAAGCATTTTCAAGGAAACAAGCGTTCAGTTACTTTTGCCACATAAACGTATAGGTTTTAATAACTCCTGCCTTGTTTTCTAAATTTTTTTTAAAGTACTTGAAAAATCGCCCAAAGCGATCTAAGGTTAAAAATGAAATTCAAATAATCATTAGACACTGAGAACCTCAAACCAAAGTGACCCTCAAGTAGATAATGATCGATCCGCGATCCGTAAAGATGCGTAAAGTCCGTAAAGACCTGTAAATGAAATGATAATAGAAAACGGTAAAATTGTCACCCCATTTCTCAAACAAACCACTGTCACCCCTGAATTTGCCCCCTCTGAACAAGGGTCTAACCCTCATGGTGAAGCAAATCGTCAAAATCTTTGGTCTTCACAAAACTTAACAATTAGTCAAGAAACCTTGACACAAAAAAGACCCATTAGAACAGATATATCATTCTCCTACTGTCGAGAATTAATTAATAAACCTGTGAAAAATTCCGACAAGGCTAAAACTAATTTTCATTCCATGTCAGGAATTGTTGACGATATTATTGCTATATTTCTAAAAGGCTTCGCTATCAGTCCTTTTCACTATAAAAATAACTACAAAAATAGTGAAAATGCTACCCTTGCTGGTTTATTAATCGTTGATATTGATAACCAAGGGTGGGTTGAAGAAGTGGGCAGTGGGCAGTGGGCAGTGAATGGGGAGAATGTCACTACTGAGGAAAAAAGTAACTATCCACTATCCACTAAAAACTATCCACTCCAAGAAATCGTTGACGGTAATAATAATAATGGGCGTGAGAATGAGAATGAGCCTGAAAATGATTTAGGCAATGAGCTTCACAATGAAAATGGCAATAATGGACGAAAAATTATTAAACAAAAGGTATATCAACACCAATTAACCCTAGAAGAATATCAATCCATTGATTTCTGCCGTAAATATACTTTTGCGATTACCACAGCGAGTCATACAGAAACATGGCACAGATTTCGAGTTTTTATGCCCTTGCCCATGGATATTGATAAAACTACCTATGAGGTGGCACTAAGGCATTTAAACACCCTTTTAAATGGTGCTATTGATATAAATGCCACTAACCCTAGTATCGGCTTTTATGGCAATAGTAACGGTATCCTATACAAATCTGATGATTTTCAAGCCCTAGACTATGACTGGTTATCTCAATTACAACCCGAAGTTGACAAGATTAAGAGAAAACAGGAAAAACAGCAACGTAAACAAGCCAAAAGAATTGCTAAAAATCAGAAAAAATTAGCTAAAAGTACTACTGCTAAAGATATTTTTGAAGCACTCTCTTATGTCTTGTCAGAAGATTATAATACTTGGACTAAAGTAGGTTTTGCTTTACATCATACTTTTAATGGTAGTGATGAAGGGTTAGAAATCTACGATAATTGGTCATCTCAAGCCCACAATTATAGCGGTAGAAATGCCATTGAGTACAAATGGCTCTCTTTTAGTAAATCACCCACAGACAAACCTATTACCATTGCTACAGTGTTTCGGTTGGCGATGGATGGGGGTTATAAACCACCAAGAAAGATTAGAAGAAGACTGGAGGCACGGGATTATTTTGAAGACTATAAAACCTTCTCTTATCCCATATCTCTGGAATGTCATAAAAATCATGACAAAGGTGATATAAGTAAGGAAATTTCTCCCCATAACCCTAATTCTTTAAACAATGAAATTAAGAGTGGTATTTCTTCTAATAATAATTTTACTGGTGAAACAACTAACCAAATTAATCCTCATAACCTCGATTATTTAAACAACGAAATTAACACTGGTATTTCTTCTAATAATAGTTTTACTGATGAAATAACTAACCAAATTGCTCCCCATAACCCTAATTCTTTAAACAATGAAATTAAGAGTGGTATTTCTTCTAATAATAATTTTACTGATGAAATAACTAACCAAATTGCTCCCCATAACCCTAATTCTTTAAACAACGAAATTAACACTGGTATTTCTCCTAATAATAGTTTTACTGGTGAAACAACTAACCAAATTAATCCTCATAACCCTAATTCTTTAAACAACGAAATTAACACTGGTATTTCTCCTAATAATAGTTTTACTGGTGAAACAACTAACCAAATTAATCCTCATAACCCTAATTCTTTAAACAACGAAATTAACACTGGTATTTCTCCTAATAATAGTTTTACTGGTGAAACAACTAACCAAATTAATCCTCATAACCCTAATTCTTTAAACAACGAAATTAACACTGGTATTTCTCCTACTTATAATTATTTTAATAGTGAAACAACTAACCAAATTGCTCCTCATAACCCTAATTCTTTAAACAACAAAATTAACACTGGTATTTCTCGTAATAATAGTTTTACTGGTGAAACAACTAATCAAATTAATCCTCATAACCCTAATTCTTTAAACAACGAAATTAACACTGGTATTTCTCCTAATAATAATTTTACTGGTGAAACAACTAACCAAATTAATCCTCATAACCCTAATTCTTTAAACAATGAAATTAACACTGGTATTTCTCCTGATAATAATTTTACTGGTGAAACAACTAACCAAATCAATATTAAAATTTCTCCCGATAATATCGATTATTTGAAGGATGAAATTAAGAATGTTAACTCCCCTAAAAAAGGCTATTTCCCAGAGGAAATAATCGCCCAAATTCCTCGTCAAGGATTAGTTTTTGTTCAGGGGGACATGGGTACTGGTAAAACCTACTTAGCAGAAAAAATTGTAGCAGAGTTTAAAGCCCAAGGTAAATATGTATTGTCCCCTGATAGTACCCGTAGCCTCTGCCAACAATCGGCTAATCGTTATGGTATTTATTACAAAACCCATGACGATACCACCCCTATCAAAAATTTAAGAAGTAAGGGCATTAAAACTACCTATGACAGCTTTGCTAAATATCAAGATGAAGCTCCTGATTGTATTGTTTTTGATGAAATTTTATCCAGTGAAAATCATTTATTATTAGGTGAGACAGAATTAACACATAATCGAGAAGAAATACTCTATGCTGTCAGAAATGTAGTCAAAAATTGCATTGACAAAGGTGGTTTAGTTCTTTGTCTTGATGAAATGTTACTAGATTTCTGCATCGATTTAATGAAGGATTTTGCAGGAGATATTGAGCCTTTTATTGTTGTTAATCATTACCGCAATAACAACTATAAATCCTATCAATTACTCTCCCCTGAAGATACCAAAAAAATCCTCTTTACTATGCCAACATTAGGTTTAAAACCTTTTTATTGTTGCGATAGTCAAAAAGAAGTTATCTCTCTCATTCAAGAATTATCGGCTACTTTTCCTGATAAGAATTTTAAACATATCCATCAAGGTAACGCTAATTTACCTGAAAATAAGGAGTTACTGGATAATCCTACTCTCTGGTTACAACATAATCAATGTGATGGTTTAATTGTTAGCCCTACTATTGTCTGTGGTTTCTCTATTGAGGGTAACTTTTTTGATGCGGTTATCGGTAATTTCTGCGGTGTTTTACCTGTTAACCAATGTCGGCAAATGTTAAGACGCATCCGTAGTGATATTCCTCGCTATGTTTATGCTAGTAATCACGGGTTAAAGTACTCTAATGAGTTTGATTTTCAGGAAATCACTGATAAGGCTATCTTGAAGAAAAAGACTAAGTTAGATTTACTCAAGCTATCTTCACTCATTGCTAAAAGCAATCTCCCTCTTGAATATATGAAGGTATTGCATAGTATGATGAATCCTGAAACGGGCAAGTGGCAAAATATTGAGCTTATCACCCAATCGAAATATATTGGTTTTACTAATGCGGGTAAGGCTAATTATCGGGAAAATATTTTTAATGAGTTAAGGGATAGTGGTAGCACTATCATTTATAACTATAGTTATGAGCAATTTGTCGCTGAGTTTGTGGAGGTGGGATTTACGGAAGAATCTTTACATGAGCATAGTCAAAAGGATTTTAAGACTATTATTAAAACTCACAATGATTTGGTAATCAATCATAAAGCTGAATCTATTTCAAGAGGTGACACAACAAAATACGATTTGGAATCGGCTCAGTATGTCTTGAAAAATCGTTATGCCTACAATCAGAAAACTCACGAGCCTTTATACACGGAGGAGGATATTGCGAGCGCTCAAAAATTTATCTATCAAGATTTATTCCCTTGTGTGGAATTAACCCCTGATTTTATTAAGGAATACTTACTCAAAGATAACGGAAAATTGAGGTCCTGTGAGCGCTATTACTGGTTGAATAATTTTAGTTTACTCAAGAAGAAGGAAACCATTAAAGCTCTTAATTGGTTATATAATTCCCGTCGTCTTGTTTATTTAGAAAATAATCATGATGATTTACTACTCGAAATTCATCTTTTAAAGGTGTTAGATGTGCAAAAATTCATCGATTTAGACGGTTGTTTTACTAGAAAGGATAAATGTATCAAGAGCTTCTTTAAACGGGCTTTAAAACACAAGCAAGAGTTGCGAGATTATTTCAACATTACCGTCACTGCCAAAAGTAATCCTATTATCATCTTGAAAAAGTTACTCAAGTCTATTGGTATTAAGTTGCAGTCAAAGGTTAGAAAAGTCAACAAGGTTAATACCAGAGTCTATCTTATCGATCAATCTTACCTTGATGACGATATAACACAATCGGTATTAAAATCTTATCAAATTCGTAACACAGCATTAAAAAGTGTTAAAGAAAAAATGAAAAAAATTAGTGATAGTTTTGAGGGTAACAAAAAGACGGAAACTATTAATAATAATAAACTGGAAGGGGATAATAACCGCTACAAAAATGACTCTATATCATATAATAATCAAGTCAATTCTGTAGCTATTAATAAGGTTACAACTGAGGAGTTAAAAGAAGGGGAAAATTGCCAAATAGAAAAGGAATCTAGCAAGGGTAACAAAAATTCTAAAACTGTTATCAATAGTGAATTTGATGGGGATAATAACCGCTACAAAAATGACTGTAAATCATATAATAATCAAGTCAATTCTGTAGCTATCAATAAGGTTACAACTGAGGAGTTAAAAGAAGGGGAAAATTGCCAAATAGAAAAGGAATCTAGCAAGGGTAACAAAAATTCTAAAACTGTTATCAATAGTGAATTTGATGGGGATAATAACCGCTACGAAAATGACTGTAAATCATATAATAATCAAGTCGATTCTGTAGCTATCAATAAGGTTACAACGAGAGGAGTTAAAAGAAGGGGAAATTTTAAAATAGAAGGAGGAGTAGGGAATTCCACTAATTACTTTGTAGGGGGGAAATTTTCTGAATTAAAATAAATTTGAGCGTTACTATTGTTAGCTAATTCTTTTAACATTTCAAATTCCTGTAACCTTAATAAAGCAGGATGATTACTGTAAGCTATCGCCACGGATTCTAATTGTTTTAAACTATCAATAATGGCTTGAGTTTTAATTTGTTGAATTTCAGCTTCTTGAGTAGCGGCTTTTTGTTTAGATATAATTTCCGCCTCTATTTGCAGTTGTTTTATTTCTTGTTGTGCTTGGGCTTCAATTTTCTTAACTTCAGCTTTAGTACGGGCTTCGACTAATTGTGCTTGACTCAAACGCTCAGTAGCTAAAACTTTATTCATAATTTCTTGTAAATTACCTGGGAAGATTAAATCTTTCACATCTGCCCTTAAAATGGAAATACCATAACGACTTGCCACTTCTTGAACATCTTGTAAAATATCTTCACTAAGTTGATTACGATTAGTCAAAATCTGCTCCAGAGACATAGAAGCTAAAGAGCGTCTCGCCGCTAATTGCACATCACTATAAAGACGATTTTCATAGTTTTCTACTTCATGAATGGCGGCACGGGCATCTAACACTCGAAATTGAACAATAATACTAACTCGAATAGCTACTTTATCGGCGGTTAAAATTTCTTGCCCTTTGATGGTTAAATCTCTTTCCCGAATATCAACTAGAGTTATTTCTATTTTGGGAGTGCGCCAAATTCCCCAATTTAGATGAAGCGGAATCACATATCTACCAGCGTTCAATATTTTTACAAAAACACCATCCTTATAATAAATCCCCCTGTGAGTATCTTTGATAATAATTTCTTGTTGCCCCTTCACAGTTTTTCCCTCTCACTTTTTTTAGGTAGCCTCGTAGTCAAACTGATATGGAGAACGAATATTCAGATAATTACAAACTGAATCCTGTATGTGATAGGAGTAATCATGTTTATTCGCTCCTAGTAAACCGAGGCTATTTCTGATTATATTTCAAGTCAAAAATAAAAAGTAAAAAGAATTAAACTCAATTATTTTGTAATTTTTAATAATTCAAAGATGGGAAGCATTATCATTACTGACTTTCACGCCGATAATAACCGCTACGAAAATGACTCTATATCATATAACGGTACTTAAACAAAACGATAAAAGAAATTAGGTTATAATTTTTGTATTATAACGTTTTTAGGTCAAAATGAAAGAAACAACATCTTCATCAATGCCACCATGTTTTAATCGCTGGTGTCAAAAAAT
>Ga0210036_1004369_pt1 | contig 13030 bp, 15 predicted proteins | sample CryGeymeta201515_FD_185469 | JGI IMG/M metagenome (GOLD analysis project Ga0210036, IMG submission 185469) | Groundwater microbial communities from Crystal Geyser aquifers in Utah, USA - Crystal Geyser metaG 2015-15 (SPAdes) (version 2) | ecosystem: Environmental > Aquatic > Deep subsurface >...
TCACTCAAGCATTGATTACCTTGCGCCGGATGACTTCATCAAACGAGAGCTTACAGCAGCGACAGTGTAATACCGCCATTCACCCTAGGAGTCATTCCTATCGGTTCAACTTTTGGGGCGCGGCTCATTTCCCCTTCATAGAGCTGCAACCGTTCGAGGTACGCTCGGCAATCATCATCCCATGTTTGTCTTCAAAAAGAATAATACCCGACCAATCCACATTCATATTCGACGCGATTCGTTGCGCGATCTCATTCAGCATTCCATCGATGCTCAACGTGGTGAGCCCGGCTTCGGAGATGTTCTCAAGGGCGCTTAACTTGAGCCTCGCCTCTTTCTCTTCCTTGTAAAGTTGCGCTTTGATAATAGCAAGCGCAACCTGGTTAGCCATATAACCGATCAAAAGCCTGTCTTTAGCATCTATATACTTGGCTGTTGTGCTTCCAACGGTTATGGCCCCGATAACTTTGCCTTCATACCGCAACGGGGTGCCGGCAACCGAGTGTATGCCAAGGCTAACGACAACCTCTGATTCCTGGGCAATGGGATCTGTTGTAAGATCTTCCAGGCAGACCGACCGGTCTTCCTTGACAACGACTCCTCAGACTTCCTGCCCCGGTTTTAAGGTGGCCAGCTTTCTGGCCAAATTCTCGGGGATAGTACCATGAGAAGCTGCCAGCTCGAGGATATTTTTTTCTTCATTAAGGAGGTAAATGAAACCTATTTCAAAATTAGCGATCTTAACAACAGCAAGAAGTGCATCATGTAATATCTGAGACAGATCCATCGATTGACCGACTGCCATAGCCACGTCGTTCAGAGCTGCCAGTTCTTTTTCTCCTCGTTTTATCGTGTCTTTTATCTCAGCATAAACGGCATGGTAAATGAGCAGAAACCAGAGCACAGCTATTAAAACCCTTGCATATATCTCAGCTAAAACAGCAAAAGGGTCTTCCGTTTTGTCGGATACGAAGTTCACAACAGCCAGCATTCCCAGGGCCAAACTTACCGAGGCGATTGCTTTTTTAGCATGAAAATTACTGCTGCGTTCGCTTTTACCGAACAGCAGAGCTATGGCGAACACGCACATACCTACTATCACAAGTTCAAAGAGAAGCATGATATCGGCTATGGCTCTGCCCTCCTAAATCTCAATGCGGCAAGGACCACCGGCAAAGCCGAAAAAATCAGGGTTATATTTTCTACCAAACCTAAAGGTCCCGGATCAAGCGATTTTAGAATACTTGCCGCCGTCGAAATAAAGAAGAAGCTAAAGCTTACTGCAAAGTATTTGAAATAATGATTGTCTTTAAAATGCCGGACACCCATCACGGCAAGGAGCGCTATGGCAACGCAAAAGATAGCGATAACGCTATCATTCGGTGTTAGGCTATGTAGGTCAAGCTGGTTAGCTACCATATTTATCACCTGTTGGTTGCATGCATTGCTATTTACATCATTTAATATCGTTTATTGAAATTAGTGTTTATTAAGACCAGTTAGGATAAACTATCGGTTTGGTAATAACCGTTCTTTATAAAAAAGTTTGTGCAGGATTACCGGATAGAAAGGCAGGTTAAAAGGTAAAAATGGTCGATTACAGCTCAAAACGCTGTTTTGCATCGATGATATAATCGGCGGTCCGTGCGGCTAGCGCCTCCACGGTAAGGGTAACCGTGCTGTTTTCGCTGGGCAAGCACTCGCCTACAATTCCAAAGCTCACATAGTGATTATAGTCTCGCATGTCCTCGATAAGCTGCCGCCCCCAAACCCCTTTCCCTTTTATCAGCGCCTGTGAGAACTCAATCGGCTGCAAGGTCTCGGTCTCGATGGTATATCCCCTGACAAAGCCATCGCCGGGCTTCCTTGTGTACCATTCCTGGGTAAGAGCAAGCCCTTGAGGGCCCCGGTATTGCCTGATCATTTCCTCGTACTTGCCGATAACAAAGTCGGCGGAGTGCACCATCAGGTTTTTTCCGACCATCCCAGAGGAGTTCGCGATTCCCTCGGGGAACTGCTCCGATTTCGAGTTAAGCAGCAATCTCGGGGTTTCGATGGAGTAAGCTGAAACGATAAACGTATCCCCTTCCTGCTCTCGCTCATTGCCTTCACTTAAGTAAGTCACGCTTCTAACGGTCCCGTCCTTGCCTACATTTAACCGCACGACCATAGCGTTTGGGATTATCTTTGCACCATATTTGAGTGCGTGCGGGACATAGGTAACAAGTGTGCTTGATTTGGATTTCGGCATGCAGCCGAACTTGCAGAACCCGCGGTACGTGCAGCCGGGCCGGTCTTTTGTGGCGCTCGATAAGATAAACATCGGCCCAACCGTTGAGGGAATCCCAAGCGCCTCGCATCCACGACGAAACGTCTCATGCATGCAGGCCCTGTAGTGGCTTCGCTTAGGATACGGCCCGTGGTAGGCGCCCCAGGGGAAAAATGTCGGCCCCGACACCTGGTTAAACTTCTCGACCTCGGCATAGTACGGCTCAAGGTCGTTGTAGTTTATCGGCCAGTTTTCGCCAACCCTCCCCGGCTCTTCGGGGTCTTTGCGACCGCATTCTATCCTGACATATCTCTCGGGGTGCTTGGGCCCGCCCCAGCCCACCTCATTCCAGGCCTCCGGGTGGGCGTAATAAAACATGGCTGCAATGCTTATTATCTGCTGAAACGATCTCTTTGCCGGCACCCGGCCCCAGGTCGATGATCGAGATTCACCTTTCTCCAGCGCCCGTAGCACCGTATCCTGCGCCTCACCGTCGAGCCCTGCAAAGTTTTGCTTATTATAGGTATGCGCGGCTTCCTCATCAAGGGAACGGATGAACATCCTCCATAATTCTTGCATCGGAGGCATATCTACGTACTGCGTCCCGTCCGTCCGATTCTTCGCCAACTTCTCGTCGATGAACGGCATCACGGGGATAGGGGTCTCTCTTTGCTGGGGCAATAATCTTAAAACAGCCGCCCTCAGGGTTGCCGCCTCCTCTTTTGTAAAGAAGGCGGGCTGCGGCACCGACGACAGCCTGCTCTCGACGATCTGCCTGGTATGATCGTCCCAGAATTCCATACGGTCGAGCACATTATAATCGGGATACGACTCAGCAGACATTACTACCTCCCAAAAAGGGCCGCGATAATACCGATGGTGCTAATCAAAGATAGGCTCAAAGGAAATATCGGGGGCGGGCCGACCATAATATTATCAAGGTTCCAGCCGCCAACCTCGTGCACAATCCCTTGAATATGAAACACGAGCCCGGAGAGACCCATCAGCAGCGATAGCATTAAAGCAACACCGTAAACTTCCAGGAATACCCCGTGAACAAAAATGGCGATTATCCCCATTACAACTAAAACCGGCAAGTAGACGACCGGCTCCCACATCCAGACAAGGTGGAATGCGCCCCGATAATGCAGAATTAGAACCTGTACCCACAGGACTGCAAATAATAGGGTAACCAGAACGATCGCCCATGTCGCCATCGATACTCCCAGCAATAACAAACGAGAACACCTCCCCAAACAAACGGTAGATAAGCATACCTACAACTATTATTGCCCAATCGTTCCTCTTTATATCAAAACACGGGTTTTATAGCCGTACTCCCTATTTTCCCCTATAATGCCCTAAGCGGGCTTTGCCCGCTGCCGATAACTATGAGGATATTTTTTACGGTTATTAACTCTTTCATTATATCCTCTAAGCGGGCTTTGCCGGCTGCCGATAACTATGGGGATACCTTAAGCAACGGGTATCTTTTAACTTAGTCTTCGACAATCCCATTAGAGGAAATGCATGAATAACGATGAAGCCATGGTTAACCATAATAAGGACAGCGGCGGTCGTGAGTCAGAGGAATCCCATTACGGGGCTATACTGCATGCTCTTGTAAAAAAGCTTGAAGGGGAAGAGAGCAGCCAGCAGGGGCACTCGGAGCGCGTAGCTGCCATTGCCGGCCTTATCGGCCATGAACTCGGATTACCACCGGCGCAAATCGATCACCTCAGGATTGCCGGACACCTGCATGACATAGGCAAGGTGGCTATTTCGGAACTCATCCTGAAGAAGACGGAGCCGCTCACCGGCAGAGAGTTGCAGGAACTTAAGCTTCACCCGATTATTGGGGAACGCATGGTATCAAAAACCGGGCTCAACCCCATTGCCCAGGCCGTTCTCTACCATCATGAACGCTTGGACGGAAGCGGGTATCCTTATGGTTTAAAAGACGGTGAGATCCCTCTTTACGCAAGGATTATAGCGGTCGCGGATTCGTTTGAGGTAATGGTTTCCGAGCGACCGTATAAGAAAGCCTTTACAGTGGAAGAGGCTCTTAAAGAGCTCGGGCACGACAGCACGACCACGCTTGACCAGAACATTGTCAGGGTACTTACGCGCATCATCATGAACGATGAGACTGCAAGAAAAATTGTTTAAGCCGCAAGTCCTCCGATAGATTGCACTACATCCAATAGCACCCGGCAAAACCTCTGCGCATCGTTAACGGTTCTCGCCGTAATCAAGTACTTATCGACAACTACGCCCTGGTCAACAAAGTTGGCGCCGGTGCTCTCAAGGTCTATTCTTGATTCGGGCGGACCGGTTACTTCACGGTCACTCATCAGGGGCCCGAGAGCCGCCACCAGCAGCTCAACGCCCCTGTCCACCGCACCCAGCACTTTTTGATGCTCGTATGATTTTGAAATCAGCCCCAGGTTCTTTCTGCTGGCGATCATTTCCTCGGGTGTCGAACTGTCCAGGATGATAAGGGCATCGTAGTCGCCCAGGCGCAGGTTTTCCGTCGCGATGTCTATCGTCAGCACTTCTTTGCGCGTGCTGTCAGTCAGAGGCTCATCCTGCTTAAAGCCTACGACTAAAATCTTCCCGCCCGCCCCGACAATGCAATCCCTTAATGAGTTAAAAAGATTTGCATTGAAGTGGTTCGGTAGGAGAATAGCAATGGTCTTTCCTCTTGCCTGCATAAGGTATCCCTCCAATGTGTTAAACAAAGACAAGCAAAGTTTACCCGCGATAAACAGGTATAAAACCTGCAAACTTCGGCGCGCCCATCTGCAAGAAAATTGTTTCCGCCATTGTGTGGGGGGTAAAAACCAGGTAATAAAGGAGGAGATTTACATGGCGATTTCAGAAAAAGAAGTAGCGCTTATCCTTTCGGACCATTTTGACGCAAACGAGTTCAACGGCTTACATAGCTGCCTCTCCAAGGAGGGCGCGTTGATCGGCACCGTGGGAGAGACCGCAGGGCAGAAGCTCTCCGACGCAGACCACAAAACTGAGGTTGAGGTTGAGGTCAGCTATGAAGAGGCGCGTTCGTACAACTTTGATGGGGTTGTGATCTTCGACGGGCACTCGTCGGATACGACCAGGATGGACGAAGATGCGCTGATGCTTATCCTCGATATGTATAATTCGGGCAAAATCATCGGTGCTATCGATCATGGTGCGCTGGTACTAATCAATCTTGACGTTCTAAAGGATAAAAACGTTACCGGCTCCCCGTCAATTAGAGTGGACCTCGAAAACGCGGGGGCGAGGTATTTTGACGAGCCGGTCGTAATCGATGGGAACCTGGTTACCGGGCGCGGCCCCCAAGACTTGGAGGATTTCTGCCAGGCGCTGGTTGATGAACTACGCAGATTAACCGAGTTTGCGGCGTAACGTTAATCTTTTTGTTTACTAGGTCTAAATCTCTGGAAGGTCGCCAATGCTACCCGCTTTACCTTGGTAATTTTAATCTTTTTGCTTACTAAATCTAAATCTGGCGTTTAAGTTCGTATTCAGTGTTACCGATACGAAAAAAGTTGTTGTAAAAAAGTTCAAATCTTTAAAGGTAAAACCTGGTTCTTAGAGAACTAACAGCTAATAGTAAGTACGAACCAGGCTTTGCAGCTAGTAAGCAGAAAACAGGCAGAATAGTACAGAACAGGGGGTAACAAGAATGAGTGAGGAGCAAAACACAGCAGCGAGTTCGAGCACCGGTCTCGATCCTAAATTGGCGGCTTTCTTAGCGTATTTGTTTGGCATCATAGGTGGAATCGTTTTTATTGTAATTGAGAAAGACAACCGGTATGTCAAGTTCCACGCATGGCAATCGGTAGCCTTTGCGGTGGCGCTATTCGTCGCATGGGTAGCTTATTCCATCATCGCGGCTATCCTTGGCCATATTCCGGTTCTCGGATGGCTCATAGACCTCGTGCTTGGCGCGGCTATCTCTATCGGCGGCCTGGTCGCATGGATCATCCTTCTTATCAAGTCATTTTCAGGCGAAGAGTACAAGCTCCCGTTTATCGGCGATTTTGCAGAGCAGAGGATCCAATAACGTAAAGCACTTATAAAAGCGGGTTCATTCCCCGCTTTTTTCTTTTGCATAGGTTTTTAGCAGTTTTACAGAAATTTTAGTGCTGACAGCTCGGGCAAAAGTAGGTTCCCCGCCCAGACAGTTCTATCTTCTCTAGGATATGCAGAATTGGTCAAGTTTTTTATTACTGCGAAAACATACCGGTGAGGCTGGTTTTGGCGAGAACTTTTCCATCCAAGGCTTGCTCAAATCGGTCCGCGGCCGGTTGTTCGGACATCGATGCCGTATCGACGTTCAGGGCATAGATTGTGGTAACGTAATTATGTGGGCCGGAGCCGGGTGGGGGTTGGGGGCCGCCGTAGCCGGGGGTGCCAAACGTGTTGGTAAGTTCTTTTGACCCTGCCGGCATCTTCTTGCCAGAAGCGCCTTCGGGGAGCGATGTCGTGGCAGCCGGGATATTGATTACCATCCAGTGGACCCAGTTGTTTGCGCTCGTATCGATTATTGAGATAGCAAAGGATTTTGTGCCCGCAGGGGCATCTTGCCACCCAAGGGGTATTGAGATGTTTTGACCGCCCGGTACGCCGGTGTTGGCGTATTTGACCGGGATGGCGCTATTGTTATGAAATGCGCTTGATGTCAGTTTCATAGTGCTCGCCGCCGTTGTCGATGTAATCCCGACTGTCGTTGAGAGCGTTGTTCTCTCGGCTGTTGCGGTTACGCCCGTTGTTTCAGTTTTACCACTGCAGCCGGTAAAAATAACAGCGCAGAGCGTAAGAATCATAACAAACAACAGGCGTAGCTTTCGTTGAGATAATCGTTTCGAGCATCGCGTAGAAAACATCAGTATATCCATACCTTAAGAATAGTTAAACCGCTTGCTCTATTCAAGCTCGTCTTCGTCCTCTTCTTCGAGCCTCAGCTCTTTGAGAAGCTGTTTAAGGGGCTCTATAACCCCTGTTTTGACCGCTTAGGTAATCTAAATCTATCTGATTGACGTTGAGTTCGATTACCTCTTGCACCCAAATGATTGCGCTTGACTCCTCGCCGAAGACGAAATCTTTGAGTTTATCGATAGAACCGATAGAGCTGTGTAGAACGATTAGCGGCTGGGATGGTCGCCTCTGTTGGGGAGCATTACGGAGAGAAAAGCGGTGGGAGGCTATTTTTTGGTCTTGCATGTAAAATGGATATCCGGGATTGTGACAGTATTACCCGCAGTAACCGTTACAGTGGTAAGGTTTGAATCGACAGGAACATAGTTCTTCGCCCAAATCTTTAGAAAGTAAGTACCGGGTTTGACGTTCTTAAAGATGAAGTCACCCTTCTTGTTTGACTGGGCAGCCCTGTCAGTAGCCTTTAGCTTTTTGCCCTTCTTGGTCATCAAGCGCAAATGCACATGGGCAAGCGGCGTACCGGATGCCGTAATTGTTGTGGTTGGAGTATCGGTGGCCCCAATAGTCGGCGTCGTCGATATCGACGACGATGTATCTGTTGAGGTTACCGGCGAGGTTGTTGTTACCGATGTCTCGCACGCGATGTCGAGAATCGTTTTGCCCACAACCGAACCGAACTTTGCCTTCTTAGCTTTGCCTTTGCTGCAACTCGTTTTAATATCACCATTGCCATGGCTCGGACTGGCAACCGCAAGCCCAACAAACATGAAGCAACCTAGAACAACTGCGAGTAAGATTCTGGCTCCCTTAGAAAACATAGTATCTCCCTCCTTCCGTAATCTGTTTACCGACTATCCGCTAGCAAGCTTAGCTATCGATCTAGCCGGAATCTCTAACTAATATAACGAAGGGAACCTCCTATCGTTACGGGCGAAGTGAAAATAAATTATTTTGAAACATCTAGTTATAGCGCTCGCTACAGCGGAAAAAATGTCAGCCCTACACCTTCCGAGCTAAGAATGTGATAATAATAATGGTAGGTGGTTTGTCTTCGATAGGCCATTTTGAGAATGCGAGGAACAGCAACGGCACGCTAGTTTGTATAGCGTGCCACAATTCATCTAGAGCGGATGTATTTATGCTTATTCGTACGAGAGACCTTCGACTATCTCGCGCTTCAAGGCGGCCTTCGACGGGATTGCCGAGCCAATTCCGGTAAAGCCGATCGCTACGGCAAAACCGATGAGGATCGCGGGCCAGGGAACGTAAAAAGCGAGGGGAAGGTCGTAGGTGTTAGCACTTACGAGTATGAGCGACTTACCCAGACCGACGCCGAGAAGAGCACCCAAGACACCGCCCATAATTAGCCCTTCGTTACGGATGATGTTCTTAATTTGCCTCCGGCGTGCGCCCAATGCCCTGAGCGTGCTCAACTCGCGGGAGCGCTGCAGGATCGAGATTAGCGAGGAGTTGATAATCCCGAACGCAGCAACGATCAAGGCGATATATACGAGCAGGTTGTTAAGAGAAAACGCCTGGCTTATCATGCCAGATATCTGTTTTTTAAACTCGGCGCCTTCACGGACCTGTATTCCATGGCTCTTCCCCCAGCGATCCTTTATAGCTTTGCTGGTTGCGGCGATGCTCTGGCCTTTCTCAAGCTTCATTTCAAAGCCGTCAACAGCATCGTCCTTCCAATACTCCTTATAATCGCCCCTGCCAACTATGAGTATGCCGGGCTCTTGAGAGAAGTAGTTTATTAAGGCGGTTATCTTGAAGGGTTTTTTGCCGGAAGGCGTGTTGAGCGTTACGATGTCTCCCTTTTTATAGCCAAACTTCTTGGCGAGCATCGTCGACACGACGATCGTTCCTCTTTTTTTGAGGTCGCGCACCATTTGCTCGTGCTTACCGTCCTGGGGAATTAAATCGTTTACGTCAAAATACGTGTTCATATCGAGGACGTGAAGCATTACGTTGTTATCATTTATTTTAAGATAGCCAGTAGTGAATGTCGTCATGGCTTTTATCCCCTTGACGGTAGCCAGTTTTTTACCGAAATTTTCGGTCATCGGAACATTAGCCGAGCCGTTAAAGAACGTGGTCTGAACCAAAATATCCCAGCCGAGCATTTTGTTGAATTCGTCGTCTAGTAATCGCGTCATGCTGGTGACTAGAGCGCTCATGCCGATCATCATGGTTAATGCGATCATCATACCGGTTACGGTTGCCGAGGTGCGACCGGGGACACGGCGGAGGTTATCGAGCGCGGTTCGCAATACAAACGAGTGCACGGAGCCACGTCCGATTGAACTCGACAGTAAGTGCGGCATAAGAAGAACGCTTCCTAAGAATGAGAGAAAGATGCTGACCATTGAGAGATTACGTAGCTGGTTGGGGTCCCTGGCAAAGCCCTCGGACATGCTCGGCAAAGCAACAACCGCAATAATTATTCCGATGCCGGTGAAAAACACGAGTGCGCTTACAATAAGCTTCCAGGTGCTGCTGGCGGGTCGCCACGCGGTCTCAAAGGGCTTGAGCGCCTCAAGCGGCGCCACGTTGAGCATCCGCGTCGCCGGGCCTATCGCTGCAAGCGCTGAAACGAGTGGCCCCATAAGCAGGCCCATGGCAAGGATTTGTGGGGTCAGCCCAAAATCGGTAGCACGAATTTTTTCCATGGTGAGGATATATCCGGTAAGGCCCCCCGACATGACGCGCGCCAACCCTGCGCCCACGATGGTGCCAAAAAGCGAACCGATAAAGCCCAGCATTATAGCCTCCGCAATCACCAGGCTGAATATCTTGCGCCGTCCAAGACCAAGCGCACGAAGCGTGCTAATGCCGAAGCGACGCTCCTCAACGCTGATCTCGAGATTATTGAATATCAGAAATGTGCCGACGAAGAGGGCCAGTATGGCTGCAAGGTTTAACATATACGCCATGGAATCAAGGGACTTTTGCACGTCGCCACCCCTGGCCGAGGGTATCTCGACCTCGGCCCGCCCGTTGAGTAGAGCCTTAACGCGTCGCTGGACGGTTTCGGGTTTTTCGTCAGCTTTAAGTATGAGGTCGACCTGGTCGACTTTTCCCGTGCGGTTGAATGTATACCGGGCGGCAGTGATATCCATGACTGCAAACTGTCCCGCGTTTGTGTGTCCCGGCCCTGTCTCGGCGAGAAGTCCGACAATCGTAAGCTTTTCTATGCCGTTTACGCCCACCAGACCAATCCTATCACCAAGCGCTAGCTTGTTCTCGTCTGCCCATGTTTTGGTTATAACGATACTACTTGTCTCGCCGGCCTTGATCTGCCTGCCCTTTGTGAACGTATAGTCCCTGGCAGCGGTATCTTTTTTCGGGTCGATACCGTAGACCAAAAGGCCACCGTCGGGCTTATCCTTAACGGATACCAAGGTGTCGCTAATGACAAGCGGCACCGCCGCCTTTATACCCTTCACCGACGCAACTTCGTCTACCATGGAGGCGGGAAGACCACTCCGCGTGTTCGGCATAACTTGAAGGCCGGTTTTGCCGGCCGCGGTGTCGATCAGCGAGCGATAGGATCGCAGGATGCTCTGATTGACGAGCATTGTCGCTACGACCATTATGATGCCGAGTGAGACCCCGAAGATGATCGTGGCGGTACGTAACTTGTGCTTACTGAGGTAGCGAAGGTTAAAGGTTCGAAATAAGGTTAACACCGGAGACCTCCATTTCCTCATCGACCCGGCCGTCTTTTAGCCGGACGATACGTCCGCCGTATGCGGCGGCTTTGGCGTCGTGGGTGACCATCACGATGGTTTGATTAAACCGTTCCTGGCAATCTTTGAGGAGATTTAATATCTCTTCACCGGTCTTTGAATCGAGGTTTCCGGTCGGTTCGTCGGCAAGGATAAGAGCGGGTTTAATAACGAGCGCCCTTGCGATGCCGACGCGCTGCATCTGACCGCCGGATAATTCTTCGGGGAGGTGATCGCACCATTTGGCGAGCCCTACCGCCTTGATGACCTCGTTGGCAAAACTACGCGCTTCCGGCGTATTCTGGCCGGCTATTTTAAGGGGTAGCAGTACGTTCTCGCAAGCGGTTAACGTCGGTAGCAGGTTGAATTGTTGGAAGATAAAGCCCACTTTCTCTCTACGGATCTGGCTTAAATCATCATCTGAGAGCGATGACAATGAGATATCGTCGATCAACACATCTCCTGAAGTCGGCTTATCGAGCGCGCCCAGAAGGTGTAGCAAGGTGCTTTTGCCGGAACCGCTCGGACCCATGATAGAGAGAAACTCACCCCCCTTTATCATAAGTGAGATACCGTCGAGCGCTCTGAACTCGGTCTTTCCCCTCTTGTAGACTTTTGCGACATCCCTTACCTCGACCTTGTACTTCATAGCTCCCAATCCCCCCAGATTGTGGTCTAAACGACCGCTTTAAGTATCCGCATCGTTTACTTGCTTATATCAATCGCGTTCTTCATCATCTTCGTTCTCGCTGAAATCACGAATCTTAGCTTCACAGTGTTCAAACCATTTAATATCCGCATCTGCATGGAACAGGGCGGCATCAAGCAATAGGTCGGTCATTAAAATATCCCGGTTGGCCGCCTGCCGCGAGAGGAGGTACTTCTTGCGGGTCAGCTCGGCCATCTTAGCCAGGTACATCTGCCGCTGTTCCGCAAGCAGCTGTAACATCGCTTCCTTATCAAGTGGGTCCATGAAGGCAAGCTTAACGAATATCTCGTCTCGAAGCGGTCTTACTTTGACCATGGGCTTAACAAGCCAATCTTTGAATTCCTTTACACCCTTTGGCGTAATTTGGTAGACCCTTCGCTCTGCTCCCTCATCGCCTTCACTAACACTTACTGCTAGCCCATCTTTTATCAGTCTATCTATAGTGGTATATATTTGGCCGAAGTTTACGTCCCAAAAACCACCGGCTATCTCATCGAATGAATTCTTTAGCTCATAACCGTTCTGAGGTTGCTTGGCAAGTAGACCCAATAGCCCATGTTTAACTGACATTACTATACCCCCTTATATGTTATTATATATATACTAGTATATACTAGACAAGAGCTTTTTAAGAAATATTGATGGTTTTTTAACGAATTTTGGAATCGTTGCGTAAGCAGACGGATCGGTTTTTATTTTGGGTAGAAATTAGCGCAGCATTATACGCATATGTGGTTATCGTAACTCAATGCGTTGCGACTATTTACTGCCTAAAAACTTCTTAGCCTTTGCGTTGTCTTTGTCGAGTTTCAAAGCCTCCTGCCATTCCGCTGTAGCTAAGGCTGTCTTCCCCTGAGCCTGATAGGCCAGCCCAAGCTCGGCATGTAGATCACCAATATTGGCGCCGAAAGGTTGGGCTTTAATAAGCCCGGACAGGATAGTAACGGCCTTCTCCGGTTTGCCCATCTCGCGATAGACATAAGCTATCATTATATCCGCTGGATAGAGGCTTTTATTGAGCGCTTTTGCTTTTTGTAAGTGGTCAAGCGCCTTATCGAACTCACGCCTGCTCTTATAGATAACTCCGAGATTATACTGCGCTTCAGGTTGATTCGCGTTGAGCTTAAGGCTTGCCACGTACTCGTTCTCGGCATCCTTAATCTTTCCGACAGAGGAATACCCTTGAGCCAGGCTAAGGTGTGCCTTGCTGTCGTTCGGATTAAGCGATACCGCTTTTTGCAGCCTCAATACGGCATCGGGGATATTTCCAGTCTGGAAAGCACTCATGCCGCTATCGTAAGATTTCTTGAATTCAGCATCACGCCGGCTCTCAATTACACGAGAGCCCACCACAGCTATCGCTATTGCAGC
>Ga0210036_1004371_pt1 | contig 13029 bp, 7 predicted proteins | sample CryGeymeta201515_FD_185469 | JGI IMG/M metagenome (GOLD analysis project Ga0210036, IMG submission 185469) | Groundwater microbial communities from Crystal Geyser aquifers in Utah, USA - Crystal Geyser metaG 2015-15 (SPAdes) (version 2) | ecosystem: Environmental > Aquatic > Deep subsurface >...
CCCTTGGGAACCTGCACAACAATTGCAAAGTCCATGTTTCTTGTCAGCAGGGTGTTGTCTCTGAAAGCTTTGTTGGTTTTAGGGACCAATTCTGGAAGGAGTGAACAGCTGTTGATGGGGGACACCTTCTTTTTTATTTTATTCTTTGACTTCTGCTTCCTGGATAACTCAGGCGGTGGTGCGCTGATTGAGGATGCTGTTGCAGTTGCTGTGGTTTTTCTTTTTTTACTACTGCTGCCGCTGGTGTTCTTACAAGAAGAGGATTCCCTTTTTTTCTTCTGCTTTGTCTCCGAGGTACCAGTACTTTTCCATGATTCAGAAGAACTGAATTCCTTTAATTGCTCCCGCGTTTTTATACGTCTTGAAGCACAAAACTCCTCCAATTGTATTGAGTTCTCAATGGTTACTTCACTGGTATTGATGGAGGCTAGAAAGCATCGTAGGATGGATATGTGTTGGTTGAAAAGACTCCACAGTTTTGTACTAGACTTCCTATCTGACAAGGGGTCCTTTGATGCACAGTCATCAAACAAGGCTCGGATTTTTGTTGCTTCAAATGGACCAGTTCGAGAACCAGGGATTGGTAAGCTCTCAGTAATGGAGAAATACAAATCAGCAGCACTGGCAATGCGACAAACATAGGAATCCTCCTCAGGACAATTCTGTCGACGATATCTTTGGTAAACTGACAGCTGTTCTGGGGTACTAGTGCTCTTGACCCGCCTGCTCTTGTTGGCCACCATCGTGGTCAAACCAGTAGCTTCAGTATTGTCTTTTGCTGCTCCACCAGCAATGTCTGTACTAGACTCCAGTATCAGTATCGTTCGTTTGTAAGCTCCAGTATCATTATCGTTCGTTTGTAAGCTCCAGTATCATTATCGTTCGTTTGTAAGCTCCAGTATCGTTCTTTGTTCGTAGGCTCCAGTTTTCTGTGGCTTAGGCTCCAGTATCGTTCCAGTAAGGGGTAAATCAATATTTGTGCTTATTATTAAAATAGTGAGCCTAGTTTCGCTAAAATGAACCTGTTGCACATTAAAAGCGATCAATGATTCTTTTGGTGAGTGGCTGGCTCAAACTGCCATTGGGCCTTCTAATTGCAGAACTTGCCCGTAAGTACAGTCCATGAAGCCTGACGAAATAGCATTCCAGTATCCTGTATCTTTGGTAGGCTCCAGAGTAGCTACTATCGTTCTCCAGTACAGCACACGGTAGCTATATTTTATCTACTAGTAAATATGCAGCTAAAGTTGTATGTGTGTTAACTGCTCCGGAGAAGTTAACACACATACAAATTTAGCGGCATATTTACTAGTAGTTGATAAAACTACTACCACTGATCATCATCATCATCAGCAGCAGCAGCAGCAGCACAATCAAATGCGATCGTTTCCTCCTCTTTCTCCTCTTCGTCGCCTTCTCCTGTCAATCATGAGTACTCTGCTGATACCAAGAAACAAGCAGACACTGAGACTGCTGGAGCCACAAACGACTGGAGATACTGGCTGGAGCCACAAGCGATCGAACGACAGATACTGGAGCCACGAACGACAGGAGATAATACTGGAGCCACAACCACTGGAGCCATGAGCGACAACCGCTGGAGCCGCCACAAGTGACAACAGATACTGGAGACAATGGGAGAGTAACAGATACTGGAGACACTGGTGGGATGAACGACCGATACTGGAGCCACTGCGAACGACAAAGCCGATACTACTGGAACAACAAGCAACAAAGCCGTCGATACTGGAGCCATGAACTGGAGCCATGAACGACAGATACTGGAGCTACTGCCGGAGCCACGAACGACAGATACTGGAGCCACAGGTTGGACGACAGATACTGCAGACTGGAGCCACAAAGCTGCCGATACTGGAGCCACGAACGACAACAGGAGATACTGCAGCTACCGGAGCCACAAGCCGCGACAACCAATGGAGCCACAAGCAACAGATACTGGAGCCACAAACGACAGATACTGGAGCCATGACGAACGACAGGAGATCAATACTGGAGCCACAAGCGATCAACAGATACTGGAGCCACAGCAGGCAACAGGAGCCGAGATACTACTACTACAGAGATACTGGAGCCACAGGTGCAACGACAACAACGAGAGCTACTGGAGCCACGAACGACAGATAGTGGAGCCACGAACTGGAGCCACAGGTGGGACGACAGATACTGCCTGGAGCCACAGGACGAGATGGACAACAGATACCGGAGCCATGACGACAGGAGATACCGGAGCCACAAGCAACAACAAGAACATATAGTACTGGAGGAGCCACAGACGACAGCCGCTGGAGTCACAAGATGAGACAAACGACAGGATATACAGCAGATACTACTGGAGCCATGGACGACGGGAGATACTGGAGACTGGAGCCACAGGCGACAACCAATGGAGCCACAAGCCATTGACAGATACTGGAGCCACCACAACAGGAGCGACAGATACTAGAGCCACAAGCGACAAATACTGGAGCCACTAGCGACAGATACTGGAGACACGAACGACAAAGCCGAAACAGATACTGAAGACTGGAGCCATGAACGACAATAGATACTGGAGACTGGAAACACGAACGACAGGAGATACTGGAGACTGGAGACACGAACGACAGATACTGGAGCTACTACCGGGGCCATGAACGACAACAGATACTGTAGACTGGAGCCATGAACAACAACAGATACTGGAGCCACAGGAGCCACAAGCAACAACCACTGGAGCCACGAACGACAACAGATACTGGAGAGACTGGAGCCACGAACGACAGGAGATGATACTGGAGCTACAACAGGAGCCACAAACGACATATACTGGAGCCGCAAACGACAGATGATACAACTACTGAAGACAACAATGGACAGCTGGTGGAGCTACTGGATTGATAGTCACTACAAGCACTAAATGAATGGTAAGAACCAGATTTTTAATAATAATAATATGCAAGAAATGCTGCTCGGATCTCAAGGATCTCAACAAACATGACTTGATCTCAGCACGAGTGTTTGGATCTCGACTGCAAGAGATCTCAACACATCTCAACACAAGTGCTCGGATCTCAACACAAACAAACAATAGTGTTCGGATTTAAAAACTGGCATCCTTGATTTGGATCTCAATACAAATAAATCTCAACATCTTTCACTTTCTTTTTCTTTCTTTTTGATTGTCCAACTTTAGAGTTCCTCTTCAGAATCAGAATCACCAAATTGAAACTCTTCCTCCTCCTCCTTGGGAATTACTTCAAAACCAGCAGCCTTGTTCCAGATGTCATGGTGGTCTTGGTGAAGCCAATGAGGGGCTTTGAAATCAGGTTCAAGACCAAGTTGCAAAGCAAAACGAGCATGCATGATGTGAGGAAGGCGCCCACCGCAGGAAATCTGGAATTCACTGGCATCAGCTTTGGACCCCACCAAGGCAGCAAAAAGAGGGCATTCCTCTCCACGAGCATATTTTTCCAAAATAAGATTCTTGTAGGCAATAGAATGAGCAATGGACTGAGGGTAGCAGTAGTTGCCCGGAGTTCCTACTTTTTTGCCTTTGAGTTCACGTTGGGCTTTCTGGACCAAAGTGCTAGAGGAAGCTATAAAAAAAGGAGAAAAAAATGTGTTAGCATTAAAAAGGAGCAAACAAGAGGATGTCCAAAAGGCAGTTGCATCATGATCCTACCCATGATCTGCGTGAAACTGAAAACTCCAAGGGAGAGACGGACTTCTTCCATAGTTTGAGCAAGAGCAAAATTCGTATCCTTTACATAGGTACCAATTGGTTCATTGAGGATATCTTTAAATGGATTGTCAGTACCAAACTTTACAATCAATTTTCGCCCAAAATTTTTTAAATCAGCTCCACATAGTTCAATATTGGCATCAGCTTGAGCCCTGGCATCTTCCGTTTCTCTACATTTGGTCACTAAAAAAATTTCCTCTTCCTTCTTTTCCTCATCAAGCTGTTGGATCCGAGCAGCTGAAGCTCGAAGGGGGGCAGTCACATCATTTCGGTGTCGAACAGCACCAAGATAATCTCCCTTCAGGCCAATTAAGGCATTTTTGTACAACATTTTAGTGACCTTGTCCACAGAGGGAACCTTAGAAGGACCGGTAAGGGAGAGATCACCAGAATGCATGGAGGTGTCAGTAGAAGCACCTGGACCACTCATGGGGGTAGAAAACAAACCACGTTGGCCAACACTTGGGCTTGGGGAAGAGAATGTAACACTACGTGCAACATTTCCAGTTTGACCTGCACCGTTACGACGTGCAGCATTTGGTGAAGTGTAGGCAGCAACAGCAAGTGCTTCATCAAGGGCTCCTTGGGAAACATTTGGGGTACGTGCAACATTTCCAGTTTGACCTGCAACATTTCCAGTTTGACCTGCAACATTTCCAGTACCACGACGTGCAGCATTTGGTGAAGTGTAGGCAGCAGCAGCAAGTGCTTCATCAAGGGCTTGTTTGGAAATTTTCATAATATCAGTTTTTAAAATTAATGAAAAAGTATGGAAAGACGAAATGTAATTATCTTTTCAGATTTTGAATTTATGAGGGTAGTTGGGAAGCAGAAATAAATTATTTTCTTTTCCAAATGTTTTCCTCGACTTCCTCCTTGGTCATTTAGGGTCATTTGTCTTACCAAATTGTTCCTTTTTTTACAAAATTGTTCTGATTTTTTTGGATTGGTCATTACCAAATTGTTCTTATGTTTTTTGCTAGGAAATAGGCTGGGTCATTTACATATCCACAATTGTTCCGAAGTCTTTTGGATCTTTCACTAGTGGAGAAAAGACGGAGCTCCGAGTAGACCTTTGCTACTACTCGAGTATCTGGTATCATGTAGACAATTGTTCCGAAGTCTTTTGGATCTTTCACTAGTGGAGAAAAGACGGAGCTCCGAGTAGACCTTTGCTACTACTCAAGTATCTGGTATCATGTAGCATGGTTTTATGCTATTAGCTAGAGCCACTTGTATTAAATGGAATTTATTTTAGTTTTGATCATTAATACCTCAAACCCACTTGTTTTGGCTAGTGAAGAATGAATAGTCGGGTGTCAATGTGTACTACAATGGCGATAAGTGAATCTCCTACAATCTCCTACTAGCTAGCAGGGTACTAGAGTACCAGGTACTGGGCGCCTAGTAGGAGTACCAGATAAGAGGATTACTGGCAGTCTTTTTATTACTATTGGTAGACTAGTTACAGTGCCGGTTGATGATAGCAAGAGCAAACAAGGGTTCAGGTTGGCAGCCATAGACAGTACTACTAGCTAGTAGTAGAGCCACTGGAGAAACTGGCACAAGAAGCCACTAACAACGAAATCCACAAGAGGAGCCACGAAAGACAATATGAAAGGATATGAGCCTTATTTAGCAGACCTTCCTGGAGCCAACAGATCCGGGTGTGTAGTCTCGGCTGCAGATCATGTCGTGGGACGATCAACAAGAGTTGCCTTTCTCAGTTGAACCGTGGCGGACTTATCCAATATGTTGGTCAAAAGCAAGAGAAAAATGAAACTATTTCTCGTGGGAGGAGACGACTAGTAAAAAGCCAGTGTTTTAGCTTTTGCCTGAGTCCAATCGGAAATCCTTAAAATACCCATTCTCCGATTGGAGTTAAAGTTGGCTTTTTTATAAAACAGAGGAGGCAGTAACAACTCCAGTGGCATCAGCATCGAAATGGATATTGGCCATGGGGTCCACAAGGTCGTTGCGAGGATCACTTGCGTTAGCACGAGGTTTGCGAGGAGGGACCTAGCGAGGAGCGACCTTCTTAGGAGGTCCCTTAGGCTTGGCAGCAGGCTTGAGGTCTCCGGCTGGAACAGGAGGGTCCTTCAAGCCGGGCGCACGAGGAACCGGAACAGGATTGTGGGTAGCAAAGACAGGAGGAACCGGATCCGTACGGTTCGAATCGACGGTACGTCCTGTAGTAACAGGAACAGGAGCAGCCGAATCAACGTTCGTACGGGCGTTCGTTCAGGTACGACTTTTCTCGAACGAGTTCCAATGACAGATGTGGAAGAGGGCTTGGTGGTCTTGGTACGGGCCATGGTGGAATGGTTTGAGAGTAAGTGGGAGATATTCCTGTGGAATAAAGGCAACAAGGTAAAGTATTGAGTAGTTTGGGGTATATTGCAAAAACAATGAATACACAAAACTGAATACAAAATACTGTCCTTCGCATCGTTAGGCCGAATCGATCAAGCCTATGGAACAAGCCTGTGGAACAAGTGCTTGTTCCTCCACCGGTACAGAGTTACAAGGATGGCAGTGGAACCATAGACCGGTTGGTGAGTGACCAGGTGTAGACCTATTGGGGTTCTCATCATTCCAAGTAGCCATGTAGTCATTCGGTGGTTGGTAGTCCTGGATCTAGTCTAGATGACTACAGTAGGCATAAATGTCCAGGTGTGATGCGAAGTCTGTCTCCTGTGAGGTGTGGGTTTGCGAGGTTCGGTTGGTCTCGTCGTTCCTGCAGGATGTAGCCAAGCAATGGGGTGTAGCCTACAAGGCATGTCATCGTTCCAAGGCGATGATCTCCTCGTCTGGTAGTGGGAGTATTCCTGATGGTACAGGCTGTAGCTCCAGTGGTTCCAGTAAGCTGAAGCGTCCTTCGGCTTGTAGTCCGGTTCTGCCGGTCAATGGCTCCTGGAAGAGACCAATTGTCCATGTGGCAGATGGCTATCCATTGTCGTCCTGTGGTTGAGGACTGTAGGCTTGGTAGTTGTCTTCCTTCCGGCTGGACGATGTAGATGTAGATGTATTAGTAGGTGTAGTAGGGGATCGATGAAAGGCACAGGTTGTGCTTTTTCCGATTGGGTTTGGCGATTGGCGATCGAACGAAATGGACTTTCTCATGGATCTCTCGCGTGTACAGTGCCTCGTCTCCAGTGTGGAAGCCAGGTCCTCCTCCTGTAGATAAGGAGGAGCAAGTTAACTTGGTTGTGGCCGGTTGTAGCCGGCTGTAGGTGCCATGGTCAAAGTCTCCAAAGCTTTGTGGTTGGTTTCAATCGACTTTGATGATGATGAACCAAATCGATCGATCTTCCGGTTGCGATTCCAGCTGCGTGTGGCCTCTGGAACTCGCAACAGCATCAACAGGGGTTGCAGGTTGCAGGGGTGTCTGCAGTGCCTGTTAGAGCTTGTTAACCAGTGGAGCCGGCTATGATGGAGCTGGCTTAGAGGCTCATGGTGCATGATAACAGGTAAAAAGCTAGTGTGGAGGCTATTAGATATTATAGATGAATATTCTGGATAAAGTAGACTAGTTGTGTATGCATAGGAAGCATGCAGTGGTAGTACAACCTAGATACATAGCCTAACTCATGAGTCCCATCATATCGCCTAATAGGAGACAAGGTAAACTGCCATAGTCCACCTGGGCTTAATTTGGTTGAGAGCCAATCATTATTATTGTATTATTAACTTTTTCAAGCCATTCACATTTTTATTAACTGTACAACCAACAACGAGCAAACAACAACATCAGCCATAAAAGTAGTAGTACTCTCGATTCTAGTAGTTTGTATTGACTAAGCTAGAACTTTAGAACTGTGGTAATAAAACAAAAAAAACAATCAATATGACACTTGGACTGAATATCGTAACGGCAACTCCAACTGCAGATGCAGCAAGTGTTGCAATGACTATGACTAGTACTAGTATGACTGGTACAGGTACTAGTACTAGTACTAGTACAACAGCCGAATCAACTCTTATTACAACGAAAAACAATAAGAATAAGAAGCGCCGTCGCATGAACAAGTACGAGAAACGTCGACAGAAATCTGCCATTGCGAAAGAGAAAAAATCGTTGAACGAACTCGCTGACGAGCAAAGAGAACAAGAAGAACAAGGAGTGGTCGACATCAGCAACAATAATACCAACGACGAAACTAATTTGGTACAATCAGAACACGATGAAACGTTGTGTGATTTGGACGAAATCATAAACGACAACAACAACAACAAACACTTACAAAATGGTGATGACGACGACAAGAACTTGTTAGTAGAGAGAAAACACGATGACGACAATAAAAATCATGCAGCGTACATGGCAGAGTACCATGCTCGTCCGTTAGAATTGGATCGTCGCAACAATGCTACTGTCACTCTTTCCAACAGCAATAAAATCAGGCGTAAGCATACGCGTATGCAACAACTTTTGCCAGAAGATGATGCAAAGAAACAAGATGTTGCTTATAATAATCATAGTAGTAGTAGTAGTAGCACTTCTACAACACCAACGACAACTACTAGTACTACTGATACTAGTACTAGTACTAGTACTGATTCTGTTTTTCCTGCAACAACGGAATGGAAGGATTTGCCGTTGGACGATCGCATTGTTTCTGTTTTGACAACAACAGTAACAGCAACAACAACAACAGCAGTAACAACAATGGACCACCACCCCAGCAAATACAATAAAAGGAATCTACGCTACCATCGTCCAACGCGCATTCAAGAACGGGTCATTCAAACCATTCTAAAAAGAAGAAACAACACAAACAAAAATCACAATCACAATCAAAACAATTTCATGTACGAAAATGTTTGGATACAATCAGAAACAGGATCAGGAAAAACCATGGCCTACTTTCTTCCCGTTTTTCAGTTACTTTTGGAAGAATTATCGTCTTCTGACGATACCAACTCCACCAGCTACCAGACCAACAACAAACACACTAGCACTACTACTGCAACAACAACAACAGCAGCAGCAGCGAATGATCGTCGTCAAGAGCTCGGAACACGATGTATTATTGTTTGTCCGACACAAGAATTGGTTCAGCAAACACAACATTCTCTTCAACATTTGGTACAGCACGTCTGTGCCGGAAATGGTGTAGTAGTTGGAAGCTTTTGTGCGCAGACATCAAGATCCAAAGAAAAGGCACGATTACGAAAGGGAATTACTATTCTTGTTACTACACCAGGACGATTGTTGGATCACTTGAAAACAACACAAGTATTCGCAACATATAGCGTTACTAAATTACAGTGGCTAGTATTGGATGAAGTGGATCGACTTTTTGATATGGTACGTTGTACACAGTACACATGTTTTGGAATATGTCTTTTTTTTTTCAATAGATTGTTGTATACATTATATATTTTAATCATTATATATTGTATTCTTCTTTTTTCTTTAGGGATTGGCACCACAACTACAAGATGTTATTCGACTTGTCAAAGACTCTACAAACACGACACAGAACAATGGTATTCCAGGTTGGAGGAGTATACTGGTTTCGGCTACGGTACCTAAAGAGGTTCAAACTGTTGTTCAAACAGCGCTGTCATCGTCATCGTCATCGTCATCGGTAACCAAAACTAGTATTGCAAGTAATAAAGAATGGGCATGGATACAAGGAGAAGAAAAACAAGAAGAAGAAGATTCCTCTTTGCAACAACAATCACATTCACAATCACAAAAACAACAAACCAGCGAGAAGCATTCGGTCGGACGATCTTTACCACAGCATTTGGTACAATATCACATTAACGTTAGTGCCAAACTTCGATTGACAACTCTTCTTGCTTTTTTGGTCGATCGCGTCGCACAAAACCAACGAACAGTAGTATTTATGAGTACTTGTGCCAGCGTCGATTATTATCATGCTCTCTTTACCAAAATGGAATCCATTCTTTCCCACCAAAAGGGACACAATGCTGATACTAATGATAATGACAATATGCAGCCGAAAGGCATCTTTGGAAATGCCTGCACAATTCACAAGCTTCATGGCAACGTTCCACATTTTGAACGACGTGCCGTCTTGGAAACATTTCGACAGGAAAAAATACACGGAAACACGACAGCCAGAATACTCTTGGCAACCGATGTTGCAGCCAGAGGTTTGAATCTTCAGGCTGATTGGACCGTCCAATTTGATCCTCCCTGCGAAATTGCCGATTACATTCATCGTGCTGGACGTGTTGCCCGAGCGGGACAATTCGGTCAGTCATTACTCTTTTTGCTGCCATCGGAAAAATCGCTATTGTCCATCTTACAGCTTCATCAGGAACAATCGCAGCAGCAGCAACGACGACGACAACAACAACCAGCGAGTCTTGCCGATAATACCACATTGCGAGAAATGCCTGCCCTGTCCTTGTCATCAACGCTACAACGAGCGGCCAAAGTGTGTCCGAATTTGACACGCGAAGGAATGAATCGAAATGGTATAAGCTCCAAAACGGGACCTTCGTCATCCAAAGATGCCGTACCAGAAACGTCTGCTGGTCCTGGTGTTCACAAAACTCACCGGCTGGGAGAAGCCTTTTGTTCAGAATTACAGTATCGTCTTGAGGAATGCGTCTTGAAACATTCGAAAGCTGTAAAAAATGCAGAAGGTTTGGACAACGCAGACAACACCAATCAGGATAGAAAAAGAAAGAAACACGAAGCAAAGAAAAAGAAATCCGCTGACGACATGACACTTGCAGATATGGCGAGAAATGCATTCTTGTCGCACATGAGAGCCTACCCGACCAAGGAAAAAGCCGTTCGGCACATTTTTTCGGCTCGGGCCTTGCATTTAGGCCATATTGCCAAGAGCTTTGCTATGCGGGAAACGCCCAAAACGTTGGTCAAGAACAGTCGAGGAGTGTTGGCAGAACCCGGCAAGAAGCGCAATGCTGCCCTGGCCTTTTCCCGGCCCACAACTCGTGGTGTTGGTAGCAGTAATAACGATGCTGCAGATTTGGACGATTCGAAGCGAAACGGTAACAGCGCTGCTGCTGCCCGGAAGCGAGCCATGCTCATGGCAAATGCTGCCAAACTCCAAGTTGGAGGCATTGATGGATTTTAATTTGCTGCTGCTGCAGCACGACGTCTTCTGACAATCAAAGATTTATGATTATCGTTTTTCTTCTATCAACAAAGACCCATTAAAATAATGTAAACCGCCAGTGTTCATACGCTTTAGCCATCAATACACCGTGGTTACTTATCCTTGGTGAAGGAACCGACTTCGTGTAGAAGCTAGAAGGGAATATAAGCGACCGTCCTTCTTGTCGCTAACACTGTAGCTATAGATGTTTGGCGCTTGGGTGTCATAAGTTGTTCGTCATTATCTTCATCGTCGCTGCTGTTGTTGTCGTTGCCGCTACCGCTGCCGCTGTCAAGTGTCGATGATAATTTTTTATTCTTCGTTTTCTTCCTGTATCCACCATAGCTCTCCGAGACAAATTCCATTTGGTGTTGTTTGTTGCCGGTAATAGAAGCAAGCATATCGTTATCGATTTTTTCGCGATGAAGCTCTTGAGCAAGTTTGTTTGAACCACAAAAAGCCAAGAGTGAGTGAGATCTGGTGTGACTAGATTCCATGTCCAGAGTGTGGTCTTGAATAATCTCGCAAAAGTCTGGTCTACAAAATTGAATGGCACCAGCTTGGTATAGGTCGAGGTCTGTAAGCTCCTGTCGAAGCTGCTCGCATTCTTCATCGCCAGTGTCTGTCACATAAATAGAAATGCGACAGACGCGAGCAGTATTCTCACGCCCCCATTCATCCACAAGGGTATCCCATAGGACATGTATCTCTGGCATTATCTTGGAAACAAGGGAAGCAGACCGCGTCACCCATATCAAGTGGAAACAATCCAGAGCATCTCCCACAGTATTGCCTTGCAAGGCACTGCTTTTCCATGACTGATAACGCGGCTTGACAACCATTCCCCACAATCGCGCCACCATGTATCCAATTAGCAAACATACTAGTGTAATATCGTGAGGTTGTAGTTGGTCGTGCTTTTTGAGTTCAATATGCTAATACCAGTCGGCAAAAGGTGCGATCATGGAGACTGCCGCGTCAAGCAATGCAAAGAAATGGTTGCCGTCCCAGATGAATAGTGCTACAAAGGCAAAGCATACCTGGAAAAAGATGGTCAAGGCGCATAGGAATTCAATAACATCTTCACATAGCTCAATGCTGCATGTGTTAAAGGATATTGTCAACCCAAAAATAGCCACACCGAGTACTGGCAGTGTTGAAAGTAACACAACACCATAAACACTCCTAGTTGCCACAAAGGCAGCTTTTTTCATGTCTCTCATATTGCTGCGCACATCTTTTCTTTGCTTCATTTCACAGTGACGATCAATACTTGTGCGAAGGGATACATTCATCTGATGCCGCTTGGACATTGCCTCCGTGGGGTCGCTTTGTGCGCTCTGTTTTCCACCGCGTGGGCAACAAGCCTTGGCCACAAGCGATCCTTTTCGCATTTCTTGGGCACACTCTACTTGAATAATTCTCCTTTGGCGCTCTTGCATGTTTCTGAGAAACGTTTCTGGTTCCAGACGCAATAGTTGTCGAAGGTGCTGTTTGAAGAGAGAAAGGATAGGAACAATACCTGTTCCTGCTCCTATTGCAATCACGTGACTGTAGTCGTCGGTCTTTGGGGCAAGTGCCGTTCCATAGGCCCCCATTAATTCGAATTCAATACAACGATTGGAGTCCGTAGTTTCCTTTTGCAACAAGTTCCACAGCTTGTCAGTCCAGCTGCCATTTTCGCATACTTCAATATAAAATTCCAAGGAAGACGAGCCTGGTGCAGATGCAATGCTAAAGGGATGCCATTGATGGTCAATCTCCTTAACGCGCAATTGAGCATACTGTCCTGGCTTGAAGTGGAAAAGCACGGGACGACGGATTCTCAAAATCAGCATTTTACCCCTGCTATTATTGGTGGTATTGTTGGTGGTATTGTTGCTACGTTTGCTCTGATTGACTTGATTCATTTCCGATCCATCATAGATAATACTGGATGCAACCAACGGCGTCTGATAATAGTGATTCAATCGTATAGCTGCTCGGTCACAAAAATAGTAAAGGAGCGTCGACGAAAACCACTTGAAAGTTTGCGATCGTGATTGGGCACCGCTCCGTTGTTCCTGGTCCATGGTATGAACAATAGTGATAAAATACAAGAGGAATATCAGGTGATGAATGGCATAAAATACTTCGTAGGGCATCGAATGACGAAAATAGGATGTTCCTCCAATAATGAGC
>Ga0210036_1004387_pt1 | contig 13010 bp, 10 predicted proteins | sample CryGeymeta201515_FD_185469 | JGI IMG/M metagenome (GOLD analysis project Ga0210036, IMG submission 185469) | Groundwater microbial communities from Crystal Geyser aquifers in Utah, USA - Crystal Geyser metaG 2015-15 (SPAdes) (version 2) | ecosystem: Environmental > Aquatic > Deep subsurface >...
ATCCGCCGTGTCCATAGCTGCAGGAACAGGTGTTTCTCTTGACGGTTCTGGAAGTTATGACCCCGATCTTTATGTGTTGAAGAGTTATACGTGGAAGCTCCTGGCCAAACCGACTGGAGCCACAGCCACATTGACCACCAATGGAAGTGCGGCTGCCATTTCGCCCGATCTGGTGGGCCAATATGTGGTTTCATTGTTTGTCACGGATGTGAATGATGGCAATTCTGACAGCTATACCGTGACGATTACTGCAAATCCGTAATCTTGCCTTTAAAGTGCTGCCCCGTTGTTTACAACGGGGCAGCACTTTTCAACTCCCATTTCCCGATATTTTCCCATTTACAAAACATCTCATTTACATTAGTATGTTTTTCTACAGGTAACCATTTTTTATATCATTGAATCATCTTTGAAAGAAGAAATTATGCTGCGCTACATGACGTCTGGTGAATCTCACGGCAAAGGTCTGACCGCCATCCTGGAGGGCCTCCCCTCAGGGGTTTCCCTCCGGGCAGATGATATCAATCGGGAACTGGCCAGAAGACAGGCCGGTTATGGCCGGGGGGGCAGGATGCAGATTGAGCAGGACCGGGTGGAGATCCTCTCGGGTGTCCGCTGGGGGGAGACCCTTGGGAGTCCCATCGCCCTGTTCATCAAGAACCGTGACTGGGTGAACTGGGAGCATGTCATGTCCGATGATCCCGAGATCAAAGAGGAGGGGAGGCGGGTTTCACGGCCCAGACCCGGGCATGCCGACCTCTCCGGAGGGATCAAATATGGCCATCATGACCTGAGAAATATCCTGGAGCGGTCCTCGGCAAGAGAGACCGCCGCCCGCGTGGCCGTGGGCGCCGCGGCCCGCAGACTTCTCGAATCATTCGGCATCGATCTGGTCAGCCATGTGGTTGAAATCGGCGGCGTGAAGGGGAAAGGAAACGGCCCTCTTACAGTAAAAAAGATCCGGACGCTCACTGAAAAGACGGATATTCGTTGTGTGGATGAGAAGGCGGCCCATGCGATGAGGAAGAGAATCGACCGCGCAGCCGGGCAAGGGGATACCTTGGGCGGGGTCTTTGAGGTGATCGCATCGGGTTTGCCCGTGGGGCTCGGAAGCCATGTCCACTATGACCGAAAACTCAACGCCCGTCTCGCCGGTGCGGTCATGTCGATCCAGGCCGTCAAGGGCGTGGAGATCGGGATCGGTTTTGATGCGGCACGGCGTTTAGGTTCAGAGGTGCATGATGAGATCTTCTATGCAAAAAACAAAGGATTTTACAGGAAGACCAACCGGGCCGGCGGGATCGAGGGGGGGATGAGCAACGGCGAGGATATCGTGATCCGGGCGGTCATGAAGCCGATCCCGACGCTTATGAAGCCGCTTCGTTCCGTGGATATCCTCTCAAAGCGTCCCTTTACGGCCGGCGTGGAACGATCTGATGTCTGTGCGGTCCCTGCAGCCGGGGTGATCGCCGAGGCTGTGGTGGCCTTTGAACTGGCACGAGCCATGATCGAGAAGTTTGCAGGGGATTCGCTTTTCGAGATGAAACGGAATTTCGAGAGCTACTTGAAGTCTGTCCGGGAGTATTGAAGGCTGACTTATGGAAAAAATCACGGTCCATCTTGGTGAACGGGGCTACGATATCCTGATTGGTTGGGGGATCCTCTCCCATGCCGGAGAATGGTTGAAACCTTTCAAATTCGGCTCCAGGATCTCCGTGGTCACCAATTCAGTGGTGAGGCCGATCTGCGGGGATCTTGTGGAGGAGACGCTTCAGAAGGCCGGATTCCGTGTGCGGATGATCGAGATCCCCGACGGAGAGGTTTATAAATCCCTTGCTATGGCGGAAAAAATTTATGACGCCCTGGTGGATTTCGACATGGACCGGACGTCCACGATCGCGGCCCTGGGCGGCGGGGTGATCGGTGATCTGGCCGGCTTTGCCGCGGCCACCTATATGCGAGGCGTGCATTTCATCAACATTCCCACCACCCTCCTGGCGCAGGTGGACAGCGCCATCGGCGGTAAGACCGGTGTGGATCATCCAAAGGGGAAGAACCTCATCGGCGCTTTTTATCAGCCGAGGCTGGTCCTCTGCGATCTGAGTCTGATGAAAACCCTCCCGGATAGAGAGCTGCTTGCAGGTATGGCCGAGGTGGTGAAGTACGGGGTGATCCTCGATCCCGGTTTCTTTTCTTTTGTGGAATCACACGTCCAGGAGATATTGAAACAGGAATCCTCAGCCATGACCGAGGTGGTCCGATCCTCCTCAGCGGCCAAGGCATCCATCGTAGAGGAGGACGAGCGCGAATCCGGAAGACGGGTGATCCTGAATTTCGGCCATACCCTCGGTCACGCCATAGAGTCTCTGACCGGATATACCCGATACGTCCATGGTGAGGCCGTGTCCATGGGCATGGCGGCTGCCGCCAGGATCTCGCATGCCATGAAACTCTGTGATGAGGACGTGGTTTCCCGTCTGGAGAAGCTTCTGACTATGATCGGGCTTCCGACGGCCCTGCCTGCACTGAATCCGGAGGAAGTGATCCGGATTCTTTCACACGACAAGAAGGTCAGGGATGGGAAGGTCCGCTTTGTCCTCCCTGAAAGGATCGGTAAGGTCGTGATCCGGGACGACGTGGATCCAAACCTGATCCGAAGTGTGCTCAAGGCATAACTTACTTCCTTTTTTTCAGAAAGACCCGGATCGGCACATGAGGGAAGTCTAAACGGCTGCGGATCTGGTTGGAAATATAACGCCGATAGGAAAAATGGACTCCGGCTGGGGCATTGACGAAGAGGACGAAGGTCGGGGGCGCCGTTTCGATCTGGGTCCCGTAAAAGAATTTGATCCTGGATCTCCTGTAGTAAGGAGGTTCATGATTGGAAACCGCTTGCTGTAAGGCCTGGTTCACTTTGGCCGTCGTGACCCTCCGGTCATAGGATCTTTTAACCTCTTGAATAACGGGGAAGATTTTTTTCAATTGCTCTCCGGTCAGGGCCGAGACAAAAAGGACCGGGGCATAGTCCATGAATTTGAGCTGGAATCGGAGATCCTCCAGAAATTGCTTTTGATTAATCTGCTTTTTAACCAGATCCCATTTGTTCACCAGCAGGATGGAGGCCTTGTCGGCCTCATGGGCGAGGCCCGCTACCCTGAGATCCTGTTCGGTGACCCCCTTTGCGGCATCGATGAGGATCAAACAGATGTCCGACCGCTCGATGCTCTTCAGAACCATGATGACACTGTAGGTTTCAACCCGGTGGGTGATTTTGGATTTCTGCCGGATTCCGGCGGTGTCTATGAGGAGATACGACTCTCCCTGATACTCAAAGAGGGTGTCGATGGTATCCCTGGTGGTTCCGGGGACCTCGCTTGTGATCAGCCGATTCTCACCGATCAGGGCGTTGATGAGCGTGGATTTGCCGGCATTAGGCCTTCCGATGACACTGATCCTCGTGAAGGCTTCCTCGCCTCCGGGTTCTCCCTGGGGGAATGATCGGACGATCTCTTCCATCAGATCATGGATCCCGATGCCGTGTTCCGCAGAGACGGCAAAGAGACGATCCGCTCCGAGCTCGTAAAAATCATAGACTGCGCCTTCCTGTTTGGCCCCGTCGACTTTATTGACCACCGGAAGGACCGTCTTATTTTTTTTGCGGAGGAGATCATGGATCTCCCGGTCCATAGGATTCAATCCCTCTTTGGCATCTAAGATGAGGAGGATACAATCCGCCTCTTCTACGGCCAACTGAACCTGCTCCATCATCTGCTTCATGATGGGGTCTTGGGAGTCCGGAACAAAGCCTCCGGTGTCGACCAGAATAAAGGGGCATTGATCGAATTCCGTTACGGCATAATTTCGATCCCTTGTGATGCCCGGAAGATCGCCGACAATGGCCTTTCTTTTCCGGATGAGCCGGTTGAAGAGCGTAGATTTCCCCACGTTGGGCCTTCCCACAATGGCCACCACAGGTTTTCGCATTTGATCCATCTCCATACGATCTTTTCAAGCAATCATATCAGATTGTCAACCCTCTCACAAGGTTGTTATGAAGTCAGGGTGCGTCTGTGGAGAGGAAAGGTATAAAAACCTATGAAAACAAGGATTTATATAAGCATACAAGCGTTTTTCCCAGGTTCTTTTTACTTGACATGAAAATGGCGAGTTGTTACAGTATTAGCACTTGAAAGCAGAGATTGCTAATGTTATATTTATACTCATATGAAGAGGATCTCTCTTGATAAGGGGAGATTTTCGGACTAAAAGACAAGAGAGGCAGGGAAAAAGCCTTTAAAAAATATTGACTTAGAATGTTTGGAGAGATAGAATAAACATATCTGAAATCAACGATAGGGTGATGAAACCATGGATCTGAATCAAAGGACCAAGGATATCCTTTTTTCATTGGTCCATAACTATATCAATACCGGCGGACCTGTGGCCTCGAGGACCGTGGTCAAGAAAACCAATCTTAAGCTGAGCCCGGCGACGGTCCGGAACGTTCTTGCGGATCTGGATGATATGGGCTATCTCACGCAGCCCCATGCATCAGCCGGGCGGGTTCCCACGGACATGGGGTATCGTTTCTATGTGAATCATCTTATGGATCACATAGGGCATTCCAAAGAGGACGTGGACCAGGTCGCGAGACATTATGTCACCCTGAAACGGAGGAGAGAGGTGGATGCGCTGTTCCAGGAAACATCGCAGATCCTTTCAATGGTTTCCCACTACGTCGGTCTGGTTTTGGCTCCGAAACTCTCCAATATCATATACAACCATATGGAGTTTATCCGTCTTTCGAACCATGAGATCCTTCTCATCCTAATTTCCCAGTCCGGGTTGGTCCACAGCCGGTTGATTTCAACGGACATGAATATGTCTCAGGATGATCTGAATGAACTGACCTCCTACGCCAACGAGGAACTCTGCGGGCTCACCCTGGAGGGGGTCCGGGAAAGGATTGTCCGGAAGATGGCGGCGGATATGCAGCTCTATCAGAATTTATTGAGAAAAATCTTTCTGGCGGATGAATCATCTTCCGAATTTTTTGGGACCAACGGTCAGATCTATATGGAAGGGGCTTCCAATATCGTGGACCTCCCGGAGTTTTCGGACCTGAAGAGAGTCAAGAAGATTTTGCAGGCTTTTGAGAGAAAATCCATCCTGGTACAGCTTCTGGACAGGAGCATGGATTCTGAAGGGGTGGTGGTGTACATCGGTTCTGAGAACCCGATGCGGATCTTGGAGGACTGCAGCCTGGTTACAGCCAATTACAAGTACAAAGACAAGGTGGTCGGCACCCTGGGCATCATCGGTCCGAAACGCATGGATTATTCCAAGGTGATCTCAGTGGTCCATTGTACGTCCCAACTTCTCAGCCAATTCATAAGCGGTCAGTCCTAACCTGCGCGGCCGATTTTTTTGAGTTTTTTAAGAGAGGAGACTTGTATCCTATGTCTGATGAATGCAAGGATGTTTCCGGCGGGAGAGAAGAAGAGTTTCAGTCCGGAAAAGAAAATATTGAAGAATCGCAGGCGCTGTTCGATGAGACGGCAGGCGGGAGCCCTGCCGATCAAGCCCAAGCCTCGGTTGAAGAAGCCGCTGTATCCGAGGCGCAGAGCGCGATTCAAGCCGCCGAGCAGAAGGCTGAAGAAAATTACGACAAATTTTTACGGGTCTACGCGGAATTTGAGAATTACAAAAAAAGGATGGATAAAGAGAAGTCGGAATTCATCAAGTACGCCAACGAAGGGATGATCAAGGATATTCTCGTCGTGGTTGACAATCTGGAACGCGCGATTGAACAGACAAAAAATCATGATCAGTCTGAAGGGGTCGCGCTGGGCGTGGAGATGATTCTGAAACAGTTGAAGGACATCCTGGATAAGTACGGTGTGAAGGAGATGAGGGCCATGGGTGAGCCTTTCGATCCTCGTCTTCATGAAGCGGTGATACACGAGGTTGCGGACGAGTATGAAGAAAACATGGTGATTTCGGAACTTCAGAAAGGATATATCCTGAAGGACAGGCTGATCAGGCCGGCTATGGTCAAGGTTTCCAAAAAATCCCGGGACAAGGCTGAAACGGTCATGAACGATGAAGAGTGATTCTTCAGAAATCAAGGCGATGAGGATCGCCCTATCTTCGGAGTGAGTGTCTTATGGGCAGAGTCATAGGTGTAGATCTCGGTACCACCAACTCCTGTGTATCCGTTCTGGACGGGAAGGACCCTAAGGTGATTGAGAACTCTGAAGGGAGCCGCACCACGCCGTCGATGATCGCCTTTACGGAACATGGAGAGCGGCTGGTCGGGCAGGTGGCCAAACGGCAGGCCGTCACCAATCCGGAGAATACGGTATTCTCCGTGAAACGGTTCATCGGCCGGAAGTTCCGGTCCATCGAAGTCCAGAAGGCCATGGAGAACCTTCCTTTCCTTCTTAAGGAGTCGCCGAGGGGGGATGTCCTGATCTCCATCCGGGACAAGGATTACAGCACGCCCGAGATCTCCGCGATGGTCCTTCAAAAGATGAAACAGACGGCAGAGGACTATTTCGGGGAAGAGATCACCGAGGCTGTGATCACGGTTCCGGCGTACTTCAACGACAGCCAAAGACAGGCCACCAAGGATGCAGGCAGGATCGCCGGGCTTGAGGTTCTGAGAATCATCAACGAGCCTACGGCGGCGGCATTGGCATACGGCTTGGACAAGAAGCGGGATGAACTGGTCGCTGTCTATGATTTGGGAGGAGGGACTTTCGATATCTCAATCCTTGAGATCCGGGAAGGGGTTCTGGAGGTCAAATCCACCAACGGCGATACCTACCTTGGCGGAGAAGATTTTGATCAGAGGGTCATTGATTATCTGGCCTCCGAGTTCAAGAGGGAACAGGGGTTTGACTTGAGAAGGGATAAAATGGCCCTGCAGCGCCTGAAGGAAGGGGCGGAGAAGGCCAAGATCGAGCTTTCCACGGCCATGGAGACGGATATCAATCTGCCGTTTATTACAGCCGACTCGAGCGGCCCCAAACACCTGAATATCAGGATGACCCGGGCGAAACTGGAATCCCTGGTTGAGGATCTGGTTGAGAAGACAGTCGGGCCGTGTCATCAGGCCATTGCTGATGCCGGCATCAGCATAACGGATATCCATTCGGTCATCCTGGTCGGCGGGCAGACCCGGATGCCGCTGGTACAGAAAACCGTAGAAAAGATCTTCGGGCAAAAGCCTCATAAGGGAGTCAACCCTGATGAGGTCGTAGCCATGGGCGCAGGAATCCAGGGCGGGGTTCTAAAGGGGACGGTGGAAGATGTGCTGCTTCTTGATGTGACCCCCCTGTCTCTCGGCATTGAAACCGTGGGCGGTGTTTTTACGAAACTGATCGAACGGAACACCACGATACCGACCAGGAAGAGCCAGATCTTCTCCACGGCATCCGACAATCAGCCGGCGGTCAGTGTCCATGTCATGCAGGGTGAGCGGGAGATGGCGGGAGATAATAAGTCCATGGGGAGATTCGAACTGGTCGGGATTCCCCCGGCGCCGAGAGGGGTCCCGCAGATCGAAGTCACCTTTGATATTGATGCGAACGGTATCGTTCATGTCTCGGCCAGGGACAAAGGGACCGGCAAGGAGCAGTCCATTAAGATCACGGCATCGAGCGGGCTTTCTGAGGAAGAGATTCAAAAGATGATCCAGGATTCGGAGCAGCACAGGCAGGAAGACCACAAACTGAAAGAACTGGCCGATGAGAGGAACGCCTGCGATGCGCTGGTCTACAATACGGAGAAGACCATCAGGGAATATCGGTCTAAAATGGATCCTTCGGACCTTGCCTTCATTGAGGAAGCCCTGAAGGCGGCGCGGCGCGCCTTACAGGGGTCCGATGCTGCCGAGATTCAAAAAGCCAAAGACGAACTGAAGAAGAAGTCCTACAAGTTTGCCGAGCAGATTTATAAAGATCCTCAATCCTCCGAAGGCGCGGTCTATGAGATCGATCCTGATGAGGACAAGGTCAATCTTGAAGAATGATCATCTATGGATAGAAAAAGAGATTATTATGACATTCTGGAGATCCACCAAAACGCTTCAGATGCAGAGATCAAAAAGGCGTACCGCCGTCTTGCCATGAGGTATCATCCGGACAAGAACCCGGATGACAAGGAAGCCGAAGGCCGCTTCAAAGAAGTCAATGAGGCCTATGAAGTTCTTTCAGACCCCCAGAAGCGCGCGACGTACGATCAGTTTGGGCATACCATGGGTTCAAACGGTTTTGCCGGTTTCCGGACGGAAGGGTTCGGCGGTTTAGGGGATATCTTCGGAGACATTTTCAACGATTTTTTCGGGGGAAGCGCGGAGGCCAGGCAGAGAAGGCCTCAGAGAGGCTCGGACCTGCGCTACAATTTGGAGATCAGTTTTGAAAATGCGGCCATGGGCCTTCAGACGGAGGTGGAGATCCCGAGGATGGAGACCTGCGGTGAGTGTCGTGGCCGCCGGACTGAGAAGGGCCGGAGCCCTGAACGATGCCCGACGTGCAGGGGGCTCGGTCAGGTGCGTTACCAGCAGGGTTTCTTCAGCATCAGCCGGCCCTGCAGTCATTGCAACGGCGAAGGTGTGGTCATTACCCACCCCTGCAAGACGTGCGGAGGGAAAGGACAGGTCCAGGCGGTTCGGACGATCAGCGTGAAGATCCCTCCCGGTGTGGAGACCGGCACAAGGCTTCGGCTGAGCGGAGAAGGCGAGGCCGGAATGAACAACGGCCAGAGGGGCGACCTGTATGTGGTCATCCGGGTCAAGGATCACGAGTTCTTTGCACGTGAAGGGAACAACATCCTCTGTGAGTTTCCCATCAGTTTCAGCCAGGCGGCGTTGGGCGACCGGATCAGGGTCCCTACGCTCCACGGTCCGGAGATGATCGAGGTCAAGCCGGGGACCCAAAGCGGAAGCGTGATCATTCTGAGGGGCAAAGGGTTTCCGAGCCTGCACGGCTACAGCGTCGGGGATCAGCTTGTTAGGATTCAGGTGGAGACGCCCACTCATCTCAACCCCAGGCAGAGAGAACTGCTTGAAGAGTTTACTCGGATCAGCGGTGAGGATGTGCATCCCATCAGCCGGAGTTTTTTTGAAAAAGTCAAGGGGATCTTCGGGTGAGGGTCTGCGACAAATTTATGGGTACATATTTCTCTAAGAGCGTCATTCCCCGACTCGATCGGGGAATCCATGGTTCGACAAGCTCACCATGACAATTGTCACCCTGAGCCTCTCGAAGGGTGGATTGTGCGGTCGGGTCTGTCCTCCGACTGGATCGGGGGATCGGAGGACAGGTATTTTTGTCGCACACCCTTCGGGTGAGGGTGCTCATGATCCTGGAACGGCGATTCTTTAAAAGGCTTAAGCCGTTCCATACACTCAATGTGTAAGGCAGGCTCTTTTTTCTGCTCAGGTTTCATCTTCCAGTGATAACACACGATCAGCTATTTGGGAGTTTTTGTTGAGATATTTTTTTATCAGCCCGGACCGGGTTTTTAAAGAGACTCTGATGTTGGACAGGGAGAACGGCAGGCATATCCGTGATGTGCTGCGTATGAGAATCGGGGATACCTTGCAGGTTTCAGACGGTTCCGGCCTTGTTTACAGGGTAAAGATCTCAGGGTTCCCCGATGGTGAGGTTTCATGCGCCATCCTGGGAACATCTTCCATCCCGGATTCATGCTCTCTTAGGATCACCCTCTTGCAGTCCGTTCCCAAAGGAAAAAGGATGGAGTGGCTGGTACAAAAGGCCGCTGAGATGGGAGTCCATGAGATCATTCCCATCTACATGGAACGGTCCGTCCGGATTCTCGATCCGGAAAGAACCGGCCACTGGCTTAAGCGATGGCAGCGTATTGCACAAGGAGCCTCCAGACAGTGCGGCCGGCCGGATTTTCCCCGGATCAAAGATCCGGTGATGCTCCATGAAGCCGTGAATCAGGTAGATCACGTCCCTCTTAAAATATTCTTCGATGAGAACGAGAAGGTCAGAACCCTTCGTAAAGTACGAAATGCCTGCCCTGAACCGGGAAGCATCGCCCTCCTGGTCGGGCCTGAGGGAGGAATCTCAAGGGAGGAGGCCGGTCTGCTGAATGAACACGGTTTTATACCGGTCTCGCTGGGGGGCCTGATCCTGCGCTCTGAGACGGCGGGGATCCTTTCAGCCGCCCTGGTTCGGTATGAGTGGGGCGCAGCCGATCCCGCCGGCAAACCGGTGTCCATAGGCCGCTGATCCCCGGAAAGTGAGCGATGAAAAGTTTTTCCTTCAAGATTCTCTACGTCAGTATTTTTGCGCCCTCCATCCTCTATGTCCTGACGCTGCCGTATCTGCAGCTCTGGTTCAGGAATGATCTGACTCGTGTGTTACATCAGCAGCTCATTCAGAACGATTTTGAGCTTCTTCAGGGGAAGGTCAGCCTTTATGATGAAGTGAATAAGAACGTTGTTTCCATACTTGCCAAAAGTCGGGCTGCCCGTCTGGGAGCGGAGACCGGGGTGCGTATCACCGATGCCCAGGAGAACGTCATCTATCCATATTATGAACACCTCCTTTCACCCTTTATCAAAGGCAAGGTTCCGGAAAAGAAACCCGGTTCTCTTTTTGATGAAAATGGATATATCGCGAACCAGGCCGCCGGAAAGGTGGAAGACTACCTGGAGAAATACTCGGAATACATCCAGGGGATGAATATCGTGGTTTCGGTAAAAATCCCGGTGACCTCATGGCTGGGGAGCGGCATTCTGCTGGCCTATATTCTGTCGACGGTGGTTTTTCTATATCTCTATTACCAGCGATCCTCCCTGCTTGAGGAAAAGAGGATACACGATATGGAGGAAAGGTTCGAAACCGAAAAGCGTACGGTGATCGATCAGGTGGAGCATGAACTTCAGGAGGCCCGCAGCAGACTCTCCGATATCAAGACCCAGGAGGACGTGTGGATACAGGAAGTGGAACGGCTGGAAAAGGAGAAGGCTTCCCTGGAAGAAGAGCTCCTTGTGACCATCGAGCAGACCGAGGAGCAGAAGGAAAAGATAGACACACTGGAAGAGAAAGCGGTCAGACATGAAGCGCAGAAATCCAGGTCCGTCAAAGAGGAACAGGCCCTGTCCGAACGTTTTGGGAAACTTTATCGGAATCTGGAAATGGACCGGAAGGCCGTGGAAGATCTTGTCCGTCTGGGGGATGAGAAAATAAAACTACAGGCCGAGGAGATGCTGAAACGGTTGAACGACGGAGATCCCGGTCTTAAGATCAGGAGGAAAATCTCCGGGGTTGAGAAGTGCGATGCCTTTGAGCTGGGTTTCGGATCATCCGGCCGGATCTACTATAGGCAGTCTGAGACCCGGCGGTTCAGGGTGCTCAGGATCGGAACCAAGGCGAGCCAGAGCAGGGATCTCGCCTACCTGCAGGGGAGGGCTGAATAAATTCGATGAAGAAGGCCGTCCTCTCCCTCGATCAGGGTACCACCAGTTCACGGGCCGTTCTCTTTGACCGGGAAGGAAGAATCCTCGCCTCCTCTCAGAAGGAGTTCAGGCAGATCTATCCCAGGCCGGGATGGGTGGAACATGATCCCATGGAGATCTGGGAGACCCAGCTTGACGTTGCCCGTGATGCGATCCGGAAGGCTGGCATAGCCCCGGCGGAGATTGCGGGGATCGGGATCACCAACCAGCGGGAGACCACGGTGATCTGGGAAAGGAAGACCGGGAGGCCGATCCATCACGCCATCGTCTGGCAATGCCGGAGAACGGCCCCAGCGTGCGAGCAGTTGAAGCAGAAAGGGTTGGAGGAGATCATCCGCAAAAAAACCGGACTGGTCATAGATGCCTATTTCTCAGGGACCAAGGTCCAATGGATTCTGAATCATGTAGAAGGGGCCGGAGAGATGGCCTTGAGAGGAGATCTCTGCTTCGGGACCATGGATTCGTTCCTGATTTATCATCTGACCGGTGGCGCCGTGCACGCCACCGATTATTCCAATGCCTCAAGGACCATGCTGTACAATATCCATGAGATGTGCTGGGACCGGGAGATTCTGAATGAGCTTGATATTCCAGAGGCCATCCTTCCGGAGGTGCGCCCCTCAAGCGGGGATTTCGGCTCCACACAGGCGGATCTTTTCGGCGGGGAGGCCATCCCCATTACCGGAGCAGCCGGGGACCAGCAGGCCGCTCTCTTCGGCCAGGTCTGTTTTCAGAAGGGGATGGTCAAGAACACCTACGGGACCGGCTGCTTTATGGTGATGAACACGGGGCCCGCCCCGGTGGCTTCGGGGAACGGCCTCCTCACCTCGATCGCCTGGGGCATCGGCGGGAAGATTACCTATGCCCTTGAGGGAAGTATTTTTATTGCCGGTGCGGCCGTCCAGTGGCTCAGAGACGAACTGAAATTTTTCGACCATGCTGAGGAGAGCGAGGCCCTTGCAAGGAGCGTACCCGATACGGGCGGGGTCTATGTGGTCCCGGCCTTTGTGGGGCTGGGGGCGCCTTACTGGGACATGTATGCGAGGGGAACGATCGTGGGGCTCACCAGGGGGGCCGGACGCGCCCAGATCATCAGGGCGGTCCTGGAGTCCATCGCGTATCAGACCCTCGATGTATTGAACGTGATGCGGCAAGACTCCGGCATTCCGATCCGGAGCCTCCGTGTGGACGGAGGCGCCGTGGGCAACCGCTTTCTTATGCAGTTCCAAGCCGACATCCTGAAGCTCCCCGTGGAAAGGCCCGAGGTTCAAGAGACCACGGCGCTCGGCGCCGCTTTCCTATCCGGTCTCGCTGTAGGTTTCTGGAAGAGCCTGGACGAGGTCTCCAGGATCTGGAGGCTCAAAGAGCGATTCCTCCCAATCATGGCCGAGAGTGAAAGAAAGGCCCTCTGCGCCGGATGGAACAGGGCCGTGAGATGCGCCATGGCATGGAGCCGGCGATGAAGGACTTCCTGGTGATCGCCCACCGCGGGGCATCATTCCTCGCCCCGGAA
>Ga0210036_1004392_pt1 | contig 12991 bp, 14 predicted proteins | sample CryGeymeta201515_FD_185469 | JGI IMG/M metagenome (GOLD analysis project Ga0210036, IMG submission 185469) | Groundwater microbial communities from Crystal Geyser aquifers in Utah, USA - Crystal Geyser metaG 2015-15 (SPAdes) (version 2) | ecosystem: Environmental > Aquatic > Deep subsurface >...
TTTTTCAATATCCCTGAATTGGTGATCACTAAATCGTCAAACAAGCCCGGGATATGGATATCCCGGAAAATTGGATACACAGCCCCGGGATTTTTCCATATCCCGGGAATGGTGATAACACATGATTCATGATGTACAGTATTATTTATTGTTGTAGCAAAAGACTTGTTGACTCGCTCGAATATTTTTTTTTGTAGTCTCTAGAGAGAGTGAGAGTAGCTACTATTGTGGATTAGTACTACTACTGAGTACAGTATTTATTACTGGTAGCTACCAAGTACCAGCTATTGTTATTATTACCGGTAGACCAACACAAATCTCAACTGCAGAATTGAAAATAAAAAATAACTACCAGGCAGGCAACCGAGTGATCAAAGAAGTGGAGCTAGCTGCCATCTCATTTTGGATGAACAAAACAAGCAAAAGGGAACACTGAGGGGTTTATTACCAACAATTTTGAATGGACGTCGCGTGTACTCGTACGTTACAAGTTACAACTATATAACAATGACAGGGTCGGCAGTCACTGCCAACCGTACTCGCCGAAAACGACACCAGCACTGTCCTCCAACGACTACTGATCCCACTACTACTAGTAGGAACAGAAGGAAAAGAAGAACGAGAGCAAGGGAGTACCCATCTATTAGCATACTACGGCCATGGCATTCAGCTTTACTGCATCTCATGCTTGGGACAGGCAATGTCAGGACATCACTTGCTCTTGTCAATGCTGTCGAGTCATTCAATCATAATTCGGATGATGATGTTATCTCATCGACTACAACTGCTACTGCTACTACAACCAGTAGTAGTAGTAGTACTCATGCTTTCCCTACCTTTTCGTTGCATCCGACTTCGGTTCTGGCAATTGAAAAAGAGAAACAAAGACGGCTTTCTCGTACGACAGCTGCTGCTGCTGCTGCTGCTAGCAACGACACGTGGCAATGGTGGAATAACATACAAAACGATTGGTTTCATCCCAATTCCAATGCTGTTTATGCAACGTTACCAAAATATTATGATAAGGATGATGATGATGATGACAACAATACAACAATTTTTGAGGAGGAGGAAGATACCATGCTCCAAGAGTTTCATAAATATCGACATTTAAGTCGTTACGAACGAGATTTTCGCTTGCGGCACGGATTGGATCTTGAGCCGTACTGGAATGGTCTATACACGTATGATGATGATGATGAAACGAAAACGAATGATGATCCAGAATATGAACATTACGATAGCGAATTCAACAGAGTCTACAATGACAGCAACAGCACTGTCAGTGGTACCAATACCAGCCATATTGACAGCACCGATGCCACGAACGATCGACGACAATTGCGATCCTCTCCATCCGCTACGCATCATTTTGGAGGAAGATTCAACAATTATCAGGCCGTGGCATTGAGTCAGGGCTACGGAACGCATTATGCCAGTGCTTGGGTAGGACATCCTACACCGCAGCGCAAGACGCTCATTGTAGATACAGGCTCGCACTATACAGCCTTTCCTTGTACCGGATGCAAAGACTGTGGCCTCAAACACCATACGGATCCCTACTATTCACCAGAAAAGAGCGATACCTTTCACGTGCTGCAGTGTAACGAATGCCGAGAGGGCGTGACTTGCCAAGACAACGACAAGTGCATCTTTTCACAGAGCTACACAGAGGGAAGCAGCTGGGAAGCGTATCAAGTTCGCGACAGATTCTACTGTGGTGGCAATGATTATCTTGGGGCCGTCGATCCTCTGGATCAAAAGTACATGATTGACTTTATGTTTGGATGTCAGCTGTCGTTGAATGGCTTATTCGTGTCACAATTGGCCGACGGGATCATTGGTATGTCCATGTACGATACGACCCTTACCAAGCAAATGTACAGCAAAGGAAAGTTGGAACACAATATGTTTGCATTGTGCTACCGGCGAGAGCTCGGATCTAGCAAACGCGGAGTTTCGGCGGGTAGCATGATGTTAGGGGGCGTCTCCAACAGTCTTGACACAAGTCCCATGATCTATGCCAAGAACATGGCCACGGTTGGCTTCTATACAGTGTACGTCAAGAATATATACATTCGTTCTGGTGGAGGACAATCTGCCAAGACGTCACTTTCCGGAAACCAACGGATATACCGAGTTCCCTTGAATGTTCACAAAGTCAATAGTGGAAAAGGAGTTATTGTTGACTCCGGAACAACCGACACCTATCTCAACAAGAACATGGCGAAAGGTTTCAACAAAATGTGGAAAAAAGTTACCGGACGAGAATATTCGCACTCTCCTCTCAGCCTCGACGACGAACAACTGAGGAGTTTGCCTACCATTCTGGTTCAATGCCAAGTAAGTTGCTCCTGTAGGAACGTGGGCCAATGGCAGTTTTCTCAAATCTCACATTCTGTCGTAAATCATTATCAAAGGCATATGACGTGAGACTTGATCCGTCCGTGAAAGACCCCGCATCTATTGTCGGGTACGCGGGGAATCTGGATCCATCATCTCCAACCGATCTCTTGATCGCCATCCCTGCAACCAACTACATGGAGTTCTCCCCGCGAAGCAAGCAATACGCAAGTAGGGTGTATTTCACTGAGACGAGTGGAGGAGTACTTGGGTCCAACACAATGCAGGGTGAGATTTTCGGTTGAGATTCTTGTCTGACAGTGTGCGGGGGGATCATTTTTCGGAGCTAGGTGCATTGGCATTGTCCTAACCTTGACGCAATTTTGTTTTTCAGGCCACAACGTAGTCTTTGATTGGGAAAATGGTCGTATTGGATTCGCTGAAAGCACTTGTGCATATGATAGAAGAGAAGCTCCGAAAGAATCACAAGAAGGCAGATATTCAGAGAATTGTGCGCTTGGGCCTCCGGTTCTTTCCAGGGCGTGCATTCTATCAGTCCAAGAAGAACTCTGCGATGACAACAACCCCTCGGTAAGTTTTAAAAAAAGCCTCGTTTTATATTTCAATTGTTGGCCTAGTTGGATGATGCTCACGAAAACTCATCTTACTGCACTCACAGAATGTTGCCTTAGTGGGGACGGAAACGTGGACCATGATCGTCGAACAACCAGGAACCGCGAAAGGTGTGACTTGTGCTGACGTCGCAAGAAAGTTGGCTCCTGAGAATGAGCTTGGCCCTTCGACCATTACTTGTGAGGGTGGTGGAGTCTGCTTCGAAGAGAGACCATGTCAGATGACGTGTGAAGAAAAGGCTGCGGCTAAAAAAGTGGCCGTTGCACCTGCTAAGCTTACGAGTCCCGTTGATGTAAATACAGAAGAGAAGTGCGGTGATAGTTTCTGGGGCGCATGTGATTACCGATGCAATCAGACTAGGGTTGAATCCACGCTTTACACGGACGGACTCTGCCACGAAAATAGGACGAGTACCCGTCGCTGCCACGTTGATGCTTGCGGTAGATCAGACCCCTGTCGCGTCCCTTTCATTGTGCACGCGATTTTTGTTTTCCGAGGAGTTTCGCCCTCGCGCTGGACTAGGGTCGACGAAGATGTCTTCACCGAGGCACTATCGCGCTCTTACCATGCTCTTGCACCCTCTGATAGGGTATTCTTTGGCGTAGGCGATATCAAGGTAGTGCTCACGAGATCATGGGTGGCCGGTGAAGATTCTGAATATTATACAAGCTCCGACAATGAGGAAGAACACGAAGAAGAAATGGGCATCAAAATTGTCGTTCAAATATCCATCCATAATCCTGATGCACAGATCTCCAGCAAGACTAGTGCTTCGTCTAGTAGCGCTCCAAGAAGTAGGGCTGGCAGCATTAGTGAAATGGTGAAGAATATCACCGGGTCCCTCCGAAACGGCCAAGCCCCGCCGACAGCTTGCAAAGACTCTGATCTGTTTGCTCTCGCAAAAGATGCGCGGATAGTAGCTTATGGAATTCCTGAGCTCCCAACCTTTATGGCGCAGTTGATTTTCGACATACATGCCTACGCAACCGAACGAGGGGTTCAGCAGAAGTTTGCCTTCTCTCCAATTTTCAATGATGATGAATACGCTGTTCAAAGCCGCCTGTTGTCGTCTTGGACCATTCGAACAGATGTCGATGACGAAATCAACTATTTTGGCCCTCCTGAACCATTGTTCTTCACAATTCTTCGGTATGTGCATCGGTTTGCACTATTAACATTTTGCATCTCCCTCTTTGTTTTCGTGTGGGGACTTGCGATACAGGCCATGGACTTTTTTGCAGCTGCATATAACGGCGGCCGGCCCTGGCTTGGGACGCGGGAGCCTAGCTATCGCGAACTTGAAACAGAAGAAATGGGATCTGTCAATCATATTCGAGAGAAGCGGGCTTCTATATTTGAGAAATCAAGCATTCGGCGGAGATTCAGTATTGGAAGGCACAGATCGGACAGTATTTTGGGAGGCAGTGTTTCAAGCCAGGCAATTGAGTTTATTGGTTTGAAAACGGGCGATGTTCGAAACGTCGTTCAAAAACCAAACTCGCCAAAGAAACGTAGAAACAGTGGAATTGAAAGCGATCGCACTTTGAATCACCAACCATCCGTTTAAAGAGCAAACAGTAAATACAGAATCACTGTAACGAACAATAATAGAGTAGAGAAATGATTATTAAAACTAACAGGCACACCTATGACTACGATTCTACCAATATCGCCCGACATTCCTCAAGAAGCTCTTGGCTGACGGCGCAGATAATGGAGTCAGAGTACAGATCAAAGGGATCACCCGGTTCTTGGTGAAATGATTCCATGGAACAACCAGCTTCCTCGGCAATGACAAGACCGGCGGCATAATCCCATGGCTTCCAGCCCTCGCCAGCCACGCCTGAGTAGACGACATGGAACCTTCCCGTTGCAACGTACACCAAGTCAAGTACGCCTGCTCCCAGCTGTCGTGTTGCCAGGCATCCCTTTTGCATGAATTTTTGCACTGTAGATGTCATTTTCTGAATGGCATCCTCTGATCTTGGATACCCAAACTCAAACTCGACGACGGCCTTGTCCAACGACACAGACGTTCGTTGGGTTAATTGAACACCATTACGATAGGCTCCATATCCTTTGACGGCCACATAAAATTCATCTGTCATGGGAGCATAGACAACACCCATAACGGGACGCTTGTTTTCGCAAAAGCCGATACTTACACATGACAGTGGCAGACCCTGACTGAAATTGGTGGTTCCATCTACAAATTCGACATTCGGTACGAGACAGAGTGTGAGTGACAAAAGGCGCAGTAAAAATAGTCGAAATTCCTTGTAAACTACATACCGATAGGGTCGATGATCCAAGTTTTAGCGGCCGTCAGTGGTGGAATTGATCCAGTTCCCGTACTGCGGTGATGTTGGTTTATAGTGTTGGTAATAACATGTGAGAGATGAGAGATGAAATAATGAAAACTAACTGCCAACATCCACCTTTCATAGTGGTCCTTACCTCTCCTCTCCAATAATTTTATGATCTGGAAACCTCTTGCGAATGGCATGTGTCACGAGCTCTTCGTTGAGTACGTCAATCTTGGTACAAAAATCGGAGGGTGCACCTTTGACTTCAATGCCCAAATCGTACAAAGCTTCCGCCTCGGTTCCCTTGACATCACTATAATCGCGAATGTTCTTGCCAGCTTTTATGAAAGAATAAAAATTTGTGTGAGAAAAATAAAACCACATCAAATCAAAGAAGGTCCATGATGTTTGTTAGTCTCACCTTTCCAAGCTACCCTGGCTGCGAGTCTAAGTTCCTCGGCATACGGCGAGTCTAGAAGCTGCGAGGGTATGCGATACTTCTGGTATACGGTCCATTTATGGTACACATGGACAGCTACTGCACTTGCCGCTGCGGCTGCCAAGGAGCTTATTAGCACCGTTGCATCTCCTCGTTTGGATGGCATCTTTAGACAATGGACAGTACGTTAAATCGTAAAAGTAATGATTCATATTTTGAGAAAAGAAAAATCTTGTATTCCCATCGATCTACCGCACATTTGCTCAGGAATAAGTCAAGTTCCCAGGGAGAGACCATGCGTCCAAATAATGAAATCCGAACGAACTGAGCCTAACACTACTACTACTAGCTAGTAGTAGCTAGCCAGAAGTACTCGGAGTAGTAGCTACAGTACTAGTAGCTAGTATTAGCTTTCTCGGTCCAACTAGCTAGTCCTAGTTTGCTACAGTAGTAGCTAGCAGTAGCCTGAGTAGTTGCTGGCGTTCGCCCTTGCGATTCGTCCAGTGGAAAGGGGAAAAACGCACCAAAACATAGCTGACAAACTGTAAACAAATGTTGCTCCATTCGTGGTGAATTCTATTGCGCCTTTGAATAAAACCACAGCAAACAAAGAGATAGGATCGGTGACCAGAAGCTTCTTCACGTTTCATCATCTTCCTTCTCTGTCAAGGTTCAAGGACGTGACGAAGGCTTTGAGCATGAAACAAATGCACCAGAGGCTGATGAAAATCTCTCCTAACTTTAAAAAAGATGCGCGACAGCGATGGTTGTTCCGCTGGATATCGAGAAGTAATTCGGTATTTTTAGACGAGTCGGCTCACTCTGTCGCCAAATTTGGAAGTGCCAATCCAATCAACCACTACAGAAGTGGTAGACAGATAAAAAAGTATAAACCTCGAATTAGAATTTTTTCTAAAAGGAAAACGTGTCCTTCGTTATGGGTATGCCTTGTATCGACAGGCAAAGTCTATTCTCCTGCACCCATCGCTGTCGACCAATTTCTGTCCTACAAGTAGGGCACACCGTATCTTTGGAACAAATCATTAGCAAACCAGAACACCACTCCTGCCCAAATGGAACTCAAAATCACTTGCTTTGGCTTTAGTGTGACATAGTCATATGTCTTACCCATTCGTTCCATTTCCATGCGTTCGAATGCCCAGTCTTGCGCATTCTCGTTAAATCGGTCCATATTTCCTTGTGCCACCCAACGCTCCACATTGTCTTTTGCCATGAATTTCATTACGGCCTGATCGTACATATCAGGTTGTGTGATTCTCGAAATAAAAGCCTTTGGGCCGTGTCTCAAAAGGCTGTTGATGACCGGATAATTGTTGGCTGCACTCTCTTCTTCTGACGAAGGCGTCCACCGCTGGGTTAGAGGATCGTATTTGGGAACCATTTGCAGCTTTGACAAGGTGGATGCTGGTGTTGCTCTTTTTGACGTGGCAAAGCTCGTAACCAGAACCAGGGTTGGAAGAATCAAAAGAAGGAGGAATGTAAAGGTCAACAGATTCATGTTTTGGATGTGTTGGTGGGGCCTGAAGAAGCAACGCAGCTGTCTAGCAACACGAAATTGATGCGTATTTTCGTCGTGGTAATAAAAATAATGGTCATAGAGAGCCTCGCAACATGTACTGCCTCTGCTTCTTTGCTCCAAAAGCGTCGATCTTTGCTTGGTTGAAGATATTATGCGTACAACCTGGTACTCCTCCTCCTCCTACTACGACTCTATTAGTAGGTTTGCAAAAAACAATTCTGCGTCCGAAAAACGAAAAGCGCACACTTGTCCAACCTACGCTATTAAAGGAATCTTGGAGAGTCAGCTTTGGTTCAGAGTAGATCTAGTGCAGTAGCTAGGAATCGCTTCGTCTCAAGACGTTTCCATTTTTGCCAGCTTGCAGCGATATCCTCGACAACGCCCTCTTCACGAAAAGTCCAAGTGGAACCCCTTCTTCACGGTGCTGGTTAATTACCAAGTTCATGCATTTGTTGCACCAGACAGACAAACTAGGACTGTCGTACTTCTTTTTAGCAGCGCAATGGTTAGTGCAACCAGCCCAAGAGCAAGCATTCCTTTGACCAGTGGTGCCTTGAAAAGATGTTGTTGCGGAGAGCATAGAAGAATCGCCACTAGCAATTTTCTACTGTGCAGGTCAAATGACGAGAAGCAACGGTACATGAAATCGCACCTGTCGCAGAGAATGAAGGCGTACTCAAATACCTTTTTTCAATTCTATGAAACAAAGCAAGATTGCTTGAAAAGCTAGAAACACAACCATTGATGCTATGTCATTGAAACATCTAACTACTACCATTTTCAGCTTGATTGCCATCCTTAGAATCATCAGTGCTGTCATTCTCGGTCTCGCTATCTACTTTTTCGTCCAAATCATTATTTTCTTTATCGTTGTCATTTCCTTCATTTTGCTGCTCATCATTGTGTACTTCAATGTTGTCTTCCTCGGCTAGTACCTTTGTTCCACTGTAATCGTCATCGTCCTCTTCTTCGCCATCTTGTTCCCCGCCGCTGTCGTCGTCATCTTCATCTTCGCAACTACTGCTTTTTCTGTGATCGTCGACAAAGTAGGCGACAGGATCATCATCTTCTATATCTTCGTCTACATCGAACATGTCAAAATCATCCTCTTTGACGGCGCACACCATGAATTTATCCCAGTTCTTCTCCAGTTCTTCCACCGTGTCATTGTCCAGATACAGGCCACTCTTACTTTCTGATTCAAAGTCGGTATCCAATCGAGCAATGGAAAAGAAAATTGCCATCGCCGCCGCGATGGAATAAACGTAGGTAGTGTTCCAGCTTTGACGTGGAGGAATATGCTTGGATTGGGGCACGGTTGTACTCGCCATCAGCCGACGGTTCGTGGTAGCAAAGCAACGCAATCGAGGCTGGAGCGTTGCTCGGGCTGTCGTCCCACGGCGTATGACATTAGATAGTGTTGATCGAGCAGCAAACATTTAAATCTTTCTTCTTATCTACAATAATTAGTCTATGAGTGTGTTCATTGTTTCGTTATTGTCCGACCTTTACTCGAATTGAATCGAAAGTACGAACAAAGTCAAGTCTACCGGGCAAGAAAGTGAAAGATACGTAATACTGGTAAGTGCTAAGGTTACACGTGAGATTCAAAGGCGATGGAGTAAACGATAATAGTTTCGATGATATGGTCGTTGTGGAGATTCATCCTTTTTTTGTTCCGAATAATAATAGAGAGAGGTTCTTTGTTTTCAGAAACTTCGAGATGTGTCTCAAACAACCTCCCGCGAAAACTCCAACATCTCTCGAATATTCCATAGCCTCTGCAGTAGCTACCATCACTATTCGCCCTACTACTACTCTACTAGCTTGGCCTATTACTGAACAATACTGCTCTAGCCAGTAGTACTCTAGATGAGAGCTATTACTATCTACTACCACTCTGGCTAGTAGTAGCCACTCATACTGCTACTACTAATAGTAGTAGCGGTAGTCTAGTACTAAATACTACTATTAGACTTCTAAGTACTACTAGTAGCTAGCTAGTAGTGGTAGCTAGAGAGTAGCTACTACCAGTATCTGGTACCTGGAGTAATAATAATAATATAAGACTGGTGAATTAGAAACCAGTGGCCAGTCTGTTGTCGCCTGGCAAACACGATTTTTTGATACGCAAACCCTTAGATAGTATTTTTAATGCTCTATGCGATGATGCAAGTATTGTAATGACCGGATGCTTTTCATATAGAAAAAGAAGTTTCAAAATTAGAGTGGACAGGTGGGACTGAGCCACAAAGTAGACTTCAACGGTCCATATCTCTAAATATTTTTTGTACCTCCGGCCCATGACAGAACAAAGCCCCCAGTTTCTAGTAGTAGTAGTCTACTACTACTAGCTACTACTCTAGTAGCTAGCAAGTAGTAGTAGTAGACTCTACTATTACTAGCTACTACTAGCTAACAGCTAGCTAGCTCTACTAGCTAGCTACTACTAGCTAGTAGCTAATAGCCCTTCCTGGTTTTGGTAGGGAATTGACGCTGTGCTAGGAGTCAGGCCTTGGCTTTGGCAGCCTGGCGTGTGGATCTTCTTCCTCGAAGTGGGAATCACTGTATCCAAAATTTCCCGATTGGTTCCTGTTTTCCTTGGTGGGAAACAGGATGGGGCATTGGGGCATCGTAGATGAGGTCCTGCTTGGGTCTCATACCCGAAGGCAACCATTGGCACCCAAAGGACTAGTAGGACTAGTAGGACTACTAGCTAGTAGGACTAGCTAGTAGGAATAGCTAGTAGGAGTAGTAGGAGTACTAGCTAGTAGGGCATTAGTAGCTACCACGGTACTTTAGTACATGGTATGGAAGAATAGTTGTAATCTACTACTCGTACCTGGTAATGTTCTTAGTAGTACTGGTACTAGACTACTCCTCGGAGTACCTGGTACTCCGTTCAATTACTCTAATTAGAGGTGTTGTGGAGCCAAGGTGGGTCTACGTAATTATCTTATTAGTGACCGGGTGTTCATGAATACCGTACCTGGTACCCTGGTACAGTACCTGGTACCCTGGTACCCTGGTACAGTACCTGGTTGGTACCGTACCAAAAATAAATTACCAGGGTAATACTTACTGTAATTAATTAATTAAGATGACAACCCTGAAAGATTCCAGAACAGCAGAACTTTGAATGAATTCTGATGAAAGAACAGTTTCGAACAAAATGAATGAAATTGCAGAAAAGGTGACGGAATTGTCGGACGTACTTTTTGCCTGAGCTGACTCGATGTAAAAATTCATGGTTCCTATCCTATTTCTTCTTACCACTACCAGCTACCTGGTAGGTATGTAATCGGTGAAGAGCATAAAAGATCATCATCATCACCGGTGCAAGCCAGAGCACCACCAATCTAATTATTTTCATCTGAATATACTCCAATTGTTCTTTACTTTTTCGTAGAGCCTTCTCAAAACAAGATTCGGTTAAATAGGTAGCAATATCAAATGCTTATTTTATTTATTTGATGCCTCGCCTACGACCAATACATAATACACGAAAACTACCGCATCATGTGCTCTCCCAACCATCAAAATCTCCCCGAAAGAGACTCTGTTTCCAACTCGGAGCAGTATCAATGCAAGTGTGAGAGCTGTGTTCGCGAGGATTCCCTATCGTCTTCTCCTCGTAGGGTGGCCCTCGGTGATGTTGTCACTATTGACTTAAGCATGTCACCCGAGAACTTTGTCCCCGAATCTCTTTTTGACCGGGAAGGTGAGGTATCCTTCATTGTCGGCTGGGGTAACTACCTTCCCGCTCTTCACGAGCTGGTACGAGGCAAAACTGTCGGGGATTCAATACAGGGAGTATCCATTGATGCTGGTTGGGGCGACCGGAATCCTGACCTTGTCATGGAACTCCCAATGACTAAGCTAAAGCGCTTTTTCAACAAGGATGGAAGTTTCCCAGCAGTGGGAAGCTTCCTCTCATTGCAGGAAGGCATCCAGCTATCTGTGGTTCAAGTAAATGACGAAGATATGACAGTCGTTGTCGACGCTAATCCACCGTTGGCTGGGGCTAGTTACAGCCTTTCCTTTACCGTTCTCAAGATTCAAAATGCACCACCCGAAGCAGCACAACATTCTTTGTCCCCATCTATTCGCCCCCAATCTGTGCCTGTCTCTCATTACAACGTAGCAACCTTTGCTCTAGGCTGCTTCTGGGGAGGCGAGCTGGCTTTTATGAGAGTTCCTGGAGTGGTCGGTACTCGAGTCGGATATACCCAAGGAATTGTAAGTCATCCCAGTTACGAAGATGTTTGTACGGGCAAGACCCACCATCGAGAAGCTCTTCTTGTGGTCTACGATCCTAAAATCGTCTCGTACGAATCGTTGGTCGGTGTAGCGGTATCCCGATTGGCGGCCACAAATGAACCCAACAAACCTGCCACCATGTTTGGTGACATGTTTGGAGAAGATCAGGAGGAAAAGGACAACAAACAATATCGACATGGATTCTATTTTCATTCGGATGAGCAGCGAGAGGTGATTAAAAAAGAGTTGAGCACTAGCAACCCCTATGATGTTGAGATCATGCAGGCCTCTGTGTTCTACGATGCTGAGGAGTATCATCAACAATACCTGTTGAAGGGAGGCCAAAGTGCCAGGAAGGGTGCCAAGGAAACCATTCGCTGTTACGGTTGAGATAATTATCACTAGATAACTTCTTATTCATTTTTCAAATCGAAGTGTCCTGTACTGTACTCATCCATTTATATAATATACTGTAGTTATGGTATTTGATCATAGACAGGAGCATCTATCATCAGACTCACTCCCTCACTCCATTCCACAAGCTGGTTCACGACCTTTCGAAAACTATCTTTCCACTGTTCCCACCATGATTGCCCCGATACCAACTCAGCTGCGATCTGACCAGCGATGGCCAACATTGCCAGACGCCCATTTTCCAGTTCAGACACGAGGGATCGTCGTTGCAAACATTTGTCTCGCACCCCAAAGCATCCAGTACCGTAATCGCCGGGCATATCCTTTTCGTCTCTTTGGAAAAAGATGAAGAATTCTAAAAATGCACAAGTGACAACCATGTTCAAAAATTGAAATGGTGTTACGGATGATAGATTGTTGAGAATACTCGCATTTGGTAGGTGCACTGTTTCAGTAGTAGTAGTAGCAGTACTGCTGACAATGTCATTTTCATCCATATCCACTTGCATAATACTCTCTATGGTAGGAGGAACGATAACCCCTAAATTGGCCGCCATGTAAATGCGTCCATGTTTGAGTTCGGCTTCCCGAAATCTGGGAAAGGTTTCATCCGTGCCCAGTTCCCAGTTGTAGTGGATCAAAGTAAAATGCTTGCCAAACAAAAGCGACAGCGTAGGCGAGTAACCCAGCTCTTCCGATAACAGAGGTTGGCGGAAGGCTGGAATAGATGGTACTATTGTTATCAGCATTGTGAGCCAGAATGATACGGTGGAGACTTTTTTCTCGACAGCATTATTCGTTTTGTGTGTTTATTATTTTGTTGATCTTTGAGCACAATTTACTTCTTTGGATCAAATATGCGTGCAACTCCCGAATACTTGTTTTATTCAGAGCCAGCCGAAGGGAACGTGAGACAAGGAGACCCGAAGCCGACGTCACCGGAATGACCCGAAATGCCCCATCCCGTCTCCCACTCAGAAACAGGAACACATCGGGAGAAATCGGATACGACTATTCCCACTTCGGGGAAGAAGATCCACACGCCAGGCTGCCGAA
>Ga0210036_1004397_pt1 | contig 12978 bp, 13 predicted proteins | sample CryGeymeta201515_FD_185469 | JGI IMG/M metagenome (GOLD analysis project Ga0210036, IMG submission 185469) | Groundwater microbial communities from Crystal Geyser aquifers in Utah, USA - Crystal Geyser metaG 2015-15 (SPAdes) (version 2) | ecosystem: Environmental > Aquatic > Deep subsurface >...
ATTGGACCGGCGATTGAGCAGGGTTTTTACTACGACTTTTACAGCGATAAAAAGACCTTTGCGCCCGAAGATTTCGAAATTATCGAAAAGAAAATGGCCGAACTCGTCAAGGCCGATTTGCCGATTACCCGCGAGGAAATCAGTAGCCAGGCGGCGATTGAACTCTTTCGCGCCATGGGTGAAACTTACAAGGTTGAACTGATCGAAGATCTGGGGGTCGAGCAGGTGAGTTTGTACCGTCAGGGGAATTTTGTCGACCTGTGCCGCGGGCCGCATTTGCCGCGCACTGGTTTGATCAAGGCTTACAAGTTAACCAGCGTTGCGGGGGCCTACTGGCGCGGCAGTGAAAAAAATGCCATGTTGCAGCGTATTTATGCCACGGCCTTCACCGATAAAAAAGAATTGAAGTTGCATCTTGAGCGGCTGGAAGAAGCAAAAAAACGCGATCATCGCAAACTTGGTCGCGAGCTTGATCTTTTTTCGTTCAGCGAAGAAGCGGGTTTGGGGTTGGTTATCTGGCATCCCAAGGGGGCTCTGCTGCGCACGATCATCGAAGATTTCGAACGCAAGGAACACTTACGCCGTGGTTATGATTTAGTTGTCGGCCCGCAGATCCTGAAAACCGAATTGTGGAAGACCTCGGGCCACTACGAAAATTACCGCGAGAATATGTATTTTACCGAGATCGACGAGCAGGGTTACGGCATTAAGCCGATGAACTGTCTGGCCCATATGTTGATCTATAAATCAAAAATTCGTTCTTACCGTGATCTGCCCCAGCGTTATTTTGAGCTGGGTACGGTTCACCGCCATGAAAAATCGGGGGTGCTCCATGGCTTATTGCGGGTACGCGGCTTTACCCAGGATGATGCCCACATTCTCTGCCGTCCCGATCAGATCGACGCCGAAGTTAAGGGCGTGATGCAGTTTGTTCGTGATGTCGCCGAAATTTTTGGCTTTGAATATTGCATGGAGCTGTCAACCCGGCCGGAAAAATCTATTGGCAGTGACGCCGACTGGGAGCGTGCAACCCATGCTTTAAGCAGTGCCCTTGATGATATTGGGCTGGAATATGAGATCAATGAGGGGGATGGTGCATTTTATGGCCCCAAGATTGATGTCAAGCTCAAGGATGCCCTTGACAGGCAATGGCAGTGTGCTACAATCCAGTGCGATTTTACCCTGCCCGAACGGTTTGAGTTAACCTACATCGGGTCAGATGGAGAAAAACACCGGCCGGTCATGCTGCACCGGGTGATTCTGGGTTCGATTGAACGCTTTATCGGGGTTTTAATTGAGCATTATGCCGGTAGTTTCCCCCTTTGGCTCTCGCCGGTTCAGGTCGTTATCGTTAATGTGACGGACAATCAGCAAGAATATGCCAAGCAGGTTGAATCTCAGCTGCGTGAGGCCGGCGTTCGTGTGCAGGCCGATTTGCGCAATGAAAAACTGGGCTTCAAAATTCGCGAAGCCCAGATGGGCAAGGTTCCCTATATGCTGGTCATTGGTGATCGCGAGATGGCCGAAGCTAAGGTCACGCCACGTTTCCGTGATGGCAGTTCGCTGGAAACCCAGGGAATCGAAGAATTTATTCAATTTATTCTCAACGAAGCAGCTCTGCATCATTAAAAGTGCGCTGTCGCTTTTGTGGTGCTGTTTGTGTTGTAACCGAAAATGGGTGTGGTCATCACACCCTTGCGTAACACAGAAAAAGGAGGCCGTCCCATAGCTAAGCCGGAGACAAACATCAACGACGCCATTCGCGCACCCCAATTGCGAGTGATTGACGACGAAGGAAACCAGCTGGGCATTCTTAGCAAGGCACAGGCTCTGGCGGTTGCAACCGAACGTGCTCTTGATCTGGTTGAAGTTTCACCCCAGGCTGACCCTCCGGTTTGCCGTATCATGGACTTCGGCAAGTACAAGTATCAGCTCGCCAAACGGGCCTCTGAAGCACGTAAGAAGCAGGTGCGGGTTGAAATCAAAGAAGTCAAAATGCGGCCTAAAACCGATGATCATGACTTTGATTTCAAAATTAAACATGCGCGCCGTTTTCTTGAAGAGGGCAACAAGGTCAAGCTGACTATCATGTTCCGTGGTCGTGAAAACGCTCACCCGGATCAAGGTCTTAAGCAACTTGACCGGGCGGTCGAGGCTTTGCAAGATCTGGGACAGGTCGAATCACGCCCCAGCAAGATGGGTCGTTTTATGACCATGGTGATCGGGCCGAAAAAATAGCGCATAAGAAGCAAGTCTCAATATAACGCCGACATAAATAGCGTCCGATCCTGATTATCGGGTGCCGAGAACTGTACAGGAGAAGAAGACCATGCCAAAAGTAAAAACCAATCGGGGCGCGGCTAAGCGCTTTCGCAAAACTGGAACGGGGCGGATTCGTCGCAACAAGGCGTATACCAGTCACATTCTGACCAAAAAAACCACCAAACGTAAGCGCGACCTGCGTCAGGGAACCCTGGTGCACAAGGCCGATGAGCGCAACATTTTGCAATTGATTCCCTATCTGTAGCAGCCTCGGTTGATGCAGATTTTGTCGTGAACTGTGGGGATCATCTCCCCCTGCAGATCCGATGGCGACAGCTGTCGCCGAACACTTACCACGAATGAAGGAGAAGTGAGATGTCAAGAGTTAAAAGGGGCTTTAAGGCCCGTCGTCGTCGTAATCGTGTCTTAAAACTTGCCAAAGGTTACCGGGGGGCGCGGAGTAAGTTGTTTCGTTCGGCGACTGAGGCGGTTGACCGGGCGCTGAATTATGCGTTTCGTGATCGCCGGGTACGCAAGCGTGATTTTCGCGCCCTGTGGATTACGCGGATCAATGCCGCCGCCCGTGAAAATGGTCTGTCCTACAGTCGCCTGATTCATGGTCTGAAACTGTCGGATATCGCGCTGGATCGTAAGATTCTGGCACAACTGGCGGTCACTGAGCCCGCTTCTTTTGGCGCGGTGGTTGCGGCTGCTAAAACAAAGTTAGCGTAAAAACAACGACACCGAACAAGGGAGGTCGGGCCTGGCCCTGCCTCCTTTTTTTTTGTTGCTGAGTTCCGGACCCGTTCTCTATTCCGACATCTCGGTCGCCGCTTCGTGGTCCCCGCATTTTACAGGATAAGGCGTTATGAAGGATCAATTGCAACAGCTTGAAAAAGATGCGATCACGGCCCTTGCCGGCGCAGATTCAAGCAGCGCGCTGCAGGATATTCGCGTGCGGTTTCTGGGTAAAAAGGGTGCGGTCACCGAGATCATGAAGGGCATGCGTGAGCTGCCTGCCGCTGAAAGACCCTTGATTGGTGCGCTGATCAACCAGTTGAAAGATCGACTCGAAGGTGCCTTTGCCGAGGTGGCCGAACGCCTGGGGCAAGAGGCGCTTGTCGCCCGCCTCGCCGGAGAAAAAATTGATGTCAGTCTGCCGGGTCGGCCCACTTTTGTCGGCTCCAAGCATCCCGTTACCCTGGTGAGTGAAGAAATTTCCCGAATTTTTGTCAGTCTTGGTTTCAGTGTTGAACAGGGACCGGAAATTGAGCAGGACTTTTACAATTTTGAAGCTTTGAATATCCCGAAAGATCACCCGGCGCGGGACATGCAAGATACCTTTTATATCAACGATGAGGTGGTTCTGCGCACCCATACTTCGCCGGTGCAGATTCGCTCGATGCTTAAGCAGAATCCGCCTGTGCGCGTTATTGCGCCGGGGACTGTTTATCGACGTGACTCCGACATTACTCATAGCCCCATGTTTCATCAGATCGAAGGTTTTCTGGTGGATCGTCAGGTCACCTTTGCCGATCTGAAGGGCATTTTAACGCACTTTTTAACCCGCTTTTTCGGAACTGATCTGGGGGTACGATTTCGTCCTTCTTTTTTCCCCTTTACCGAACCCAGTGCTGAAGTTGACATTGCCTGTGTCATCTGCGGTGGCAAGGGGTGCCGGGTGTGTAAGAATACCGGTTGGCTTGAAATTTTGGGTTGCGGCATGATTGACCCTGAAGTTTTCAAATCGGTTCATTATGACAGTGAAAATTACAGTGGTTTCGCCTTTGGTATGGGGCTCGAACGGATTGCCATGCTTAAATATGGGGTGAGTGATCTGCGTCTTTTCTTTGAAAATGATCTGCGTTTTTTACGCCAGTTCTGAGAGTGAATAGGTTATTGCCATGATAGTTACCTGGAATTGGCTACAGGAATTTGTCGATTTCTGCGGAACCCCACAAGAACTTGCTGATCGCTTGACCATGGTTGGCCTTGAAGTTGAGGGTCTTACCCATCTGGGCGCCGAACTCGATTCGGTTGTTGTCGCTCGTTTGGAGCAGGTTGAAAAACATCCGGATGCAGAACGTCTGACGTTGTGTCAGGTTAATAACGGTAAAGATATCGTCCAGGTGATTTGCGGCGCCAAAAACCATAAGGCCGGTGATCTGGTGGCCTTCGCTCAGCCCGGCTCGGTTTTGCCCGGCGATTTTAAAATTAAAAAATCTAAAATTCGCGGGCTCGAATCCCAGGGTATGCTTTGCTCCGAAAAAGAATTGGGGCTGGCGGTGGAATCCGAAGGCATCATGATTCTCGATGCGGCGGCGCCTCTCGGGATGCCGGTTTTCGACCTGCTCGGTTTAAAGGACAGTGTCTTTGAAATCGGCCTGACGCCCAATCGCCCGGATTGCTTAAGTCTGGTGGGGATTGCGCGTGAAGCTGCGGCGCTCTCTGCGCGACCGCTGCGTTTGCCTCAGGTTGAAATTGCCACGGCCGGCGAATCGATCACCCGGCACGCCAAGGTCGAAATTCACGATTCGCAGGGGTGTCCGCGTTACGCTGCACGTATGATTCGTCAGGTGAAAATCGGCCCCTCGCCGGCTTGGATGGTGCGCCGCCTCGAACAGGTTGGCATGCGTTCCATCAATAATGTGGTCGATATTACGAACTATGTGATGATGGAACTGGGTCATCCCCTGCATGCGTTTGATTTTCGTCAGCTCAACGGCCAGCAGATTATCGTGCGTCGTGCTCTTGCAGGGGAAGCCTTTACGACTCTGGATGGCAACGAGCATCAGCTGTGTACGGAAGATCTGCTGATTTGCGATCAGCAACGGGCGGTGGCCCTGGCCGGGGTCATGGGCGGGCTGAATTCCGAGGTTAAAGACGACACCAGCACAATTTTGCTTGAAGCGGCCTGGTTCGATCCCGTTTCAATCCGGCGCACGAGTAAGCGTCATGGTCTGCACACGGAATCCTCCCATCGTTTTGAACGTGGTGCTGATATTGACATGGTGCCCCTGGCGTTGAATCGGGCCGCGGCGCTCATGGCTGAGTATGCCGGGGGGATAGTTGCTCCCGATATGATCGATAATTATCCGCATCCCCTGGCACGGGTCGCGGTGAGTCTCCGCGTTAGTCGGGTTGAACAATTACTCGGGGTTGCGGTTTCGGCGAGGGAAATCACAGCATTATTGACATCTATTGGTCTTGAGGTTCAGTCTGATGATCAGCAAGGAGACCACTTGCTGCATGTGCGGGTGCCAAGTTTCCGCCCCGATCTCGAACGGGAAGTTGATCTCATTGAAGAAGTCGCCCGGCTTTATGGCTATGATCGGGTGCCCGCAACCATGCCTAACGCCAGCCTCGGCGGCCAGCTGTCTCACGGCAACCTGAATTATGAACGCCAGGCGCGTGATTTTATGGTTGGCAGCGGCTTTTCAGAAGTGATTAATTACGCCTTTATTTCGGCCAACGCCCTCAGTCGTTTGCACCTTGCTGCCGATGATCCTCGTTTGCAGGCGGTAAAAATTCTCAACCCCCTCAACGAAGAGATGGCCGTCATGCGCACCACCCTGGTGCCCAGCCTGTTGGAAACTCTGGCGCGGAACCTTGCGTATCGCACCACGGATCTGCAACTTTTTGAACTGCGGCCGGTTTTTTACCCGGCAGATAACCCCACAGCTAGTCGTCAACAATTGTCATTGGTGGCCGCCATCAGTGGGCGATTTGCCCCCATCAGCTGGGCGCAGCAGAATCGTGTGGTCGATTTTTTTGATCTGAAGGGGGTTCTGGAAAAATTGCTGGCCAATTTTCATCTGCCGGAATTAACTTTTGTTGATACGGAGCTTGAGCCCTTTCTGCACCCGGGCAAATCGGCGCGCTTGCTGGCGGGGCACACCCTGCTGGGCAGTATTGGGGAGCTTCACCCTCTGGTTCAGCAGAGTTTTGAACTTGAACAGCCCGTTTATCTGTTTGAACTCAATCTTGACGCTCTTTTTCAACAGCGGGGTCAACAGGCGCCTTGCCGGACGCCTTCACGTTTTCCGGCGGTTGAGCGCGATACCGCTTTATTGCTTGATGCTGGAATTTCGGCACAGCAGGTTATGGAATTGGCCCGCCGGAATCTTGGCCGTCTGGGACAGGATGTGACCCTTTTTGATCTCTACACCGGTTCGGGCATTCCCGCCGGGAAAAAGAGTCTGGCCTTGCGGGTACGGTATGTTTCGCTGGAGAAAACCCTGACCGAAGATGAGGTCGCCAAAGCCCATAACAAACTCATTAAGGCCATTTGTTATCAACTTCAGGCGGAAATTCGTTAATAACTGTTGCGGCGATTTCAGCCCTGTGGTACAAAACCAGAAATATCAAGTACATAGTCTACCATCACAAACCTGCCTTTGAATTTCAGGAGGGTCTATGACCAAAGCAGATTTGATTGAAAGTGTCTATCTGACCACCGGTTTCTCTAAAAAAGAATCCGCCGCCATCGTTGAAAGGGTTTTCGATTTGATGAAGGAAACCCTGGAGTCCGGTGAGAAAATTAAAATTGCCGGGTTTGGTAATTTCGTGGTTAAAGAGAAGACTTCGCGCCGGGGACGCAATCCACAGACCGGTACGGAGATAGAAATCTCGGCGCGGCGGATTCTGACCTTTAAGCCCAGTCAGGTTCTAAAGGCTGCCATTAACGAAGCTTAGGTTTTTTTAGCGTGGCAACCGGGCAGATTCCGGAAAAAATATATTTTAAAATCGGTGAAGTCGCCAAACTGGTGGGCGTGCGTCCGCATGTGCTGCGTTATTGGGAATCAGAATTTCCAACCCTGAAACCGATTAAAAGCCGCGCCAACCAGCGTCTCTACCGCCGTACCGAAGTCGAACAGGCCCTGCTGATCAAGTCGTTACTTTATCAGCAGGGCTTTACTGTTAGCGGTGCACGTCTGAAACTCCAGCAAAAGCAGAGTCTGGAACAGGTCAAACGCGAAAGCGGATCCCTTGATGGAATTATTCTGCGTCTCATGCTGGTGCGTGATCGTTTACGTGCGATGCAGGAGAAGGACTGAGAATGAGCTATATTCTGGTGACCAACGATGATGGGGTGCATTCGCCCGGCCTCGCTGCCTTGGCCGATGCTGCCGCTCGCATTGCACCGGTGGTGATTGTCGCACCCGATCGCAATCGCAGTGCCGTTGGTCATGCCCTGACTCTTTATGCGCCCCTGCGCGCCGAAGAATTGCGCCCCGGGGTCTTTGCCGTTGACGGCACCCCCACCGATTGCGTGAATCTTGGCGTTCACGGTCTGGTGGAGGGGACGCCCCAGTTGGTGGTTTCAGGGATCAATTCTGGAGCCAATCTGGGGGATGACATTACCTATTCGGGCACGGTCAGCGCCGCTTTAGAGGCGGCTTTGATGGGTTATCCAGCGCTGGCGTTTTCCCTTAATTCCCGGATTTTTGAGGTTGAGGCCTTAAGCGCCGCCACCGGGGTCGCAGAAACACTGATGCGTGCGGTCTTGCAGCACGGCTTGCCGCCGGACACCTTTTTGAATATCAATATTCCGCTGGAAAAAATAAAGGGTATTTGCCTGACCCGGCAAGGCAAGCGGCGTTACTCGGATGATATTGTGCAAAAAACCGATCCCCGCGGGCGCAGTTATTACTGGATTGGTGGTGGGGTCGGCAGTTTTGAAGATCAACCTGGAACCGATTGCCATGCGGTTAACGCCGGTTTGGTTTCAGTGACGCCGCTGACCACTGGCCTCACCAATCATGCGGCTTTTGCTCAGATTGAAGCTTGGAACCTCTCTTTGCCGCAGGTTTGAGCCATGGATTACTCTGTTGCACGTCGTCGCATGGTTGAACAGCAGATTATTGCCCGCAAGATTACCGATCAAGGCGTGATTACGGCTTTGCTCAAAATACCCCGGCATCTGTTTGTTGATGAAGGGCTGCGCTCCCATGCTTACGCCGATGCGTCCCTGCCGATCGGTGAAAAACAAACAATTTCCCAACCCTTTATGGTTGCGGCCATGAGTGAAGCCTTGCGTTTGACCGGTCGGGAATCTGTGCTTGAAATTGGCACCGGCTCAGGATATCAAACCGCAATCCTCAGTCAATTGGTGCGGCGGGTTTATACCGTTGAACGCATTGCCACTCTCGCCGGGCGGGCACGTCGGCTTTTCGATCAGCTACAACTCTCTAACATTCAAATGAAAATTGGCGATGGCACCTGTGGCTGGCAGGAGCAGGCACCCTTTGACGCGATTCTGGTGACGGCAGGCGCGCCTGAAGTCCCCGAAGAATTTTGTCAACAGCTTGCCCCTGGTGGGGCACTGGTTCTGCCAGTTGGGCCTTTGATGCAGCAGGTTCTGGTGCGAATAACCCGCGTGGATGAGCAGAATTTCAAACGTGAAGAATTGATGGATTGTCGTTTTGTGCCGTTAATTGGTGAAAAGGGATGGGCCAGTGACAGTTTCAGCTGAAACAGAAAAGGCCAACTCCGCTCCTTCAGGTTTTATCCGGCGGCTTTACGACTGGGTATTGTCCTGGGCCGATACCACCTGGGCCTTGCCCGCCCTCGTTATGCTGGCCTTTGCTGAAGCCTCTTTTTTTCCCGTTCCTCCCGATGTGTTGCTCATGACCCTCAGCCTGTCGCGTCCGCTGCTGGCCTGGCGTTATGCTCTTGCCGCCACCCTGGGGTCGGTCACGGGTGGTCTCTTGGGATATCTGATCGGTTACGGTTTGTGGGCGTTGGCGGCGGAGTGGTTTTATCGTTATGTCCCCGGTTTTACGCCCGAGCTCTTTGGCCAGGTGGGGGATCTGTTTGTGCGCTACGATTTCTGGACAGTTTTTATTGCGGGCTTTACTCCCATACCCTACAAAGTTTTTACCATTGCCGCTGGCGCTTTTGGCATCAATCTGCCAATCTTTGTCTGCGCATCCTGCTTAAGCCGTGCCCTGCGTTTTTTTCTGGTTGCGGCACTTTTGCGCCGTTACGGTGCGCGGGCGCGTATTTTTATTGAGCGTTATTTTAATTTACTCACCCTTGTGGCTGCTATCCTGCTGCTGGCGCTGGCAGCTGTGTGGCAATTGCGCGGATAGTTTCGTCACGACGACTCACTTTATAACTGTGGCACAAGGCTGCCTGGGAACCCCAACACCAATGACAGCTCTCTGCACATACCGGTTTTTATCTGTGCCCCTGGCCTTTTTGGGGGTCTTGCGTTGGTTGCTGCCCGCTTTACTGTTCCTCTGCTCCAGCGCCTGTACCCCCTCGGGAATCTATCATCAGGTGCGCCCTGGTCAAACCCTCTACCGTATTAGTAAAACCTACCAGCAGAACGAAACCAATTTGGCGCGTATCAATGGGATTTCTGATCCGACGCAGTTAAAGACGGGGACACGACTGTTTATTCCCGGTGCTACGCGACAGCTGAATGTCCCGGCTACGGTGTCAAGTACCACGGCAGACCTCCCTCCCACCCCTGTGGCATCGTCATCTGGGACAAAACCTGCACAAAAAAAAGCCCCACCTCCCACCAAACCTCAGTTGCGCATAACAACACCGAAAATCAGTCCGGCAGAGACGCGCTCGACCAAAAAAGCAATACAACTTCACTGGCCGTTGCGGGGCAAAATATTACAAGCTTTTGGAGAGAAACGGCAGGGGAGCGGCAAAGGCATCGAAATTGCGACTCCGGTTGGTACCCCGGTATTGGCCGCGGCGGCCGGCAAAGTTATTTATAGCGGTGATGGTGTCCAGGGTTTTGGCTATCTCATTATTTTGCAACATGAAAATGATTTCTTTACCGTTTATGGATACAACCGTCGGCTCTTTGCACGCACAGGCCAATTTGTCAGTCGCGGGCAGAAAATTGCCGACAGCGGTTTGTCGCCGTCAGGGGAAACGGGGCGGTTGCATTTTGAAGTCCGGCGCGGCAAACAGGCGGTCAATCCTATTTTATACTTGCCATGAGAAGCTTCTTTTCTTAGACTGCGCAGGGTTAAAAAAATTAATAAATGTTGAACAATTGCAGGAGAGGCCATGGACGAATATCCACCTGGCTATGCTGGCGGTCAGAATTCTGAATCTCTTGCCGAGAGGGATCAGGACAGCTACGATGGCTTTGCCGTGGTCGACCTTCCCGAATCAGATCCGGTAAAGCGGGGCACTGACATCCAGGCCGATTACGCTGAGGAACCCGAACACGCGGTCGATGCCATCAAGTTGTATTTACGCGAAATCCAGAAAGGAAGTTTGCTCACCGCCCAGGACGAGCGTGATCTGGCCGGCGAAATTGCTTTGGGTAACATGGCGGCCCGTGATCGCATGATCGAATCCAATCTGCGGTTGGTGGTTAAAATTGCCAAGCGCTACATGAACCGTGGGCTGCCCTTTCTTGATCTGATTGAAGAGGGGAATCTGGGACTGATTAAGGCGGTTGAACGCTTCAAGGTTAGCAAGGGGTGTCGTTTTTCAACCTATGCAACCTGGTGGATACGCCAGTCGATTGAGCGAGCGCTGGTGAATCAAAGTCGCACCATCCGTTTGCCGGTGCATGTGGCCGATAATATAAATCGACTCGCGAAGGTCAGCCGTGAAATGACCATAAATCTCAAGCGTGATCCTACGCATGCCGAGCTGGCCGAAAGCCTGGGCTGTGATGAAAAGGCGGTGCGGCGCATGCAGGTTCTGGTGAAAAAAACCTATTCCATCGAACATCCTCTGGGCGAAAACAGTGATTTCAGCTTGATTGATACTTTGGCTGACAAGTCAGCCTGTGACCCCGAGACCACGATTCAGGATCTTGATCGTTTCGATCAGGTCATGGGCTGGATGGAGGAATTGACGGAGCCCGAGCGTGAAATTCTCATCCTGCGCTTTGGCCTGGATGATCAGGAGCCCCAGACCCTTGATACCATCGGGCGAAAATTTGGCGTTACCCGCGAAAGAATTCGTCAGATTGAGGCTAAAGGGTTGGCAAAATTGCGCAAATCGGTGCTTGACAGTCAAACCGGCAGCGCTGAAATTTGATAAAATCATCCCGCGGAGAAAAGAGCATTATGGAGCAATTGCGTGGCATTATTCGTGACATTCCTGATTTTCCTAAAAAAGGTATTGTTTTTAAAGACATTACCACGCTGCTCTCAGATGCCCGCAGCTTTCATCGCATGATCGATTTGCTTGCGCACCGCTATCTGGGCGAAAAAATTGATCAGATTGTTGGCATTGAGGCGCGCGGGTTTATTTTGGGGTCGGCCCTGGCTTACAAACTTGGCACTGGAATTACCCTGGTGCGCAAGCCCGGCAAACTGCCCTACAAAACCCGGAGTGTCAGTTATGACCTCGAATATGGATCTGATACTCTCGAAATTCACGAAGATGCCTTCACGCCTGGGGCGAAGATCATCGTTGCCGATGATCTGCTGGCCACGGGCGGTACCATGGCCGCAGTCGTCGATCTGGTACAGCAAGGCGGCGGCATTGTGCACGAATGTGCCTTCATGGCTGAACTCGAATTTCTCGGTGGTCGTACCAAATTACCCGAGGGCAAGGTTTATAGTTTGCTCAAATTTTAAAACATTCCATTTCTCTGCAAGGTCGCGTGTTCAGCCCGCGACCTTGTTTTTTGCTGTCCATTCCGGTATAACCCCAAAAAAATCATACCACGACCCCGTAGCTCAGCAGGATAGAGCAACTGCCTCCTAAGCAGTAGGCCGGGCGTTCGAATCGCCCCGGGGTCGCCAGTTTTTACTTTCCTGTTACCTGTTCTGATTCCTCCTAAAAAAAGCAGTTACCCCCACGAAGGCGCGAAGTTCACGCAAAAAAAAATCAACGGTTAAGCGAAAAGTTTAAACAACCTGTCTAATGAATTGTGAGACAAACCATCCAATATGATCTGGACGTGTTCGAACGGGCCGTTTTGAAATTTTTCCAAACCGTCACAACTACGGGCTGAGATTTCAACGACAACCGCATGATTTTACACGATATTCAGCGGCTCTTAATGCGTCTTGTCGGCGCAGCGTTCCAGGGGTCTTCAGGCCAGGGGTGTTTGGGGTAGCGGCCTTGCATTTCTTTGCGAACTTCGGGGTAGACCTGGTTCCAGAAACTGGCGAGATCGCTGGTGACGGCCAGGGGGCGACCGGCGGGGGAGAGCAGATGCAATTGCAGGGCAACCTGATTGCGGCAGATGCGCGGGGTTGTGGCGAGGCCAAAGAGCTGTTGCAGCTTGACGGCCAAGAAAGGTTGTTGGTTGCGGTAGTCGATCTTCATCTCTTCGCCGCTTGGAACCTTGATCCGCATGGGGGCCAGTTCGTCCAGTTGGCGAAGCTGGCGACCATTGAGCAGTTGGTGCAGGGCGGGCAGCAGATCAAACTTTTTAAGCTGAGTGGCACTGTTGAGGCCGTCCAGCCAGGGGAGCAGCCAGGTTTCGGGCTTTTGGAGTAAGCTTTGACGACGGACTTCTGGCCAGGGGGCGCCCAGAGTTAAATGAACCAGTTGCAGCCGTCCAAGAAATTGACAAACCTGTGGCGACCAGTTGAGCAGGGTTTCACCCTGTTTGCGAATAAGCTCACAAAGAACCGTGCCGGTTTCGGCGCTGTTGAGGGGGCAGGGCTGGCGCTGTAATTCCAGAAACCCGAGACGTTTGCAGCCATATCCTATGACCCGTTGTTGAACTTCATCCCAGCTTGTTTCTGATTGCCAGGCGGTTTTCTGCTG
>Ga0210036_1004416_pt1 | contig 12929 bp, 8 predicted proteins | sample CryGeymeta201515_FD_185469 | JGI IMG/M metagenome (GOLD analysis project Ga0210036, IMG submission 185469) | Groundwater microbial communities from Crystal Geyser aquifers in Utah, USA - Crystal Geyser metaG 2015-15 (SPAdes) (version 2) | ecosystem: Environmental > Aquatic > Deep subsurface >...
AGCAGCAGCAGCAACAACAACAACAACAACAACAACAACAACATGATGTCGTGGGAACAGTTCCAATGGGCAATGGAAGTTGTACACTCCCGAGCGTTTCGTGGAAATTTTGGGAGCAATCATGCCAGCAAAAGTCTGATGGCGTCGTCTTCGTCATCATCATCTTCTTTTTCTCTGGCATTCACGTTACTACCAACATTAGGTGCCACTGTCGGTGGATGGATCTACACCCAAACAACAATATTTCCTTCGGATTTAGTTTTGCCTGGATTGGCCATGATTGCAGTCCTACCGTTACTGCTCAATGTGTTCCAAATGTTTTCAACTCCACCTTCGGCCGTTCTGTTACCAATGATTGATTCTGCGAATCATAAACAAAGTGCTGACAGTTCCATCGAATATGATCCACTGTCCCAATGTTTTCAAATGAGTATCGGACCAAAGTGTCTTGTAACAACAACGACTGGAGGACTTCAACAGCTTTGCATTTCGTACGGGGTACGATCGGATGCGGAACTGTTGTTAAATTATGGCTTTGTGACAGGCGAGGAATGTACCAACGATGCTCCTATTTCCGAGCAACGAGAGCGTTTGGCAAAAGCTTTTCTAGAAGGTCAAACTAAACTAATAAAATAGGCTGGCAATATCGTACATGAGCAAGCAGATGCGTTGTGTTATTATTATAGTTCTTAGAGTCGGTCAAATGTTTCCAATTGCCCTCGTTCTCTGTTGGATTTTGTCATAAAAGATCAAAGGTAATTTGATAATATCGTCGTCCATCTTAAATTATTTCGTCATTTTTTTATTTCACGTACTCCCAATTGTTGACCATGATTTTTGAAACACATTGCAGCGCATAACGTTGCAATTCTGGATTTTCGTGCTCAATCAATGGCATGACCAACTCCTTGGCACCCAATCGCTTGACAATGGTACGTCCACTAGGATAATGGCGAACGAACTCGCCAATATCAAAACAGGCAATGGCTCGTACTTCTTCATCTTCATTGGTGAGTAAGGCAATGAGCATCTTGAGAGGTTCAAAGTTACCTTCCTTGCCTTCCATCATACGAGCATTTTCCTTGAAAAAGGCTTCAGTATGAACCGATCCCCACTGCAAATGTCCAGATTCGAGTTCATTCTTGTACACCTCCCAGCGGCTCATCTCTTTGTAATTTTCCACGAGAACGTCGTTCAAGAATTTGACATCTTCGACAATGTCGGGATCAGTAAATTGTCGTTCTTTCAAGTGCTCCACCGCCTTGATCAAGCCCACACCAATCATTTCTCCGAGAAAGTGTTTCGCATCAAATCGGGTCTGTCCCGCTGGTTGCGGCGAAGCGTCAGCATCGCAGGTTGCCAGATTGCGGAGACACGACAGAGCCACACGAACCACCTTTTCACGGGGCGCCATGGAGATCATTTCGCAAAGTGCAATTACCGCCAAACCATCCTTGGCAAAGTCGGCTCGAATTTGGTAACTGCTATTTAGTTCGTAGCTTAGCATCCACAAACAAAGGACCAATTCGTACAATTGTTGGACGGAGGCTTGTTGCTTTCTCTTATCTGCAACGGCGCTCGTCTTGGTTGTTTTGGACCCAGCCCGCAATTGCCGAGCAATGTACTTGACACCACCCGATTTGCAAAAGATAATGCGCGATTCGTGGGCGTCCATCAATGCCTTGAGAGCGGGGATACACACACCTACCGTGGCACCCGAAGCATTCTTGAGCTGACTGGCGACCCAAGCCGATAGGGCCTCGGTGGGTTCGGCAGCCGAAGCGTAGGATACGTGACGTGGCTTGACAGGATTTCCATCCTTATCCACGGTTGTATTTTTGTTACGTTGAGAAGGAAAGGCCGTCAAAAGAATTTTGGCCAAACTCAGACTGGCCACTTTTTGAGCAAACGTATCTCCCTTGCTGCCCTTGTTCAGGACACGGAGGAGAGCCTTCCACTGGTCGACAAGCACACCGTCCTTTCCTACGTAAAAGACCGATGCAATCGTCACACCAGAAACGCCATTGGTCAAGGTGGAAATGATCTCGTAGAGTTTGGTCAAGGCGTAGTGACTGACAATACCGAGGGGATCCTGTTCCAGAGCACTCATGGCCTCTTCGTCGGAGCAATTCTCGGGAAGTTTGGAAACTTTGCCTGTAAATTATAACAGCATGTTATGAAGATGTTGGAAAAGTGAGTTGTTACGCAGCATGCAGTTGATCGATTGGTGGTGTCGTTGCAATTTAAACAAGTAAATGTTTGTGTGTGTGTCTAAGAAACGTCACAACGATGGACGAAACAAACAACAAACAATCACCTATACACACGAACACTAGTTCTATGGACAGTACCTGTTCCTGCACCCACAGCATGAGCTTCGGCCAGCAATTTTAAAAGAACACGAGCATACATGCTAGCATCTCGAGAATCACTGAGCGTGTAGTCAATAGGATTGGTCTCTGCCATGCGCAACAGGGCCGTCTCTTGTGCCGTCAAACGCAATGATCCCAATGCATCCCACTGGATGTGTGGAAAGGCGTAGGTGACGGGTGATTTAATTTGTAGTCCGCTCATTGTTGGTGAGATTGTGGTTATTAATTATTTACCAGTACGATAGTAGTTCTCGTGATGAGAGAGATACGGTATACAGCAGGATAAGATAGAAAACAAAACAATCTAGACTCTAGGTAGGACTGTGAGTTTGGCACATTGAGGTTGGTTAAATCTTCTTATTTTCGCTACCAGGTACAGGAAACACTCGCTTCCACAGCAACGGTAACATCAAGTTTAATGTTAGAGTTATTATTGGATGAGCAAGTTTGCGTCCAATATTATCGTAATAAGAGTAACGAGGCCCCGCACAAACAAACTTTTTAATCACAAAATAGAGTACTCGATTACACATACTATTTCTACAGTCATTCTAGATACGGGTGGTGTTCTCGGCAAGGTCCTCTGCATCAAACTGGCAGTAGGGAACTTGACCAAGATTGGCTGCGTCCGAGTGGAGAATGGCACCCAAGATACCACCAGCAATGATACAAATTGGAGCTTGAATGTTGAAGGCAACCGCCAGGGTTCCCGCGAAACAAAAGACCATGGCGTCGGCTGCATCCACAACGGCAGATTCCCACAAGATGACACAGGCAGCTCCCACCAAACCAATAGCGGTAGCATTCACTCCCTTCAAAATGGCCTTGAAGGTAAAGTTGTGACGCATGGATGCCCAGAATGGGACCATACCAAAAATGAGAATAACTCCTGGTCCAAACAAACCAAGAAAGGCCACCAGAGCACCGGGGACGCCCTTGTATATAGCACCTAGATAAGCCGCAAAGTTGAACAATGGACCTGGCATGGATTGAGCCAAGGCTAAACCTTGCAAAAATTGATCTTTTGTCATCCATGCCTCGACCACTTCATCTTGCAACATGGGCAAGACCACTTGTCCTCCTCCAAAAATGATACTTCCGATGCGGTACATTTTTTCAAAGATCTCCAAATAATCATTCTCCACTTCAAAGCTATCCACAAGCACAATCACCACGATGAGTATCACCAACCAGGCCAACCAAATAAGTGCACCGACCCAAATTGGGATTCCAATGCGTCTAATGGTTTCATCATTTTCACGGTCCCAGCCAGCGGACTGACTGGTGTACGTACTGAATGGATTGGCGCGTTTCGAATCAATGAGAGTGATCATACCACCCAAAAAGAGGGTAATGGGAAAGACAAATTGCGACGAACTTGGTTTAATGTTTTCGTCATTGTTGATGAGAATGGCAATCATGGCACTACACAGAGCCAATACAACACCAAGCTGATCTAGCTTGCCGCCGAATCCGTAAAAGGCTTTAAAGACCAAGGAAATGGCAGCGGGTGGAAGACCCGCCAACCAAAAGGGTGGATCGTCGGGGTCAATATAAGCATCCAACAGGATACCACAAATAGTAAGTACAATGAGTCCGGGAAAATTCCAAAGAAAGAATGCCATGAGACCTCCCAAAGGACCAGCTCTGGAGAGTGCAGTCGAAATGACCAGTTGGGTCGAGGTGGGTCCTGGAAGTCCCTGGCCAATGGCAAAGAGCTCGGTGAAGGCTTCTTCGTCCAACCAATCTCTTTGAACGACCAAGTGATCTCGTAGAATGGCAACATGTGCCTGGGGTCCACCAAAAGCAACCAATCCCAAAGGCCAAAAGGTAGAAAAAACTTCCCACTATCAATGAAGGGAGGGATGGGGAAAAGGGGACAAGAAGAGAAGACTAGATTGTGAGATGACCACGCAATTTTTTTACACCATACAAAATACATACTGCTTGTAAATAAGCAGCCTTATGCTTCGGCTGCAAAAACCTACCATACGTGCACTCCACGGAGCATCCGCATCCACTGTCATCTTGCGTCGTTTGTCTTCGTTGTCCCCCTTGTTCTCTTCCGTCACCTCATCATCCGCCGCGGTGTCTTCATTGCCATTTTTGTTTTGTTTGTCTTCGTTGTTGTCCATGATGTGGTTATTATCTCTCGTGACTTCATCATCAACCGAAGTTGCGACAGCCTCTGGCTCGGCAGCGCCGTCTTGAGCTTGAACCTCTTGTTTGTTATCCATCGTTGACTACTACTTGTTGCGTGACAAAATAAATATTTTTTGTTTTTCCTGGAGAGAAGAATCGTTGTCGTAATTCTTTTAGTCAAAAAAATGTACGTACCAATGGTGCGAGAGCATCCACCTGACAAAATCGCGGCTTTCCGTACCACTCCTAGTAGACTACCAGTTACCTAGGAGAGTAGACTACTGGAACCTGTTACTGTACCTGAATAGAGTAGTCTAGCACTCAAAGAGTTTTGTGATGACACAGTGTGATGTCAGCTAGTCTAGTAGTCGTCTGCTGCCGGTACCTGGTAGTACTTTTCACAAGATTTACATTCACAGAGATTCGTCCATGGTCGCTCATTTGAACTGAATCTCTGACGCAATTATTTTCCTAATCCCGCCCCTACTACTAGCTAGAGACTACTACCTGGTACTACTACTAGTTAGCTAGTAGTAGTAGTAGGGAGTACGAGTACTCCTCTTCTTCTTTACTCTACTACTAGTAGTACTACTACTAGTAGAATACTACTACCTGGTAGAGTAGCTAATTAGCTCTACTAGTAGTAAGAGAGATAGTGAAGTGGTTTTGAATTAGTGAGCGATTAAACAAGAAGCAAGAATGCCAACGGTTCAAGTTGAAAAAGTACGTGCACTTTATTTTAGCTAGTACCGTAGAATTTACCAGTAACAACAACTTTTGTTTGCCTCATCGGCGCGCTGTGTGTGCCCGAGCCGAACTACAAAAACCATTATCGGCCTTATCGGCCTTATCGGCGCGCTGTTCCGTAATTAAGACGTATGCCCCTGAGCGAAAGTCCTATTCCGGAGTACTCGTACCAGGAGTGGTACTAATACAGCGGTAGACTTTCTCTACTGGTACAGCAATTCAAATTTGGAGGTTAATATTTCGAAAACAATGAAGCTATACTTGCCATTTTTCCTTGTCGCTGCGGCTATCGCACCAGCCAATGCCTTTCCAACAGGAGCAGGTGGTTGTGTTGGAGGCTCGGCTGCGCCCGTTCCTGGTAGGTGTTACCGAAATGTGGCTGTTTATTGTCGATACTGTACAGTTCAAAGGATACCAGGGTGCATCCACGACAAGCCTGTATGAAGTCTGGTATCATCAATTTTTTCCCACAATCGCATTCGAAGTGGGCAAACACTAAACACTTCAACGTTCCTATCAAACAAATCAAAACAATGCGTCTCGTAATTGTTCCGATACCATCTGCTTTTGTCTTTCTTTTATTAGTACGCTTACATGCTTCTCTCGTTGTCTTTTATATCTGAAATTACCTACATTTAACTTTAATAGGTCACGGTGGAGCAGCCACTGGCTCTGTTGAAGATGGCGGATACACTTTGACGGCCGAACCTACCGGAAACCCTAACGAATACACCGTATCTTTGACGGGTGCAGAATTCAAGGGCTTTCTCTTTCGTACAGAGTTGGGTAGTGAAATTGTCGATGAAGGGATCGGACAAGAGGCGACTGCCTGTTCAGGAACGGCGATTGGTGTGACGCATACCTCTCGTGACGCCAAGACTGAAGCCATTGCAACATTTACGGCTCCAGCTGGAAGCTCTTCGGCCACGATTGATGTCTCAGTTGTCGGCTCCTTCCCGGTCTACTACTATACTGGTCTGACTGTCGAATTATCGGCAGACAGCCCTGCTGATGCCACAGAAGCCCCTGTTGCAACGGACGCTCCTGCTGACACGGACGCCCCTGCTACAACAGATGCCCCCGCTGACACGGACGCCCCAGCTACCACAGATGCCCCTGCTACCACAGATGCTCCTTACGGAACGGATGCCCCTGAAGGAGATGGCAGTTCCGGCGGTACATCAATGACCAGCTTTATGGTCGCCACTACAGCTGCCTTGGCTGCCACTGTGACTGCTCTTTTCTAAAGAAGCAACAATCTGTTTGTTTGATGCAAGTGATATTTAGCGAAGATTATTTTCCTTTTTTTCACGCAAATTAGCTTATTCTTCTGGTTGACGGAGAGTTCCAATCCATTACATAAAATTATTTTGCTGCATAAGCTATTTTTGTTGACGTCCTCCTGGTACAAATTGTTCTTTCTTGCGATGATACGATTGATGACGGTGCTGGCCAACAAAATGAAGGATGACCTGAAAACAATCGCCTTAGAGAACTTGCCCCTTAGAATTTTCCAGCAACAAAAAATTGTTTTTTCATATAGATAACTCTGTCCAGCATCGGTCGCTTACCAACGTTTTACTCTTTGCCTATCATTTTTGTGAACTTCCAACAGTAGCTTGGGAAGAGACGAAGAAAATGTACTATCTAATTCAAGGGGATATTGGTAGAAACATATTGGGAGGATTCTAGCAAGCTGCAGAACTGCCATTTGCTGTTGTCGACTTACCTAAGGCTTAAGTTTCGCAACGCCTCTTCGTGCACTCCATTGCTTCTAGAATTCATTAGTGAAAATTCTACAACACTGCCTTGGGGAATTCGCATAATCAAATAATGGAGTCTTAAACAGTCTAACAGCCGAGGTAAAATAATTAGCTCAACAACTACTAGACTACTACTTCTGCAAAAACTTGCAGATTAAAAGTCGCCTCATGACATATGGGTTTATTGTGTCAAACGACTGAGTGTCATTTTACAATGATTCAGAGATATTCAGAATTCAGAAGGAACAAAAAATAGGACTCGTCTAATCGTCTAATCAGTCTAATGTCTACTAGTAGTAATGTCTAATCATCAATCATCACATCTGGCCACAGGCCACACAGGAGACAACGAGACAACTACGGCTTTCAATCTTTTATATTTAACGTGATTTCGTTGACCAGCTGTCTTTGGAAAATTAAACATGACCAAAATTGTGAAAAGATTGCAACCACGCAAAATGTTTCTTGGACTACACTGCATTGCATTAGCTCTGCTCCATCTTCTGGCACTGGTTCCGATACAAATGATCAGTGCATTGTCGGTACCCAAAAATTATCTAGACTCATTATCTCCACCAAGTGTGATTTCAACTTTGCATGATACGGCGAATGGGAATGATTCCGCACAACACCGTGATGCATTTGGCGACGACGTCGTAAATGTGATCCCTGATGAGCACCACGCCAAAGAACATACAATGGCGGGCTGGGCAGGATACAAAGATCCTAAGTGGGGAGGATACCTTGAAAACTTGTCGTCTGGAAGTACAGAAGCAACATTTGAACAGGGAAAGCAATTGGACTATGGTATTGATGTGCGATGGGGCGCCGAAGACTACCTGAGCAATTTGCAAACGTAAAGTGAATTTTTATAAATTTTCTCTTGACCAACGAACACGCATTCTAGGTCATCTACTGTCTACTGTATATCAAGAGAGAGCAGCAGGAATACAGGAACCCAAAAATGCTCATCTGTGCGAAACATACTATAATAATATATTTTTACTTGATCGATACAGTTTTCTACTAATCTGAAAGCCATTTGACAAGGATACTTCAACTACCAGGAGCACTGCGGCTTGCCCAAAAACCACCAAGTTGAATCTCCCATCCATCAAATTCACGAACGTAACAACAAAATATTGTGTGCATGGCTGCATTCCTAGCTGTTTGGGTGTTCGGTGTGAGACTCATGAAGGGCTTAAAACCTTCTTTTCTCTCGTCCCGTTTGTCTCACTGTGGATCTAGAATCCGCCACTGTCCATAATAACAATAATGATTACATCATGTAATCGATTTTGGTAGCTTGTCTCTACTACTCTACTCTGAAACTGACTGAAAGGAAAACTACAGCATCTACAACAACTACAAGTAGTAGTAGAAAAAGGAAAGGAAGGGAGGACGACGGACAGTCGTTTTACTGGTACTGTATTACGTTCTTCAAGTGAAGTACGTCAATGGTGTCCAATAAAATCTGATTTCAAGTAATGATGTCATTCCAAGAAGCATTGCGACATCGGCTCCAAAAGCAATGAAGAAGTCCTGAAGCACAAGAGCGCCGAATCGAAGAAGCCCGTCATACCAAACAACACATCTCCCTTTGTGAGTACTAGTATTCCGCGAGCATAATAATTTAGTTTTCATAGACTACACCTGTCAATCTGCCAACCTCTTAAAAATACTTTAACAACTACTCAACATAACAATACCATACTGACCATAGACCTTGCAACAATACGTACCTTGAAATGAACGAGATTTTTCTCCTCCTATTCCTAATGACGGCCGGAGATGTAACGGGTTTTCAGAATGTCAACCGCAGAATTCCATGTGTTCCGTCGAATACGAAGGCAGCAACATTATCATCCAGAACTGCTACGACGCAGCTCTACGGAGTACAATTTGCCAGATTTAATCGACAGGGTTACTCTGGTTTAGGATATGAAAATGATTTTATGAACCGCATGGATGTGCACGGAACAGGAAAAAACACAAGAGGAGCTTTCGCCGGAGAACCACTATCACCTTCTTCTAATAAGGACTATAATCCAGGACCAGACGAAAACAATTTTCGAGAATGCGGATTTTTTCCGCATCCAGATGATCATCCACATGATCCTGCTCGGGCTGATCCTTTGCATCGACAAATGGGACCCCTTTTTGTTAGTCGCCGGATATCCAACTTTCATGATGGTTCCATGCGGGAAAACGATGAATCATTTGGTCCTTCTCGTCCCTTTGCGACACCTCGTGATCTTCCGTTTATAATGAGACCTCCTGAACCTCGATATAATCGTCCATACGACGGCATTCCTCAGCAGAGTCCTTATGATGATTTGTACAGAGAAGGTGTCAAGCGTGAGATGTCGCCCCAAGACCGACCCTATGGCCGTCGCCACATGCCTTTTCGTGACGAAGGAGACATGAGATCCTCCACAACCCAACGTCGTGTACGAAGGCGAGAAATGGCGGCACAAAATGAACCTTATAGTCGTGAGGATATTCGTATCCAGGATGAACCCTACAGCATGACCAACAGACGTCGACGAATTAACAACGAAGAGCCTGTGGGATTCTTTCGGAACGACAAACGTCATCAGGAACCTTACTTTGCTGGAGAAGGTCGGTACAAATCGTTTCAGGTGGAACCAGCATTTTTTGAAAATGACTGGGACTACATGGATGGACCCAGAGAACGACAGTACGCTCCGCCTCCAAGAAACATGCACGTGGATCGTGGAGCTCCACCCCGAGATCCCCGAGAAGACTATTCCTTTCAAAAACCTCCAACAAGAAAAAATTATGTGGAACGAGGCGCCGTTCAAGATCCATCTGCAAGAAGCACTTCGACAACCGCTAGAAGTGCTACTGGCTATTACAGTAATCGTGAAAAGAAATATCCAGTCAGCGAGTCGCAATATGCTCGTCGCAGTAGAGAACATTACAACAATGGTGTCGAACGAGAATTGAATGATAAAGATGGCTATGGATTCACAAGGGATACAAGAGAGCAACGAACGGCTCCATCATCGTCAGAGAGTGCGTCTCGTGGCAGTACTCGAAGCTTTGAAATCAACTTGAACGATGAGCCCCGAACTCGTCGAGGGGCTGTGAGTGAAATGGTCGATACCGAACCAGAACGTGCAACGCAATATCAGAGGCAATCTTCGTCAGCTCGATACCAATCCAAGCAGCAAGCTTCTCGCTATGGGTACTCAAAGGATGCGGACAATAACTTGGACGATTACCCTGAACCGGTGCATTTGTATGCACCTCCGGAACCTTTCATACCAGGACCTCGCGACTTGGACCTAGATTTAGACGACGAAGCTGACCTATATGACGAAGACTTGTTCGATGAACCAGTATATCCTCCGCATAGGCGCCGATCCCGACCCATTGGACTACCCGAGCACCCACGCGACAGAGCAGTCACGGCGGTAATTGAGGAGGAGCCCCCACCGCGCCCTCTGACAATGAAAGAAAAGGCAGAACTACTGAAGAAAAGGCGAGAAGAACAGTACGAAGCCACCAAGCGAAAATTATTGGTTGATGCAACTCGATTGCTCAATATAGATCCGCGAGTGACGGCAGCATTGGGAACCAACATTCATGTTCTTACGAATGAAACCATGACGGAAACATCTAAAGAACCAAATCTTTGGGTGACTGGTGGCAATCGCGATGATAGTCAGCCAGTTGCTGATGGCACGCGAACGACCCACAATTTCTACGTGAAGGGGTCCAAAACAAGGGGTCTTGTAACACTGGTGACGGTTCACTACACAAATATCGCCGGAATTGTTGAATTGAAAATGGAAGGAGCTGGCACACGCGTCAACGTGAATCTAAAGGGCAAGCCCGTAAACGACAACGGCAATAAAAAGCAAGAACCTGCGTTTCACCGTCCGTCACTGGAACGCCCTGGTGGAAGTTCGCAGGATAATTTTTCCGGTGTTGTTATTGAAGGCCCCAAGGCGTCAGAGATGCCCATCACAAAGGCTGATTTCGACGGCAATTTTTATGACACCGAGAATAGCCCAAAAATTATTAGCCCCACAAAAACCAAAGAACCTATAATTTCTGTGGAAAGTCACGAACCTCCAACGTCGGTCTCTCTCAAAGACCAGAATCCTCAATTTAATCGTCCATCCCTGCAGAGGACTGGCGGCGATTCGCAGCTCACAGGCGTTGTGATTGCGGGCGAAGGCGACGAATAAATTGGAATTTCTGGACAAGAGGCGGGAGGGAGAGCAAAGCCTTAAGGGCAAGTCTATCAGAAAAGTCAACCTACATGTACATCAAATCACTATCGAATACTTTACGTACATATTTTACTGTAGAGCACTTGACTACGAGTACATAATACACAGTACCTGGTACTAGACTACGGTAAGAGTAGTCGTACTCAAGTCGGGTAGTGTACTTTGCAACCATTCTATTCTGAGGATACGGATGGATCTTGAGATAGAGTGACTATCATTACTACCACTCGTCGCGAGCTAACTAGCTACTGTACTCTAGAGTATTCGAGTAACTAAAGCTGGAGAAGTAGTCTACTCCCATCGCAAATAAATAATACCTGTCTACTCTACTTGTAGACTAGCTACCAGAGTGGTACTGTAGTAGTCTACTCTCTGCCTCAGTAGACTACTACTACTACTAGTAGTACCCTGGTACTACTACTAGTAGACTAGTAGTGATGAAAAATACTGGGGACGGACGACGGTCTGCGATGGAAAATAAAACGTTATCAATGGCACCTGGCGGGGACACGCTCACCACTCCTTTTCTGGAGTTGAGGCTAGAACAAATATATTGACCTACATAATTGTCGTGACCGGAAATATTTGAGGTAATTGTGGTAAACAGAAATATTTGAGATAATTGGCTGCGTAACCAGAAATATTTGACCTACCTGGTGTAGACTCCAGTACACCTTCTACAGGTCTTCGTTTTGAAAAAATATATGGGCCTATGATAAAAATCATCAAAGGTCAAAATACTACTAGCAAAAGCCTTGCAAATTCATATCCCCACCCATCTGAAAATGAGAGGTCCGAGGTCCCTGCTAAGAATTTGATATTTACTTCTTCAAAGTAGTAGACGAGGTCTATGGACCTCGTGTTAAGTCTGATTACTATGATAGAAAACTTTAGTACGCTACTTCAAAAATAGTAAGCTCAATAATTATCTGAGCTCCCTTTGGTAGGTTTGACTAAACAAAATTTGAGTGCACCACTTCCAAAATAGGAAGCTAAATATTTATCAGTAGCAGAGGACAAATAAAACTTTTTAAGGCTACCCACTGGCTAGAGTGGTTGGTGATCCTTTGGCTTTATTATTAACTCTACTACTACCGTGGGGAAATCTGCTACGAATTTCGAATTTCGAACGGAAATTCCAACGGAAAACTCGGAACACATCACGTTATTATTATTCATTACTGACTACCACTCTTAACATACTGTAGATATCTAGTTAAGTAGTCAAAGAAATTCTATAATTCTAGTACTAGCACCAGTACTACTCCAGAACCAGCAGGTACCAGGTACTGTATATTCAATTGTCATCACCTGGTATCTGTACGAGGCACGCTCCTTTATGTGCCGAAGCTATTTTAAGATTCGTTTTGGGATTCATCTCTCAAGTCCAAGCCCAAAGTGAAACTGTATGCATGACACCTTCACGTAAATCCAATTGAAGACCGACTAAAATACTTAGGCAATGGATATGCGATCCACATTGTGTGGCATATTAGCGAACCACATACGGCAATTCGGAAATCCATACAAGAAGTCTTTCTGCCTTTTCGAATCACAAAATCGAAAAAAACCGAATCTCACAAAAATTAAAAACATATCACACACACACACACACACACACACAAACACACACATACACA
>Ga0210036_1004424_pt1 | contig 12908 bp, 7 predicted proteins | sample CryGeymeta201515_FD_185469 | JGI IMG/M metagenome (GOLD analysis project Ga0210036, IMG submission 185469) | Groundwater microbial communities from Crystal Geyser aquifers in Utah, USA - Crystal Geyser metaG 2015-15 (SPAdes) (version 2) | ecosystem: Environmental > Aquatic > Deep subsurface >...
ATGAACCAAGAAAAAGCGAATTAAAAAAAGCAGCTGAAAAATATGATATTTTAGTAAACGAATTAGTATCTCTTGATGTTCCTTATGCGATAGGGGCACGACATACTGAGTTACTCAACAGTATTTCACACGTTGCAGGCTCATTGAAGAATCTTAGTGCAGATGAGCAAGATGAATTACTAACCCTATCAACCATTATTCAAATGGATGATAGGCTTAATCAAGTACGTGAATCAGCTTTTAATATCCAAGCATTTTTTGAAATTATCGCTGACGATACCGTCTTTGAAGATCAAAATATTGCCGAAGCATAATATTCGGGTACTATAAAGGTATCGAATACAAAAGAATATGTACCTTACATATTCTTTTTCATTCGGGAATTAATCATCACCAGTAATTGGTGAAACAAAATAAAATTATGTTTGACTTAAAAGTACTGCAGTCAACACTGCAACAAATTGAAGAAGAAAAAAATATTCCACGAGAAAAAATACTAGAAGCCATTGAGCACTCTCTTGCTGCTGCATATAAAAAGGATTATGGAGCAAAAGGGCAAGTAATTAGATCTCGTTTTAATCCCGAAACTGGAGACCTTGAATTTTATCAAGTGAAAACTGTTGTTGATGATAGTTTGGTAAAACCAGCACTTACTCAAGAGCAATTAGATGACCCTGATTTTCAAGAAGACAATGAAGAAGATGAACGAGTTAGATTCAATGCTGAACATCATATGTATCTTGAAGATGCAAAGCGTTTACGAGCTAATGCAGGATTAGAAGATGAAATCATCTTCCCACTTGATAATCCGCTTGATGATAATGAAGAATTTGGACGTGTTGCTGCAATGACTGCAAAACAAGTTATTATGCAAAAACTTCGTGATGCAGAGAAAGACATCAAATTGAAAAGATATGAATCACTTATCGGAACAATTCTTACCGGTATTATCCAAAAAGTAGTAGGAGGAAAAGTTTTCGTTGAACTTGCTCCACGTACGGTTGGAGTTATCGATAAGCCTGATCAATCACGAGGAGAATGGTATAAACCAGGAGATCGGATTAAAGTACTTCTTTCAGAAGTAGAACCAGGTACACGAGGAGTTCGACTTCACCTTTCTCGAAGTACTCCAGAATTGATTCGTGAACTATTTAAAATCGAATCACCAGAAATTGCAACAGGAGTAGTTGAAATTAAATCAATTACTCGAGAAGCAGGTTCTCGAACTAAGATTGCAGTGGTTAGTCATGACCCTGACGTTGACCCTATTGGTGCTTGTGTTGGTCAGCGTGGATCAAGAATTAATGCAGTAGTAGGAGAACTAGGAGAAGAAAAAATTGATATCATCGTTTGGTCTGAGGATGAATTACTTTTTGTTGCTAATGCACTTGCACCAGCTTCAGTTATTGATATTGAAGGTGATCTTGAGAAAAAACAAGCAAAGGTAATAGTTGCAGATGATCAACTTTCACTTGCCATTGGAAAGGAAGGGCAAAATGCTCGTTTGGCTGCAAAATTAACAGGATGGAAAATTGATATTTCAGGAACAAGTAGTAATCCACATATCGTTGAAGACGATCAAGAAGAAGATGATGGATTTACACCACTTTCTGAACTTGGAGATACTGAATAGAAAAGAAAAAACAAGCTAGGCTTGTTTTTTCTTTTCACCTTATTCTTTATCATGATATACTTTATGCATTAGATATGAATACATTTATTAAAGACAATCAAGTGTTACCAGAAGAAATGCATGGCATTTTAAAAACCTCAAGGTCACCCGAACAAGATTCAGGAAGTTCACGTGTTGTCCTATGGGTAGTAGGACTATTGATTTTCCTTGGTCTTGTATACCTTGCTGGAGTTTGGACAGGAAAGCATGTGCAAGAAAATGAACGTCGTGACGCTGAAGAGGAACGACGTATTGAACAAGAGCTAAGAGAGCAAACCCTTATTGAATATCAGGCACAGGTTCCAGCATTAACACCAGAAGAACGAGAGGATAAACTACGTTTATTCTATAATCAATAATATTTTTATGAAAAACATGATGAAAAAAATTGCAGTAGTTTTAACTCTTTCACTTATCGTAGGGGTAAGTGTACCAACTTTTCAATCTGATGCTCAGGTTGATTGTAGTACCTATCAGAACACAGGAAATCTCACTGGGTATATTATCGCAACAAACTTACCTGAGGATGGTCAAAACATTTATGTTAATTCTCTTACTGATCCATGGGAACCTGATCATGGATATTCAGTAAGTTATGTAACTACCGAGAATGGAGGCGGATATTTCACCGGAAGGGGATGGAATGAGACACTTGGATGGATTGATTTTGATTACGGTACCGATGATGAAGCAGATGCACTTTCTCCCGATGGAAATTTCGCATGGGGTGGATATACAGGAACAATTGAAGGTCTTCAAACTGTAGTGTACTCAACAAATACTGGTTCATTTTCAGCAGGAGAAGCAAAGGATACAGAGTATGTAAGTGGTCAATCACAAGGTGATGTTCAGGTTGGAATGGGATTGTTAGATTTTTCTAACGTTTCGCGAGCAAACACTCCTTCAGATGCTGATGGGCCATGTGCTGAAACCATCGATGTTCTTGTAAATGGAAGATCGTCAGCAAATATTGGTGCATGTGGACAAACTGCTACTGTTTCTTGGAATTCTAAGAATGTATCAAACTGTCAAACAGCAGGAAATGCTCCTTGGAATAGTCCAGGATCTCGAGGGACAAGTTCTTCAGGAGAAAATTCAGGATTAATTACAAGTGGTAATTCAGGGTCATTCTTTAGAATTCAATGTGAAGGGGATAACACTAATGATATTATTGTTGGATCTGCACAAGTACGATGTGGAGTAGATGATACTTGTCCTGGACCAAATTGTCCGGATAATGCAGATGTTAATAACTTCCAATTTATCGAGAGCTAATGCATAATAGATATATGAAATCATTAAAAACAATTGTATATACAGTATTAATACTCGTACTAGGAATGACTGTTACTTCGGTTGAAGCAGCACCAGGAGATCCAATAACACCTTTATTACATCCAGGAAATATGCCCCAACCACTTTCACGATTAAGTATCGGTGATTTGGATAATCCAGGATATGGAATCAATGTTTCTGGAAGTGGATCTGCATTGAGTCAATTTCCAAAACCAGGAAGTATGTTCATGGTGTTAAATAATCTGCTTATTTCAGGGATGACGTGGATAGGTGATAAGAATTCAGGGTTTAAGGTTGCAAATCCAAATAACGCTTTTGAAGATATTTCGTTACTGCCTCTCTCACAACGATTAAATGTTGATGGTTCAATCATGGCAACTTCTCTAAAAAACACGGGTACCAACAAGAATCTATGCTCATTTCGGCATACTCTTATTCCTTGTGAAGGACAGCCGAGCTACTCTTGGTATACTTCAAATTGGGGGAGTTGTACAAGTGGAACCCAAACTCGAACTGTTGAGTGTCGAAGTAATATAGGTACTGTCGTTTCTGACGGGCAGTGTACTGCAACAAAGCCCGCAGTATCTCAAAGTTGTGTTTCTTCTTGTCAGGCTCCAGTATTAACAGCAGGAGATGTTTCTGTTAGTCAAGACCCAACAATTACTTCTGGTGCAAATGGAATAGTGAACGTAGATTTTGATGAATCAGCTTATGAAAATGTAAGCCTAAGAGTATCAGGACCAACCACTTCAACTTCAGCACAAACTGATGTTTCACCAGTGTCTCATGGTAATTTTGGACCTATTACTTGGAATGCAAGTATTACCGCAATTTGTAAATCAACTGGAGCAACCGTTACTTCTAATAGTATTCAAATTACCGGAACAGCAGCAGTTTCAAATACAAGTAGCTGTAGCCCTATTTGGGTAGATGGCTCTCCATTCAACTGGAAGGGAGCAAGTTATGGGTACTTTAATCAATCAAAGGTTTCAATTAATCCAACAACTAATTTGCAAGATGCTTGTTATGGGTATTATGTTAGTGGTTCGGATAATACATGGTATCGTTACGAGTGTGTTTCAAATGGGAATCCTCTTGGAGTTAATCCATACTATAAATATCAGGTAAATGGAGGTGGAAGCCCAGGAAGTGTGATCTACACAAATGCTTCTGGAGATCCATATAATCCACCTACAAATAATACTCCGTCATATTCTACCGTTGGAAGTCCAGAGTCATGGATTTCAGGACCTAGTTTCTATAGCAGATTTGTACCAATTGCTCCGGCATGTTCGTAATTAGTCTTATTAAAGAAACATTTAAATTTAAAAAGCGTCAGTCTCGACGCTTTTTAAGTTAGCTTTCTGTGGAAACGAAAAACATTTCAAAATTTTTTCTTTAATAAATCTATAAAAAGCTGTGCTCAATGCATGTCAGTGTAGAATGTATTTGTCATTATTTATTTACACATGGTACAATATTCTCATATATGAAAAAGTTTTTACATTTATTTAGAGGAAAAGCTGGAGTCCTAGTTCTTGCTATTGCTACATTTGCACTTGGATATATAGCCGTAGCTCAAACGCCAACTGTTGCTAAGTTTATCTCAGGAACTGATCTTCAGAATAAGTATGCTCGAGTAATCTTTACTGATCAGACAGCTACTGATCCATCAGCATCATTTGCATCAGTTTTTGATGATTTAAAAATCTATTCAGAAAAAGCAGCAGCCTTCAAAGATTTAGAAGTAAATGGTGTTACACAAGTTCTTGATGCTGCTCGTTTTGGTGCAACATGGATGGGTACATATACAACCTCAGGTATTTATGTAAATGGAAACATTATGTCTACAGCTCTTGCTGACCTTTCTGCAACTAACCCAAGATATGTTTGTTCAAATGAAGATGGTTTGATTACTCTTTGTGGGAATGGACCAGCAACATATTCATGGGAAACATCAGCATGGGGAAGTTGTACTTCAGCTTCTTTAGGTTCATGTGAAGGGTCATGGACAACTACAACTGCTGGGGGTTCATGTGAAGGGGTATATACGGTATCACCTGCTTCACAAAAGGTTTGGATTGATAACACAACAGCATTCAATTGGGTTGAACATAGAGTGTATAATAGTAGCAGGGTACAGGTAGGTAGTGTTAATAGCTTAAATCCAATGGGGGCAACAGGAGGAACTTGTTCTGGTTGTTCAACAACTCAAGACTATTACATGGCTAACCAAACAGAAGCTCAGTACAAATACTATTATTCATATAGTACATATACCTCAGAGGGGCATTCTCAATTATCTTCAACACAATTCAATCAGATTCTTTCTAATCAAGGGAGTGTAAGAGTGCACACAGGAGGAATAAATAACTCAGAATGGTACAAAGCTCGTTGGACTGGTTCAGGATGGGTTAGATCTCCGGTTAATACGCCAAACTGTTCAGCTATTTGGTGTGGAGATCAGAGTTCAACAACCGATGCGATTGTAGCTACACAAGCACAGCAGTTTAGATATGACTATGTTTGTCCTGAATACTCTGCGTGTAACAATCGATACACACCAACGTTCCTTTCTTGTTTAGGACCGACATCATCAACTGCATGTACTTCATTGAATAGAGATTGTTCATGGGTAGCGACTAATACAACAACGGTAAATCAGTGTGCAGGACCGACATCATCAACTGCATGTACTTCATTGAATGCAGCATGTACCTGGAATGAAGGAGCAACAGGAACACAAACTCGAACCGTAACTTGTAAGGATAATCTGGGAGCTGTTGTTCCTGATGGACAGTGTACAACAACTAAACCAGCAACTTCACAATCTTGTTAGGGTACAAAAAAAAGCGTCATTATGACGCTTTTTATGTTGTCCTTCTATTGAAGAACGATTTTTTTACTTATACTCTTCTCGTTATTTGAAAAGTGTACAATATACATCCCTCTTGCGAAAGATGAAACATCAACTGATTCTCCAGAAAAAATATTAGTTTTTCTATAAATTAGTTGGCCCATTAAATTGTATATCTTAACGTTAATCTCAACATCACTATCAAACCTTACTGACACCTCATCACTTGCTGGATTTGGATAAACAGCAAAATCATTTTCATTGAAAACTTCAGTTGATAGATTTTCATCAGCAAATTCTCTTACTATCATTATAATATCAAGATCTCTAGTTGTTTGCCCTTTGCCATTTACGATATTCGCAATTGCTGTTCTTTGAACTCTTTTATTACTGAAATCAGCATTAAAAACAAAGTTACTTCCGTTACTAGGAACATAGCTATCAGGAACCGCCGTATAGCCTTCAGCTACTTGGCGATTTACAATAATATTAGATACATCAGAAACTCCTGAATAGACCACATTATTATTTCCATCAGAACTATCGTACGTTACAGAACCACTTTGTGGAATAAAATTCTCAAGTCCTCCTTTTGAAGAGAAATTTACATCTATTCCTTGAAGAGTTCCTTTGAAAATAATAGCTGTATCATCTGCTTGGGTACCATCTGCGATAGTAGTTCCATTAAGAGATGCTATTCCCCCCTCGTTATACATGGCCATATAGTGAAGATTTTTTTGATCATCAAAATATGAACCGATAATATACGGGCGAGAGAATGAAGAGACACCATTTTTTGTACGTTCAATTCTTTCTCTGAAGAATAGAGTTCTTTCTCCATAGATATTTACTACTTGCATCCATGGAAGAACTCGTTCATGTACTCCTACTTGTCTTACGAGTAAGAATTTATCTGTTCCAGGAATGTGATGTATTGATTCAATATTCACATCGTGGAATTGGATTTCTTCTGACCAGTCAAGACCTGTTTTCAAATCAGTACTAATGATGTTTTCTCCTCTTGATATGTTATATATCCCAGGAGCTACACCATTCCAATATACAAGATATTCATTACCGAGTATTTTTGCATGTAACATTTGAGTTTTAAACAAATCTACATCATATTTAACTCTGGCAATTTCAGGTGATTTGAATAGTACTTCAAGTTCAGTATTAAGACCTAATAAATAGAAGGTCTCAGAAATCAAAGAATCTACTGCTTGTAAATAGATGTTTCCATCTTTATCGGCAGTTAAATTACCTCTTTTAAACATTGTTCCTTCAGGGAAGGCGTAAGTTTTTACTCTGAAATCAGAGATTCTCACTTGAAGTAATATTGGTGTGTCATGATTCAATCGAGTTCCTTTTGAAATGCTAAATGGAAAGCCAGTATATCCATCTTCAATGGTTGAAGAATTTTGATTACCTGACAATAGTATGTACAAATAATCGTCATTTACGAGCATATGATTACGTACCATGGCTCCAATCTTCATGTTTCTTAGGGTGAATTGTTTCACAACAGACCCATCATTAATGTTAACGATCGAAATTCGCACTTGATTATCATGATTTTCTGAAATATTTACGTTACCTATAATACTCCCTAATGTATTTGAAATACTTGTCTCTGTTGGAAAGTACGGAAAATCAGGGGTATCAAGTGGGTTACGAAAAGATTCTAATATACTAAAATTATCTAATCTTAGTGATGGGAAGTCATCATCATTGATGATAACCCCAGCCATAAGTGAATGATTATTCCTATAGCTACTATGTATATATGCAAATCTATCAATAGATTGAGCAACAGATAGTTGCGCTGTCGTTTTAGGCAACTCTTGCGAGTAGCCAAACATTGATCCTAACACCGTCAGAATCAATGAGAAAATAAAGTTTTTCATGCGTGTTGGATTTTTTTTGTAAAAGATTATTTACACAGACTTTCTGCGTTTCTGTCAAAATTATACATTTAAACAATGAAAACGGCAATATGTCTGAAAAAGATATCCACATATGGTTATTTTTTATCAAGCTGTGATATAATTGCAGATATGAATAACAAAGTCATTAAAAAGGTTGTTGCGGGTGCTATTTCAGTAGTAGCTTTAGCAGCACTACTTATTCTTACTCAATCAGCAGGAGCACAGAATTACACATCAAGTAATTTAATTAAAACTGATGGAAGTGGAGGGCGTTTGTCTCGATTCCAGGTGGGGGCTAAAGATCGACCTCAAATCTTTACTTTCTTTAAAGATAGTGAAGAAGCCATTGCTTTCAATACTAAAGATATAAAATTTAGATCAGCAGGAGATACACTCTTTGATAGCGTACTTACGTATGGAAATGCTGAATTTAATGCACTTAATGAAGATAACAAGACACAAAGAACTCCACTTAACAATTCAGTAAATATTGGCTTTGCTAGTCCAGTTCCAAATATTGCAAAGCTTCAAATTGATGGTGATATCCAGATTCAATCACTTGTTCTATACAATGATGACCCAACAACATATTGTACATGTGTTAATGAATCAGGTTCATTTCTACGTTGTGGGGTATATGACCCTGCAAATGGACAAAACTGTTCAGCACCTGTTACTCCAACAACAGATACATATCAATGGGTTCAGGTAGGTGATTGGGGAGCATGTAGTGGATTTGCTACTGATACTTGTAGCGATATTAATGATCCAACTAAAGATGCACTGTATACAAACTATGGTAATAGTTGTATTGGGACATATACTACTTCTACATATATAAATTGGGATGGTGATGAGTTTAATTGGACTGAGGGGCAACGATTCAAAACCACTAATGTACTTGGAGGCGGTTTACAAGATTTGTTGATCGCTGAACTTGATGGTTTGTATTACTCACCATCAGGTTCATGTTACGAAGTATATGTCTCTGGAAACTCTTGGAGATATGATGAATTCAGTGTAGTAAACGGAAGCTGTAATTGGACCGGAAATACTATTCAAAGCAATCAACCACTTCAGACAAGTGGAAACCCTAGTGGTTCAGCAAGTATAAATACTCAAAATTCTTGTACATCACTTTCTCAAACACAGTGTGGAACTACAGCAGGATGTTCGTGGGAACAGGTACCAATAGAAACAGGATATTGTTCATCAAAGACAACACAGACATCATGTACTGCGTACGCACAGTGTGGTTGGACAAGTGCTTCAGATGGAGTTCAAACTCAAACGGTAAGATGTCAAAATCAGACAGGAACAGTGGTTGATGATTCACTGTGTACTGGAGTGAAACCTTCAGCAACTAGAGCATGTACACCTGAGCCTGACGAGATAAAAGATCCAAAGCCAGTAATTGAAGATATTGGAACTGCAGGATGTTATCCTTTGCAATATAGTGAGTTGGGTCCTAATCCTCAAACTAACTCAGCGTACTCATTAGCAAGAACACTTTGTTCTAGTATGACTACAAAATCTACATGTAATAATAATACATATTACTGGAATCAAGGTAAGGTTGGATTTTATGAAAATGATGTAGATCTATGGTCAACTCCTGTATTTGCAATGGAGCCATATCCTGGAGTTGAAAACGATTATGCTATTCACTCATATGGAATGATTACCGTGCTTGTACCGCCAGAAGACATAGACTTCACTGGCCAACCTATGCCATATGTATCTGATAGTTGTAGACCAGATCCAAGTGGCTATTGTTATCGATCATTAGGTCCAACATGTATTTGGGGAGTATCACAATAAAAACACCGAAAGGTGTTTTTATATTTCTAGACAGGGTAGTGATATTCTATACTATAGGAGTATGCTTTCAGTTATTATTGCTTTAGTTATCGTTATCCTGTTTGGAGTTACAGGATATGTTCTTTTTCCTCTTCTGTTAAGTGCAAAAATGTCTTCTTCTGAAAGTGAAGAGATAGATTCTTCAGATAAAGATATTTCAGTCCTTATCCCATGCCACAATGAAGGTGAAGAAATCGTAGCCGTAATTGAGTCACTGTTAAAACAGAAATATCTTGGAACGTTATTCATCTATATACTTGTAAAATCAGAATCTGATACTTCGTATCAATATGTTACTAAGTTAATACAAGAGAACAAAACTAGGCATCAAATAAATGTAGTGTCTACAGGATTTTCAGCAAAAAAGGATAAGTTAAATGCTATTATTCCCAAAATACATACAGACTACACCTTCCTTATTGATGCTGATCACATTGCTGATCCTGCTGTAGTTTCATCTTCTGTTTCATACTTAGATACCCATATGGTTGTCGCTGTACAGGGGGTAAGAAGAGCTAAATCTACAAAAGGGTTTTTCCAACTATTGGACAGTTTACAAAACCATGTAGGAAATGAAATGATGAACCATCTTATCCGTTATTATCACGGGAGTTCTTTTTTTACAGGTACAACAGCACTTTTCAAAACTGATATCTTGAAAGAATATGGATTTAGTAATTCCATTACTGAAGATACTTATCTAAGTTACCAACTTATTCTTGCTGGTCACCGTATTGGATATATATCACACCTTGGATCTTCAGAAAGTGTATCTCCTCGATTGGTTGACTATATCGCACGAAGAAGAAGATGGTCAGCAGGTCACAACAGGATTGCCTTTAATTTCTTCAAAAACATTTTCCTTTCTCAAAACATTGATACAAAGCAAAGATTGATAATGCTGTTACATAGTTTGGTATTCATTGTTCCTGTACTTTCAGTAGTTCCTCTTATCGCAATTAATACCTTTGTTTTTCTGCAATTAACTTCATCATTACAGATGTATATTGTGGTATCAAGTATCCTCATCGTATTTCTAGTTTCCTTGATAATGGAACGGAAGGCTTCTTTGGTTGCAATTGGAACTATATTTGGAACCTTTATTTCTTTCCCATTAACAATTATTGGTTTTCTTTCTGTTATGTTTCTTCAGGGCAGTGACATATATTATTCACTTATCAGTTTTCCATACCTACAAGATTGGTTAGGTGTGATTGTTGCCATAGCTTTTGTTCTTCCTTTGTTGTTTGCAATTAGGTCAAACTATTTCTTTCAATCGTTTTCAAAAAAGCAAATGCTTGTGATCATCTTAAGCTACCCCTTTATGGTAATTGTAGATATGTATACCTTCCTTCTTGGTTTTGGAGATGCTCTTTTAAAGAGATTTAATTGGAAACCAATTAGCCGAAATACAGTAAAGCAATTTCCATATAGAAAAATTGGGATACTTTTTTTGATATTAGGAATTGTTGTATATGGATATATCAGTCATATATTTTCTCCTAATTCTTGTAAAAATCCATGGCTTAGCTATTTTTCACATAACGCTATTGATTTTGATATTCAAAAGAATATTGAGGGCGACCAAATTGTTGTTGATATTGAAGTTACGGCAAACACAGAACAGGAAATGATTATCCTTCATATTAATGATATTGAAGAGACACATCCCTTGGTTAATGGTTCTACAGCCATCACAAAGAAATTTCCATTAGGGTTTGAAGAGTATGCTATATCCATATCAATTCCTGAAACTTCTTGCCGTGTATCAACAGAATTTAATACCAGACACATTGAAACAAGAAATGGAACAATCTATCTAAATGGGGAACCCTTTTTGGTAAAGGGTATTGTTGGTGCATATACACAACGATCAGTTGGACTTTCACATCAAGAAGGTATGCAACTTATTACCTCTCTTGGAGCTAATGCAATACGAATATATCATGCACCTAACAAGCAATTTCTGAAGGCACTTGATGAACATATGATGTTTGCAATGATACAACCAGCACGATCAAATTGGAAATCAACTGATATCTGGTTACGAGGATCTTTGGGATTGCTAAATAGATATGATCGTCTACAAGAGAAATATGGAAGTAACCCTCATATACTTTCGATAAGTTTAGGAAACGAGATAGAAATTCATTCAGTAGATCGTATCAATACTATTTTCCAGATGCTAGATGATATTAATGATGCTGAATACGAACAGCTTTCAAGCTATGCTAGTTTCTATCCAAGTATTAATTATCCATCTTCAGTTTTAGGGGTGAATATGCTTGATACGGGAGAGACATACTGGGAAAAATCTCTTGATATTCTACAAAGCTTTGAAAAACCAGTGATCGCAACAGAGTTAGGTGGATTTGAAGCGTTCTATGAAAAAACTGATCCAGTACTTAGAGCCATTAGACTCAAAGAACAGTGGATGAATATTATCAATAGGGGATTTTCAGGAGCTTTTATCTTCCAATCACATGATAACTGGGCACAGCCAGTACCTGAGGGTTACAACAATCCCTTTGTCCTTGATCAGCCAGATGATGCAAGGGGAATATTTAATAACAGAAACGAGCAGAAGTCTTTAGCTCATGTGGTAGAAAATATGTTTAATGATATAGATGTAAGCTATATCCTTTCTGATGATGATCTTCTTTTGCAGCTTAGGAATATAAGAGAATATGCATTGTATGATGTTCAGATAAGTAATGGTATTTCTTTAGGAAATCTTTTGCCTGAAAGTATTCAAGAGGTTCGTATTCCAAACGAATCACTTTCTTCTGAAAAGCTCATCTTGTCATACCAGACACATAGAGGTATTCCTGGACAGCAAGAAATATCTCTTCCATCTTTTAGTGAACCGTTTTTTCCAAATGATGAACAGTTTCTTCCATTAACAGAAAGTTCAACAAACATAGATATTATCCCTCTTGAAGATTCTGTTGACGTATTTCTTCCATCATCATGGGAACTTCTTGATTATGATATTCAAGATGGACGTGTTGAAGGGGTAGGGTCAATCTCACAGATGGAATTAATAGATGGAACCTTGCCTAAAGGAGATGAACAAGGAATGTATCAAATGACATTAACCTCATCTGAATCTCTAAAGGGAAAGCAATTACTTCTTGAAGGAACAGGCTCATCAACGGTACAGCTACATCTCGCAAATAGAGTAATTGAAGTTAGTGTTCATCCGTATAGGGAACAGCTAATTGATATACGCCCATATGTTTTTGATGATGTATATGAAATAGGTATTTCATTTCAGCGTGAGCATACGGTATAT
>Ga0210036_1004425_pt1 | contig 12904 bp, 10 predicted proteins | sample CryGeymeta201515_FD_185469 | JGI IMG/M metagenome (GOLD analysis project Ga0210036, IMG submission 185469) | Groundwater microbial communities from Crystal Geyser aquifers in Utah, USA - Crystal Geyser metaG 2015-15 (SPAdes) (version 2) | ecosystem: Environmental > Aquatic > Deep subsurface >...
TACATTTAGCAGACTTTTAATACCCATCTCCTGCAGTCTGTAGCAGTGTGTTTATGCATTTGTGCTTTTCAGCCCACTCAGTGCTTTTCAAGTACTAAGTTAAGACACCAGCCGAAGAATTATTCATTTTTTAAATTGCAAAGAGTCCAGAAACTACAAGTGAGATTCGACAATGAATCGCCTCTTCACTACCAGGCATTCGCTTCGGTCCGCCGTTGGTACTCGTAACCATCCTCTTAAACGCAGAGTACCTGATTATGGCCGACGACACGCGGCAATGGCGGTGTGCCAATCAGGTCCGGTACCACTACAACGACTCTTATCGCGGCATTCAATTTGCAGTAGCAATATTTCTTCTTCTTCTTGTTCTTGCTGTTGTTGTTTCGCGACCAATCAATGTAGAACATCCCAGTTAAGGCCCACGTATCGTCGATCGCTATCGCATCACACAGGAAGAATATCCCTTGTTCGCCGCTGGTTTTCTGCAGCATCGATGTCACCCACGTCCATAACCGACGACGACACTGACGACAGCACTGACGAGGAAATAGAAATCTCGCCCAAGGACGATAAGAAGGCACGAAAATTGAGACGAGTTGCATGCCAATCAATACCAGCCTGGATGAATAAAAATTCAGACTATTTTGAACACACTGTAAAGGCGCTGAATCTTAATTTTTCCACATCATCTTCTCGCTGGCGGAACGGTGCCATGAAATACCGAGAAATGTATACGGACAGCATTCCGAGTTTCATGGAGTGGTTACAGACTGCTGATAGTTTACCGCCGCATATAGAACAGGCCTTGGATCGCTTAGTAGATGCTGGATTTTCTGATATTTCCTTTGCCAAGGAATTTCGGTCCGATTTCAAGAATCAGATTCAGCACGCAGAAACAACTGTTGAATTGCAAGAACGGATACGATCTTACGAAAAAAGGCAGGCAGTCATGGACGACATCTATGCGAGTATTCAAGAGCTACAAACGAAGAAAGATGCTTTAATGAATAAGGTGAAAGCGTACGAAAATGAGCAGGTATCCGTTTCGAAACGAAAAGCAGATGTATCCCCCTTTGTATCTTTGTTTACATTAGCTCATGAATCTGCCGAGATGGATCCAGAACAAAGAAAAGCAGAAAACGACTACAAAAATGCCAAGCGTGATCTAATTCGATTGGAGCGCCAACTCGACGGTCGCCAGGAGCACCTGAAGTTACACGAACAAGGATCACTGAAAACCCTTGAACGAATAGAGCAATTGAAACAGCGTCAAAAGGAGATTAATTCTTTCATTTCGATGGAAGAGTATGAAAGAATTCAACGTGTAATCAGAGAGGTTGTCTTCGTCCTGTGCGACGCTTTGGCAGATCACATACTAGAACGGCATTCCAAGTTAATTCGTCGATATCAAGATCTTGATTCCAAAACAGGTATGTGCACTCTATGATTATTTACATAAAAGTCCTGTGATTTCCCACCGTAAACAACTAACCAAAATTGCCTTTTTTCTCACATTGTTGTCAGATCTTACAAAGCCGCATGAATGGTATCCCTTGGCTCGATTGGACAAACGTAAGGTAAGACAGAGAGGTCCCACCCACTTTCATTAAACTTTCCGGACGTAGACTGACCTTTGCTTGATTCAGATCATTTACCACGGAGGACCTACAAATTCGGGCAAGACTTACGCTGCTCTCCAGCGTTTAAAGACTGCCAAACGAGGTCTTTATGTAGGTCCTCTACGTTTGTTGGCTGCCGAGATTTACGAGTCGCTGAACGCTCAAGGTGTCTACACGAGTCTTATTACAGGACAAGAACGTCGTGAATTTCCCTTTTCCACGCACGTGGCAGCTACAGTGGAAATGGCAGCAAATTTGCTCGAGGAAGAGTGGGATGTTATTGTCATCGATGAGATCCAAATGATCAGAGACAAGGAGCGAGGCTTTGCCTGGACACGAGCTCTTTTAGGATTACGGTGCAAGGAGATCCATGTTTGCGGAGGACTCGAGGCAAAAAATCTCATAAAAGAGATTGCACAGGCCTGCAACGACGATTTCGAGCTGAACACTTACGAACGATTTGGAAAGCTCGAGGTAGCTACAAATTCTCTTGCGTCTCGACCAGATCAGCTTGGTTCCTATAAATGGGTAAGTCAATTGCAGGTCAGGTGCTACTATGCATTTATTCGTTTTTCCATGCCTGACCAATATCTTTTTCACGACAGGTTCAAGCTGGGGATTGCGTTGTTGCTTTTTCTCGTAATGACATTTTCAGTATCAAGCGTGAGATTGAGCGCACAACCAACTTTAAATGTTGCATCATTTATGGCACGCTTCCTCCCGGCACGCGTACCACTCAAGCACAGCTTTTCAATGATCCAAACAGCGGCTTTGACGTACTAATTGCTTCTGATGCCATTTCAATGGGTCTCAATCTGAATATTCGGAGGATCATCTTTAACAGCATATTCAAAAACGACGGCAACGATATCATTCGACTAGATCACTCGGCTATCAAACAAATCGCTGGTAGAGCCGGGCGCCGCAACAGTCCATTTCCCGAAGGGCATGTGACATGTCGAGATCCCCGCGATTTAGAGTATATCACAGAGTGTTTGGGAACCGACATACAACCTGTCGAAAAGGCTGGTTTGATTTTTACGGCATCTCACATTGAGAAATTCAGCGAGGCTGTTCAGGCACACTACGCTGATCATGACGATATAAATGAAAAGAATGATTCGGAGAGAAAATCCCCACACCTGCACTGGCTGTTGCAGGAATTCAATGACATGGCGGTCGTGAAAGGAAACTTCTTCCTATGTAAAGTGAACGACATGGACATAATTGCAAGGTGGCTGAAGAATATACCTCTAGAAATCAGTGATAAGTACAACTTGACAATGGCGCCAATTTCAACACAAAATCCAAAGGCAAAGGATGTCTTGGTGAAATACGGAGAAAAAATTGCCGCGGGAGAAGTTCCCGGCATAACCAGGAGTACTCCCTTGAAACGAGCCAAGACTTTTCATGATTTAGCCACGCTTTGCCTCATCTACTCCGAGGTCGAGCTCTTTATCTGGTTGCAGAATAAGTTTCCTCCCATCAATCTGATGGAACAACAGGCTGCTCTCGCAAAGAGAGAAATGGCTTTCAACTATATTACCTTGGCTTTAGAAGAGGCTGAGCGACTCCAGCTCAAGCATTGTCACATTGACCGAGACAAGAAACTACGGAAGGTGTGGACAGAAAAGCACGGAATAATTACGGATGATGGATTTGATGCAGAGGATAGTCATGGTGAAAGTGTTGAGGATGAAGTTGACGACGCTGTATCACACAAGTACATTATGTAGATTTTCAATTGATTTGCCATTGGAAGACGTTCTCTGTGTTGTAGAGGCGACGAAACAATACCATTCTACACTTCGTTATTTGCATTCTGATTGGAGCATTTGATTTGACAAGCTCACCTATTGTCACACTCTGCCACATGGCTTGTAAAGTTTGGTTGCAAAGTCAAGGAGGCAATAAAAATGCATGATGAATTGGTGTTTGATGAAAGGCAGGCATGTAGAAAGTAGTGAAGAGGATGAAGAAGTTGATGCTTGCACAGTTTTTTAAATAATTTTCAGCAAATCATTTTTTACTTTTTTCCACTATTTTTTCTTTTATTTTTTTTCTTCTAATTTTTTTGAATATTTTTAGCTGTCTGGGTGGATTTCATAGTCGACTATTCTGGTGCATACGGGGCACTACAGAACCACGCACGTCTGCGTCCGGTCTAAAACCACACGGGAGGAGTTGCCGAGAACAAAGAATATCGGCAGTCGATAGACAACTACTCGAGTAGTACTCGAGTACTGTAGCTACAACAACTAGCTAGGAGGAGTAACTACTAGACCAAGTACTACTAGTCTAGTAGTCTAGTACGAGTAGTATTACGTACTCCTAGCTACGCAGCTACTGAGTAGCTAGCTGGCGGAGCACTACCTGGTACCTCACAACTGCACCAGCAAGACTCCATCTTACTGAATTGAGTAAATAATAATAACGTTACAAAAAGAAAGCACTACTCTTTGTTATATTCAGCAATGAACAGATTATATGTTGGATTAAGATTACTGTTGGCGCTATCAGCCTTATCACTGCAAGCATCGGCATTTGCTCGACCACTTCGACCTGTCTCCTCGTATCGTCAGACGACTCCTCTCTTTGCCGAGGAAGGAGACAAGGCTGGTCCTCTTGTAACAGGCGAAGAATTGGAAGTTCTACTTCAGGATTTGAGTCTACCTCTCGTGATTGATGCCTATGCTACATGGTAGGTTATGATAAGTGGAACCAGTAGCTTTATTCGGGTCTGTATTGGACTTTCCCCCCCTCTGTAGCATATTTGCTCATGCCGACTTTCTCTCCTATTTCTTCTCCTTTCTTCCATTTGCAGGTGTGGTCCCTGTCTCATTATGGTACGTTTTTTCTGCACATCCTGATGTGATGTGTCACGATCTTGCATCTCACACACTTTGAAAACTAATTATACCACTACCAGGCTCCCGAATTCGAAGAGGCTGCAATGGAGCTGAAAGGCAAGGTTCAATTTGTAAAGCTGGATACCGATAAAGACGAGACAATGGCGGCGAGACTGAACATTATGGGTTTGCCTACTCTGCTGTTTTTAGACAAATATCAACCAAAGGAATCCGATGACAATCAAGACGCGAAAGCAGTACTTAAAGGTAGAATCGAAGGAGCGTTGAGAAAAAAGAACATTAAGGATCTTTGCGAACATTACTTCTTTGATGGTCCAGCCCCAGAGCTATTTTAAGAAAAACCAGCTATAAATACAACAATATGCAGGACAAAAACTGTTTATAGTATATTCTATGAGGTCTGAATTCATGAAAGGATATCACAGGTCATTCAACAGAATCGTTGATAATGAATAATGGATTTGAGCCTCTCTCTTCGTGTGCAAAGAGGTACCCTTGCTGCTACGACGGGTAATGATTACAAAGTAGATAGCCATCTGCAGTGCGGCGAAACAGCAGGTGTAATATAACTAAGATTATTGGAAGTAGACTGTTTTGTAAATTATTCTAATTAAATTTATTTTCGTTTTCGACTAATACAGGACACTTACAACAAGATTTCCATTATTTTGAGTTTCAGCAGCGTTTTGTACACCAGAAATATGCGCTTGTTTGTTCATTAAGACCAAAACAGACGTACGATAACTCATAATTGCACAAACGCGAAACAAAACCAAATTGAAACAAGGACGTACATCGTATTGTACGATAGCTGATGAACACTGTCTCCGTTTCGAATTTTTTATTTTTCGATGCGTCCGCGATTGCAGCAAGCAAGTTTAAGTAACCGCTGAGATACTGTCAAGCCGCAGCACTTCGCATACGAGCAAAAACTGACCTTTCTTACTTGCTACCGCCCGTGAGCGATTCCAACTGCTTACGAAGCTCTTCAATTTGCTCGTTAGCTTCAAAAAGCTTCGTTTGCAGATCCATGCTGCTCTTGGAATGCGAATGGACTGGAATAGTACTTCCTTCACTGTCGCTGCCACTGTCCGAGTCAGAATGTGCCAAGCTTCGAGGATTGATGTTGGTGACTGTGATCTCGTTCGAATACACTTCCTCGCTCTCATCGTCGTCCTGGTAGTTAGGGCAGTTGCAGACAAAATTAGGAGATGGAACACGATATTCATATCCTGTGAAATTGATCTGGCCAGTTCCCAGGTTGAAGGAAAAGACAGTAATCGAATCGGAATCTTGGTTAGCGACGACCAAGTACTGACCGGTAGAATCGAATTGGAAGTGGCGGGGTGTCTCTCCTCTTGTATGAAAGTATCCCACAGTGACGAGTTCTCCGCGCCTTGGTCCTTTGTTCTTGACACGGTAAACGGTAAGTGATTGGTGTCCGCGATTAGAAACAACCACAAAGCGGCCAGTCTTGTGGACACATACGCGTCCACAGGTGTTCATTACGGTTGGAAACGCAGATGGGATAGTGGCAATGGATTGAATCAGACGAAGCGTTGAGCGTCCCTTGAATCGATCCATGTTTTCAAGTTGCTTGGATGCCTCCGAAATTTCCTTGAGAAGCGCTTTGTCGACTTCAAAGACAGCAATGGTACTGCTGAGTTCGTTGACCACGTAGGCAACATTGTACTTTGGGTGGAAATGAATGTATCGAGGTCCATCTGGCATACCCGAGCACAGTCCCGATGGAAGGTAGTTCAATTCTTTACTAATGGCTCCATGTTCGCGGTCGTAATAAAATTCACGAATGAGATCCTTTCCGAGATCGGGAACATAGGCCACCGCTCCGACGTAGGGATCCAAAACCAAGGCATGCGAATGAGGATCAGCTTGTCGCATCCTAATGGTGGATTCATCGTTGCACGAGTGATTAGCTCCACCATTCTTCTTGGCAGCTGCCACGACCTTCTTTCCGCCTTTTGGGTCATACTTGCTTTTCACGGGTCCCATAAATTCTCCAGTTTCCCGGTCAAGAGGAATTGTGACCAACGTGGAATCCCAATAGTTGACCGCTAGCAAATTTTTCTGGGCTTTATCAATCGTCAGGTAGCAAGTGGATGTACCACCAGCATCCACGGGAGCTCCGAGCTGCTCCAATGTACCATCAGCGCCAAGTTTGTAGGCAAAGATTTTTCCATTTTCTTCAATGTCTTCGGTGCACGTATAGACCACATTCAAACGGGGATGATAGCGACTAAAGGCGGGGTTCATGACAGCCTTTGGATCTCCTCGAACGTTGAGGAGAACCATACTGCCATCGGATGGAAGAAAGCGGTAGACGTAGAGTGAATGTTTTGCTTCCGTGCCTCTGGGTCCGTGAGCTGAGCGGTGAGTTGATAGGAAAGGTGAGTTGAGATTATATTATAATAATGAACAATAATAACAGATCAATGTAGCGAGATCCAGAGACAGTTCAACCGGTGCACACTTAAGACAAATTTGGTTCAATGGAGGTAACAACAGGTAACAAGCAGAAGCAGACTTACCGAGCTTCTCGAAATCGCTGTAGCTCGTGACAAAGAAAAGTTGGTCATCGTCGTCGTGATTGTTAATGTTTGCGTCGCTGTTGGGGATTTTGTTACTGGTGCTAGAGATAAGACTGTCGGCTCTGGAAATGCCCATTTCTTTTTTCCTTATTGGTTAGTTATAAATTGATATGACTTGTAATAGTTAATTTCTGTTTGATTGTTTTATGCCAAGAGCAGGTTTCAAAATAGTGGTAATTAACAACAAGAAGAGATGGAACAAAGAAAAAAGGCCTTGACAGCTTTCTGCGAAGCTTGACAGGATCCATCATGCCTTCAAAGACACGGCGGCAACGAGCTGAAGTCAACGTTTGACGGAAGCCGAAGAACATTGGATATTCCAAAATTCTCTTCCTGCTCCCCGTTTTTGGATCTAAATAAAAATACAGTAGCAGATGTTTTGGTCTTTCGCCCTCAAATTAAGGGGGTATTTTTAACAGGAGAGGGAACACATTCGATTGTGAGAGCGCGTCATAACGGTGCTTGTCGTTAAAGCAGTAATTTTAGTCGGAGTGGCAGACACCTATTAAATCTTTGGTTTAAATTTTCTTGTGAAATCTGAGTTTATTAAATCTTGATAGGTTCTTTTTAATGCGTGAAAATCGAGTTTTCCTTTAAATCTTGGTCATTTCTATCTCAATCTTGTGAAGCTAGTTTCTTAAATCCTGGTCAGTTCCGAGTAATCTTGGTAGTTTCGCGATGTTCATACCCCGATGAGTATGGTACCAGGTACTGTACTATCCAAGTACCTGGTAATTTAATAGTACTACGGTAGCTAGTAACGTTGTACTACTAAGAGTATGTTCAGAGTACTCTGCCGTCAAAGTTGCTAAATACCGTACCACTACTAACCAGGTACTGTACCACACCACGGAAAAAGGTTTTCAGTTCATAATCATGTTGTGATCACACCAACATCCTACTACCCCTGGTACTACTGTACCGTACCAGTCCATGGTAGTACTAGCTAGCAGGTACGAGTACATAGTGGTACCTGGTAACTGTATTAGTGCTATTACTAGTAGTAGCTAGAACTAGAGAGTATTGGTACGGCTACTAGCCGGCCCTGATGACTCGGCCTAGTTGAAAGAAGATGATCTTTAAATTCCAAATCTCGCCTCATCAATATTACTTCCGCCAGATATCCACTTCCGCAACAAAGAGCGTGGCTCCACATGAAAAGCGAAATAAGAATAATGATAGGGGAGCGCTAGCTAGAGTACTGGTACCACTACTAGTCTATCTACTAGTAGTACGAAGTAGGGTAGTTATTTTCTTACGCATGGTGCATATGTTGTGGTCACGATGAAGCTGTCGGCAGCAAATCCTGTGTTGACCACCTAATACTACCTAGGTACTAGCTAGTGTCCTTGCCAAGAAGATTTCTTAGCATCCACAAATAGGAACTGATGATTCCAGAAACCATGTCTGGAGATATAACTTGTACATCCAGCTGAAAGACAGTGCTCGCTGGTGCCGCCAATAAAATATCTTCGATTCACCCAGCCAAAATCGAACTATTAGTGTTGCTCATTGTTGGACTCATCACCACCATTGGACCCAATTATTTTCAAATTTCAGAAGTATAAAAATATTACGTCCTATGCACTTATTTCAGGTTTGGCCGAAAATTCTTCTCGCATTGGAACGCGCCATCACCACTTAACGGAATCAACTATAGAATGAATCAAGAGCGGGATTTTGAAGAATTCTCCATACCTGTCGTAATGGCTGATCAGAAACACTCATAATAATCCCAACAGTCCATAATATAATGTTTATGAATCATGCATGGAAATGTGTATTATCCATTCGTTCATTCGTTCATCATTCAGAGCAAGTCATCATTTTCAGAACCCTCGTGGGTCTCGTCTGTGTGCTCTTCTATCCCCCCCTCTTTGTTGGACACTAGCTCATAGTCTTCTGCTTTTTCATGCGACGCTTTTGACGCTGTCTTCTTCTTGCCAAATCGGATGAGATAGTATTCTGCTTTTCTTGTTGGATCCGTACACGAGCGCTCCAATTCTTGGCGTTTTTCTTCTCTGATTTTGATCTTGTACAATCCCACGGCAATCCAGAGAGTCGCGTAAATGGCATGCACAACCAAGGCGACCACGACCGGACCTGCACCCAGATGACTGACTCGCACACACTGCAATAATCCAAAGATCCCATTGAGAAATCCCATGACGAGAAGACATTCTCCAGGGCATAAGAAACAAATCAGAACCGTCACAGACATCCCAATGAGAAACGAAAAGGCCAACCAACTTTCGGCGCGGTCGGGCTCATCATCATCATAATTATCATCGCTCCAACTACTATCACGATAAGGACTTGTACGGTACGGAGATGGTGACATTTTATTATTGGTACTGATAACTTTTTTTGGTGCTTGTACTACTAGTCAAAGATGCACTACTACTAGTAACTACTGTATGTACAGTAGTAAGTAGTGATATCTCGATGAGCTTCGGGTTGACTGATGCGAACTGGGACTGGGACATCAACGAAAAATAATGATGAGATCTTTGTTTTTAGTTTTCCGGGTGATGCGACAGAATTCGTGACTCATTTTACTCGTGGCTGATGTCTCACTTTTTTTGCAATCTTTTAATTCTGCTCTCTCATCAGTTGCTCATCATCACGTCAATGAAGTATCATCAGAGTATTTCATAACGGATGACGACCTTGGATCTCGACACAAACCATTATTGAGATCATACTAAATAGTACCATAGTTAAGTACTCGATATCCAATTATATAGCAGTAATAGCGCACTAAATCATGACAGATACACACGACACTCACTTTCGAGGAAAGGTTATTGTCATTACGGGTGCCGGGGGAAACTTTGGTAGAGAAGGAGCTATCTATTTCGCCAAACGGGGAGCCAAAGTTGCTGCGTTGGATCTGAACAAGGAAGCCTTGAAAGAAACCCTAAAGGAAGTGGAGGCCACTGCCTCTCCTGTTGCCGAAATTATGGTAGTCCCTTGTAACGTGACGGATCCCGCTGCCATCCAAGCCGCCGTGGAAACCATTGTAATGCAATTTCATCACATTGATATGCTATGGAACAATGCCGGTTACCAAGGAGAAATCAAGCCAACATTGGAGTACGATCCGGCGGATTTTTCTCGCGTTATGGAGATCAATGTGACAGGCATGTTCATTGTTTTGCAGGCTGTGGCCAAACAAATGGCAAAACAAGCAGGCGACAAGGGATTGAGCATCGTCAATACTTCCAGCGTAGCAGGATTGCGAGGAACGCCGGCCATGGTAGCATATGCGTCCAGTAAAGCAGCTGTCCTTGCCATGACAATTAGTACATCCAAAGACTTAGCTCCTTACGGAATTCGCGTTAATGCTGTAAGCCCTGCTCTTATTGGTCCCGGATTTATGTGGAACCGTCAAAACGAGTTGCACGCCAATTCAGGATCTCCCTATTTTGCCACAGATCCGGACGTGGTGGCGAAGAATAAGATCGATAGTGTGCCCCTGAAGAGACTGGGGTCTGTGGAAGAAGTGATCAAATCTGTAGACTTTTTGTTGTCCGATGATGCTAGCTACACTACCGGGACGAACCTCGTGTGCGACGGCGGGATGAGCAGCAGTATTAGGTGTTAGACGGCCGTACGAAACCTGCGAGACGCTGAGAATTGAAAATGAGCACTGCCACGAGAGACATTGCTTTTGATACCTGATGCTTCGTCAACATGATTGCAGAGAAAATACAGCTTCCTTTAAAAATATGATTTATGTAAAAATGTAATATACAGTGTAGTCTCTCGACGGAGAATCGATGGCGAGACAGTATCCCAAGAAATTAAGGGATACTTCCATCAAAACTAATAGTGTACGTACGCGACGCACTAGCATCAAATTCAAGACCCGAACGCTGGTATCCCAGTTCCCAGATGGGGTTGGAATCTCCAAGCCAAACCTGGTCATTGCAGTCGTCCTGGCCAGGAGCACAGCACACATTACAGCAGGGGCAGTCCACGGCGGCGGTTTCGCCTTCACAGTCAGCGGAAAAGACTCGTACTTGGTCTGGCCTGGCGCAAACAGGACTTGCGGACCCAGTGATCTTATTCTTTTCGATCATAAAGTAGGCTGCAAACAAAACACGAAGAGGTAGCGTTAGGTGAAATTACGGTCCGGTCACAAGAAATGGACCAAATTGAAAGCACAAAGGACAAGCAGTGCAAACTTACTAAGCTTGGAAAGGGAGGACAGAGACGCTGGGACAATACCAGTCAACTCATTTCTGTTCAACAAAAGATATTGCAAGTTGCGAGCATTGGCAAGGGTATCAGGAATCGATCCCTGGAGTCGATTGTCATCCAGGTCCAGCATGATTAACGAGGACATGCGACCGATAAAGTCTGGAATACCGTCGACTAGCTGCGTATCCTTGAGCGACACTTCTTTCAAAGCTGTCATTTTCGATAAAAAGGTGGGGACCTCAGCGGCACTGAATGGATTCTGGGCGACATAAAAGTACTGCAAGTTTACCAAGTTGCCGAGAGTAGTAGGGAGCGTGGATGTTATCTTGTTGTTGCTCAAGTCGAGCTGTTGAAGATTGACAAGTTGTCCAAGTTCTGATGGGACGCTGCCCGTGAGGCTATTTACGTTCAGGGTCAAAACCTCCAAAGCACTGTTTCCATTGCTGATGCTAGGCACGGGCATCTTGCCCGAGAAATTATTTTGGTGCAAGTCTAAAATGCGAAGATTGGAAAGCTGGAAGAAGGCCGCGGGGATCGTGCCCTGGAAACGGTTGTGACTGGCATCAAAAGATTTTAAATTCGTCCAGGTACCGACCAAGTCATCATCCATGGTTCCGGTAAATTCGTTATCCTCAAGGACAACATTTTCCAACTGAGCCAACGACCCCAAGACTTGGATATCTCCACTAAAGTTACAATCGTCGAGGTAAAGATTCTCCAATTGGACAAGATCGGCCATGCTCGAAGGCAATTCCCCGGAGAAATTATTGTTGGATAAGACCAGGGACTTGAGGGACGTCATGTCGCCTAACCAGGCGGGCAACGGTCCAATCAATTCACAATAGTGCAGTCCAATATAATTGATATTGGACATATCCTTCAAAAAGGCTGGGAATCCACCAGTAATGCCAGGGTTATTAAAGACTTGAAATTGCTCCAGATTCATGAAAAACTTTAGTTCCATTGGAAGGTCGCCCACCAAAAACGTTGAAGCTGTGAAAGGTTTGTGAATGTTCATAATATCATTGGGGGGGCGATAATAAGAGTGTAAGATATTTTGGATGTTCCAAAAAGATCCATTTGACGTACATAGTACGTTGTGGTTCATTCTTTTACTTACGAATATGAACGTGGGTCACAGTATTGTCCTTACTACAGGATAGTCCGTACTTGAGGGGTTTGCTGCTGTCCGCGGCCAAACCATTGATGAACCATTCGCAGGTGGTTTTGTTGGTCAAGAAGTTGAGATTGGATTGCCAGCTGGGTCCGTTCGTGCTGTAGAAAAAGACGGCAGCCACGTAACGTTCCAGCAAATGGTCCGTCATGCTCAAATCGACAGGAGCCAGATCCTGATCGGCCACGAAATCTAGGGCCAGCTGCTGAGGAGATCCCGACGTTTCCAAATCTTCCTTGGAACTCACACCTACAGAAGTAAGCATTTCCAGAATGGCCTCGCGGCGGTTTTCGATGATAAGAGTGTCCGGAGCCGGTGCATCCGTTGTAGTATTAGGAGGGGCCTCTGTAGTAACGGTCTCTTCTGGGGCCTCTGTAGTAACGGTCTCTTCTGGTTCTAGTGCGGGAGGATTGACATCCACGATCG
>Ga0210036_1004438_pt1 | contig 12875 bp, 9 predicted proteins | sample CryGeymeta201515_FD_185469 | JGI IMG/M metagenome (GOLD analysis project Ga0210036, IMG submission 185469) | Groundwater microbial communities from Crystal Geyser aquifers in Utah, USA - Crystal Geyser metaG 2015-15 (SPAdes) (version 2) | ecosystem: Environmental > Aquatic > Deep subsurface >...
GTATACAAAAACAGTAGGAAAATATGTTCTTTGTTGAGTATTCATCAAATTACCACCTTCTAAAGAGAATATTCCATTAATTAATTTAAATGGCTTACTGGCACCTAATTTAAATTCAGGCTGAATTGAGAGTGGTTTGGCTCAATGAATTTGGTATTAGTCAATTTAACAAATGTGTTGATATGTGTTGAAATTTATTGACACGTGTTGAAATGTGTTGAAAGCAGTACTACTACTACTAGGAATCGAACCCCAGACCACCAGCATACTAATAGCACTGTGGTCCTCATGTGTCATCGCGGGAATCGAACCCAGTAGTAGTAGTAGTAGTAGAAATTGAGTCATGTTGAAATTTGTTGAAATGTGTTGATATGTGTTGAAATTTGTTGACACGTTTTGAAATGTGTTGAAATCAAGATTTATTCATATTTCAACATGTCAGTAGGGTTAAAAGTAGGGGTTTGGCGGACCTTCCAGGAGTATTCGGGAGTTTAGTACGTTACTACTGTACTACGTATTGCTCGAGCACTTTTCCACACATTGATTTTGACGCAATGTTACGCCAAATGCGTTTTTCTTTTTACGATTGCATGCATGCTTTAGAGTAAAAACAAGACCTTTTTTGGTGGTGACCACTGATGACAACTTGTTGGTTCTGTTATAATTTTTCAAAGCTAAGAAATACATAAACTCTAGATACCATGGCACCACCTTCGTTCACCGTTACCTACGTAAGTTACTGTATACAGCTGCCGCCAAGATAATCTGAAATTCTGATGAGTTGGCATTTGGTAGTAGTATGGATCTTCTTCGGCACTTTTGTGATTTCTGACACTGGCACCACTTCCCGCTATCTCCACGACTACATCTTCACGAATGGACGAACGATACAACCATACAGTCATTTAACTGAGATGGGGGCGACCAGGAGTTACGGACGGCTATGCAGGCTGTCAAGGATGTCTTTCCAAACTCCGAGGTCCAGCCCGTCGGAACCAACAACTATCCAATCAAAGTCATTGTCACGGCGAAGAATGGCTCGCAGAATACCAAAATTTGGTCCGGGCGGCAGCAAGATTTGTTTCGCAAATATGCATCCAAACGAACAAAAGCCATTGTTGAGATAAAGCGCAATTTGACCGAATACAAGAAAGACGTCTGTGGATAAGCCAGTAATTCTGTACTACTTAGGGTCTCGGAGTACACGTTTGCTACTGGAGTGCATTGGTGCTACAGTAGACAGTAGTAGCTGTAGCGATAATTGTGATTTGTGATAGCCGGAACAAAGAAAATACATTCAGACCAGGTCAACGAGAGGATCAATTATAAGCAATTGAATGACGGAGAATTAGCAATACAACAAAGCATGCTCGCCGTATTTTGATACGGAGCAAAGCGGATCGAAATTGGTACTTTCCTGACGATTTATTGTAAGAAATTGATACAAATTATAATGGCAAAGGCCTTTGTTTAATTTCTTTGGACGGACTCGACGTAACTTTAAAAATCATGTTGAAGACATAAAATAATTTACATAAAAACGAAAACAGCTACTGGTTGACTTCTAGGCTCCCTGTCGGTCACAGGTCACAACATGAGATGCTACACTTAACTTGAAAAATACCAGCACATGAAGGAGAGCAGCAGAAAAGGTCCGAACTGAAGAAAAAATCCTCCCCGAGACAAAAAAGAGCCTCTGAAGAAAACGTAAAAGCAAATGATGACCATACCCCAGTTCCCACCTAAAGGTGACTTAACTGGCATTCGGTTGAGGGCATTGGCAACGTGCGAGTGGCAGTTGTCGCAGCAGATATTGTGCATTCGTTCTCGGTATACCGAATTGGCCTCAGCGATGGCTTGGTCCCATCGATCGGCACCACCGGGAAGGTCACCTATATCAATTTTCAGTGCCCTTGTGGGGTTCCCAAACGCCATCTTCCCATCGTCGCCAACAAAGTAAGGACCTACGATACGAGGCAGAAAAACGTTCGCAGCATTGTAAGTACTATTAAGCCCGCAACTGATGGTTGGCCTACCAAAAGGATGAGCAGACGATAACTTACCTCGGAAATCAGAGGCCACTCCATTGCTGTCAGCTATCCCGGTATGACCGATGAAAGGGATGAACCACGTGATTAGCGGAAGAGGTGACCAAAGGATAGTAAAAGAAAGATCGGATTTCGTGGATTGCATAGTCAAGTCAAGGGAATGTTCGGTGGTGCTCATTTGCTGCGGAGATACAGTCTGTAGATTTTGAATGCAGTACCAGGGTAGACTACTACTGGTGATTGGAGCAGGGATCAGTAGATAGTAGATGCTGATAAAGAATTAATAGCGAAGAAACCGAAACATCCGTACCTGGTAATCATCATCTTGTTCGTTGAAACAAAAAACAATTCCAACCCTAACCTAAATGAATTAACTGACTCTGGAATTCCAAGAGAGCAGCTTATCACGATTTGGGAAAAGAAGGGAGAGGAGATTATTATTTAAGACTGGTGCATTAGAAACCGGGGGCCAGTCTGTTGTCGCCCGAAAAACACGATTTTTTAATAGGCAGACCCTTCGATAGTATTTTTAATGCTCTATTCATTGATGAAGGTATTGTAATGATTGGATGGTTTTTGATTAAGAAAAAAGAAGTTCCAATATCAGAGTTAACAGATGGGACTGAGCCACAAAATAAACTTCAACGGTCCTTATCTCTAAATATTTTTTGGTACCTCCGGACGCATGACAGAACAAAGCCCCCGGTTTCTAATGCGCCAGTCTTATTTACTCTGGTCTCTCGTATACGCCTTATCATCTACCAAATTCATGTAATAGTGATCAAATAATATATTTTATGCTTTGGTTTGATGCAATGCTGTACATGCAATAACTTTTTAAATTACATGGGCCTTCCATCTGGGCCTAGCAATCCACCGCCGCTGCCTCCCTTTTTCATCTTTTGCCCATCAGCCCCCAGAATAGGAGACCCTCCAACTCCAGCCGACATGATCTCCAAAAGCTGAATCTTGAAAAAGAGACTTGATCCACCAGGAATGCGTCCATCAGGGGTACCCTCAGGCCCATAAGCCTGTTCGGGTGGAATGCCAATCATGGCCGTTTCTCCTTCGTGCATGTTTTTCACGCCTTCCCTCCATCCAGGAACAACTCCATTGAGCGGAAATGCAACAGGTTCTCCACCGAGTGTCGAGTCAAAGACAGTACCATCTGCCAGAGTTCCATGGTAATGAACTCTCACAGTACTAGCCTGAGTCGGACGTACACCTCTGCCCTCGCCCTCCGGTCCAAACTCGAGCACATGCAACAAAACACCGTTTTCCAATTTCTTCACTTCTGGCTTCGCAGCCATTTCTGCCAACATTTCTCGTCCAGCTTTTTCTAGACTTTCGCGTATATTGTTGGCTCTTTTCGTGATGAGTTTGTTCAACTCTTCTCCACGTCGCGACAGGAGCTTCATTTGCTCCTCCTCGGGAAGCCGCCCTACGACGGCGTCCAACAATCCTTTGGCAAGATCTGCCATTTCATCTCCGTTTTCAACCACTATAGTTTCGCAATAATATTATTATGAACTAAGTTGTTAGTAATAGTAATACATCATAAATAAAAAAGATTAACTGTTTCGACACACATCAGCATCACATATTCTTTTTTCTTTTTCTTACATGGTCGAACATCACCTAATTGCCGAGCCAGATTAACTCCCAGGGCGTACATGAGCTCTTCGTGACCACCCTCAGGTACACGGGGACCTTCGTTGGACATACTGAGTGTTGTCAGAGTTTTTCGAGAAGTATTTGCTTGCGGTGCAAAGGCATTCGTGGTGGCACAAAGAGCCAGAGCCGAGCAGAGGATAAGCCGACTAATCATTTTAGCGTGCTTAGATGTACGTATTGGAATAATGATGAGGTAAAGGTGACTATCCCTGAGAAGCTATCAATGTTGCCGGTGGAAGGTCTACTATTTGTTATTTGGTTTTGTGAACGATCTTCGCTCATCTGTTTTTCAAGGGCGATCCTGTTTTGCTTTCAATACCAAACGGGGTTCCTGCTTGTGACGTCAGTGCAGTTACGGTTAAATCTGTCTTTCAATGTCAGCCATAAAATAAATTGGGATTTTCGTCTGATTTTATTATCTATTTTATTTTGTGAACGAAGTAGAGTAGTCTACTCTGTAGTAGCTAATCATTCGCTCCAATACAATACTACTACTAGAAAATTATCCGTAACAGGTGTACATTAGCTTGGTTTTAAGCTAATAGCTAGCTCCTAAGATCAGATCAGATCAGATCAGATCAAATCAGCAACATGCCATACTTTTCGCAGCAGCCCCAGCCTCCGCGCACTCGAAGAAAACGTTCACTAGCAGCCACTGCTGTCTTTACTACAGTGCTTGTCCTGGGCTTCGATTCAACTTCTGCCTTTTCTGCCCAGGCGGCATCTTTCGTCCAACAACAAACAAGTCGATATCGGATACAACAATCACAGCATGTCACATTAGTCGCTTTGTCGGCTAAGGCCAGAAGATCTGCAAGTGGAGGCGGAAGCCCTCCCAAAGGGAAACAAAAGAACAAGACACAGAACAAAAAAGGCAACGCAATTCCAAAGAAAACGTCCCCAAAGCCATCATCTCCTTCAATTACAGCAGCTTCTGCAGGGACTGGACCACGTGCACCTCCGTGGCAGGTCTTGAGCCAAAAAGACGCCAAGAAAAATGTAGAACGCGAGAAAAAGAGACGAGATGCCATACAATCGGGTCAAGTGGCCTCCTCGGATACACTATTAGAAGACGACTTTGACAGCATGCCATTAAAAGTCTCCAAGACATTCTTGAGCCAAGCCGATAGGGCTCTACTTAGCTGGAAACGTTTTAATCCTTCGACTGTTGGGATGAAGTATGTGGCGTCGGTTACGGGTTTCAAACCTCTGCCGAGGCTAGGAGCTCCAGAAATTGCCTTTCTTGGAAGATCCAATGTTGGCAAGAGTTCCTTGCTCAACCGGTTGTCTTCGTATTCCAAAAAGGATGGCGGGTTCAATGATCAAGCGAGAGTCGGCAAAACACCCGGGGCTACTGCTAGTGTTAATCTGTTTGGATTCTACGATAAAAACGAAAAGCCTGTCATGGGATTTGTCGATTTACCAGGGTTCGGGTATGCCAAACTCAGCAAAGGAACGAAAGAGTCCGTTCAAGAAGCAGCAGAACAATACCTGGGAAAGAGAGAAGAATTGGTTCTCGGCATATTATTGGTTGATTCCAGAAGAACACCTAGCGAGGACGACCGAATTGTCCTGGCTGCGCTTTTTGACATGGGATTACCGATTTTGGTGGTGGCAACAAAAGTAGACAAGCTCAACAAAAACGAAGTAGATGGCCAATTGGAACAGATCCGTTTGGGCTTAGGTCTACCTGAGGGACAGCCATTTTCCATAAGTAGTGTCACAGGCGAAGGGACCAAAGCTTTGTGGAACCTCATCATGGAAGCCAGTGAAAATGGCATAGAAGAAATTGGAATGAAATTGCAGAGAGGTGGTGGAAACGACGAGAGTGATTCTGAGCAGTTGTTAGACGACGACGATGACGACGAGAGAATGTACAACCAGGGCTACGATTGGATTCAGGCCGGGGATGTGGTCTACGAGGAGGAGGAAGATGATGATGATATTTGGGATGGCAAGGAGGAGGATTATGTTGAGGATAATTATGTCGAGGATGGTTCAATCGAAGAGAATATTCCGGTACAAAAAGCAGAATCCTTGCGAGATCTCAGAAGGCGGGCCAAGAAGATGGGGTATTGACCTGAAATCCCAACCTTTGATAGCTGTAAGACACGGAGTTATTTCAACCATTGTTCCACTAGTACTCAATTTCATTCGCCGCGAGAAGCATTTTCCATCTTAATGACGGCTACAGCATTGCTGGAGCCAAGCATACTTTCTCGCGGTCACGCCTTATCACTGTTCGCATAGTGAGCATTTTTTGAGATACGTCATTTTCCCTCACCCAGCTTGGATCAACGCCTTCGTCCCCCGCTTTCGTGGTGTGAGCACTCGCTGCTTGATAGTGCCCGGATGACAAATCAGAAAGAATGTGTCTCACACCGCGTCTTGAACGGTGGGTCAATTCCCGCAAAATATTGATCATTTCTTGACTGGCAGCTTTAGAGGCAGATTCGTGCATCTTCAGCTTTAATCTATAATCCGCAACGGCCGCCACAAGCCGGGGACGCAGGCCTTCAATCGCCATGCCCGGGGGAATATTGGTTACCAACTGGGCAAGGTCAGCCCCTGAAAGCGCCGCAGCCTCCAGCAATGCACCAAAAAGGCTCCCGTCTACTTTCTCTTCTGCTCTCCCCTCCTTTCGCTGATTGCCACTGAGACAATACTGCATTATAACGTCCCACAAAATTGACGAGAAAGATTCATTCCGTTGAGCAAACGATACTGCTAAAACAAGAGACTTGGCGCATTCCATGTAAAGCCTTAAGATTTGACGTGCTTCAGCTTCCGTTTCATCTCCGTAGCGCTCCATTATATAGGCCAACTCCAGCGCATACCACGGGGATAATTCGCCATTATCTTGGTCTTTGGCCCGTTCCAGTTCCAAAGCACTTTTTGCATCTTCTGGACGAATCCCTCCTAGGGGCAGCGCAGACTTCAGAAAATGCAACAGCTGCGTTGTCACGCTGCCAACTTTGTATGCTTCAACAGCAGCCAAGGTCAGAGAAGAGTCTCGTTCTTCTCCAGCACCGTGCTGCAAAATCAAATCAAAATGGCGCCTGTGAAGCTCCGTCACAGCCCTTGGCGGATATGCCGTGTTTGGAAACCGAACGTAGAGTTCTGGTTTTTCAGTGAATATAGAATGCAGGTACCAATGCAATATCTTTGGACTACTCTCTAGCTGTCTGGCAACCAAATCAAGCGGTAGCGTCCCGCGGCGTTCTTCCTTCGACGCCGATGCGTTCTCGTCCTCGTGTAACTGTAGCGCCTTCTTGTCTGCATATTGTGGTGGGACGCAGTGTTTCACCAAAAATTCACGCATGGCGTTGAAGCCGACAAGCTGGAGGAGAGCAAAGAGAGGGGATATTTTGTCCTTCGCGACATTTTTCATAAACTCGCTGTCTACGAGTGCCTGATGAAGGTGGTGACTGTCAATGATGTCAAGTACATAAAGATAAGGTACACCAGCTGTCTGCCAAGGTTTGTCAATGTCACGACTACAAGCTTGATTGGAGAAGTCAAGTGCCTCCGATTCAAAATCAGGCAGTTGGCGGGAAGAGTGGAGAGCTCCAACGGATAAAAGACATCTTAAGGCCTCGTCGTAACGAAATTTCATCATGTGTAACTTTGCAATGGCATCCAGCGCCACAAGAGAATTCTGGTTTGCGGTGGGGTCCTCAGCAGAAAGGAATGTCCTACATAGCTTGTCAACATCGAACAGGGAGCTCTGTGCATCATAATATCCTTCAGCTCTAATTAGGGAACCATCTGATTGTTCACGTTCCAGGGGCACAGGAAATTGGAGATAATTGGCCGCACTTTGCATAAAGCGATAGGCGAATCTTGTCTCAGCTTGCACAGCAGCACTGTTTCTCTGTTCCCCATTGGGACTACACAGTTTAATATGCTCCTTCAAGAAGTCTGTTGGTCCCCATCCCACCAATGTAATCAGAAAACAATGCTCTGCTTTGGCTACTACTTCATCACCTGCCTCACTCGCTTTCAATGCCAATGTTTCATAAAGCATTTTTTCGAGTACACGCCCGTAGAGTTCTGATGACAGCTTGGGGTCTGCAGACAACATCACCGTGATGTGAAGATTAGGAATATGAGCACAGCAAAACCTAGATTCATGCTGAATTTGTACACTAATGAAACTTACCACGAACGGGGAGATATTCGGCAATGACGAATAGCCCTCCGGGAATCGCTTCTACTTCTGAGACCCATCGTTCCCAGAGGACAGTATCGTTCCCAAACAATACCGGCATAGCCTTGGCGGCAACCTTCAGTCTCCCGATGGATAAAGGCTTTGACGTTTTAGGATCTCGGCGGAGAAGCGAAGAGAAGAAATTGTTTACGAGGTCACTAATTTTGTATTTTCGTAGACGACGCTTCTGCTTCAGTGCTCTCCGCAGTGCTACTGCGTTTTTGCCCTTTGCCAGTGCATGTGCTACTGCGTCGTCGACGTCACGCATTCTTGCCAGGATCATATCCGAGTCCGAAGCAATAATAACCTGAGGAGGTACCTTCATTGCTCTCTGGTCTTGATCAGTAGCTTCGTCGCTACTTTTTAGAGGCCTGAAGATGAAGCCATAGTCATCGCTGTCAACACTTTCAGTATCGTCACGTTCATGATGATGATGATCGTCATCATCGATTCCTGCTTCACATGCTGTCGTTTCCAAATTCCAATTTAAATGAGAGTCGATAAACTTTCTTTTCTGACTCACCGGGCTGAATAATGACACTTGCATGTCAAAATCGTCGACAGTTTGTTCGTTCGCAGGAGGCAGTTCATAGACATCTTCCATACGCGGCAGAGCAAAGGAAGAAAGCAGCCTGTAATCGGCTGCCGATTCTGAAATAGTCACTCCGTTACTGCGTATTGCTCCAGCCTCCGCCCGCGATTTGTTCTTCAAGACAGGCAGTATGTTTGAGAACTTTATCGATCCATCGCCTCTTGCAATCACTTGAAGCTCCACATCGTTGTCAAGCTGACTCATATTATCGTCTCCACCAACATCATCTACTGGCGGAACCACACCAAGGACTAAGACATTATCTGAATCCAGTGGGACGACACCGGAAGCAACACAGTCTAATTCCCATGCCATTGCACATTCTACTGTTCGACGTCGAACGATGGCTGGTGTCTGTTGCGACTGATGCTGCAAAGATTGTTGAGGCAAGGGAGGCGATGCATCTACTGCTGGAGACTGCGATGACTCTGGTAGTTGGCTATGATCTGTTATGGAAAGGCCCATCAGACAATCGCCCCATGCTACCAAGAGATAGTTGCTGGTCTCAAACAGCAAACTCGGACGTAGCGATGACAGCGTCGGGTACAGACTTGGCCGTGCTCCCGTTGGTCTATCAATGTGGGCGATTCTCGTAAGCGTCTCGGTATCAAAGAGTCGAATCCCCGTGGCGTCTGCCCAGACGGCTAGCGATCCTCTCCATTCGATTGCTTCAATTCCTCTTCCGTCATTCCCGTAGGTTCCTTGGTAGATAATAGCATCTGTGCGACGTTGAAAGACGAAGCCTCGCTTCGTTAAGACCAATCTTCCATCCAAGAATCCGGTCAAGACAGCCTTTTCTCGCTTGCGTTTGTAGGATGGATCGATGGCAATGCACGTGGGTATACCAAAGGACCGAGGATAGGAAATGCGTGACATTTGAACCGAAGACGTTGCTAAGCGCGGCAAGGACGGACTGGTACTCAAAGGAGTGGTTGTATTGACTGCATGATCAGTAGATTGTTCCGTCGCTGGCAAGTTCGGGAGCTGTCCCGACGATGGAGCCGCCGGAGTCGATCCTTTAAAGGCTGACATCAAATTAGAAAACACTCTTTCGGAGGACATCGAAGGGGACTGCGATGGTTGGTGTGATCCTGCATCACGGGCCGGTGTAGTAGCTACTATTCCAGCATCTACAGTGTTGCCTAGGGTGGACAACGTCGAGATACAATATTTGAATTCCCAAATGCAGGCCATCCGACCTTCGTCTACGGCAGCAAGATGAGTGCCACTAGAATCAAAACTGAGATCAACTACGGGTTCAGCATGACTTGGATCTCGAAGGCGAATTTGATCGGAGGGGACCACTGCAACTCCTGTACTGGCATCTACCAACGCGACACTGCCATCCGCAAATCCGGTGGCCACGACGTAATGAGGCCGCTGCGAAAGGAGTGGATCTATGATGTGTATTGAATCAGGGCTTTCATCATCGTGTTCTGCCCGTTGCGGGTCAGTTGAGCTGGTGGGATCTAAAGAATCTGTAGTCGTAGGATTATCTGGGGTGATAATAACTTTTCCCATCACAGCACACGTCGACGGCATTGCAAAGGTTCGCGACTGGCTTCCATCTTCGGCTGTAGGCTGACGCCTGGGCAACGATCCGAACAAACGCGTGTAGGATAGCAGTGGCATAGATTCCTCCTCCTCCTCATCATCATCATCGTCCAACGACAAATCCCCATCAACGTCATGTTCTTGCGAGGACGAGGAGGCTGTTTCTTCAGACAAATCCTCTGCAAAATTATCGCTATCATCACCTTTCGATTGAATATCCGCCTCCGACTGAACGAGCTCAGGTTCCTTGATGTCACTGCTCTGACCATCGCCCTCAGACACCGACGACATGATCACTGAATGTTGATCTAACTTTACGGCGGCGTCTTTCTGTGTTCTCTTCTCACTTTTTGCTTCAAAAATAGCGATTATTGATGAATACTACTCGACTAGACAGACCCAAGATACAAGTAGTGTATGAATACTCAACAAGTAGTCTGGAGTCTGCAGTAGTAGCAACCAGACACAAAATATGTTGTGGTCGAACCTCTCGATCTTGGCAACTCTCAGCATCAAACACCTTGTACCTGCTTGTAGCAATTGTCTAGTGCTAGCTCTAGCTAGGTAGTAGAATACTAGTAGTAGAGTAACATACTGGAACTTTAGCCAACTGGTTTTCGAACATATGTGCGCCCAAATCATTCAACATCTTCAATAGCTAATATTAGCCAATACAGTACCACTAGACCTACTCTAGACTTATCTAGAGTCTCTTCTTAATAAAGATGCGTATTGGTCTCTGACTTTCAAGCTAGCTACCGTAGCTACTAGAAATACAAGTACTGTGCTACTTTTCGGAATGTCTACTCCCCCCAAAGAAGTAGTAGGGGCTGCGCTGTCGGAGTTACATTTAGTACGACTGCTTGGACGGAATAATGCTGTCTCTTTGCTTTCGGGTGCAAAGACCGCATGGCTAGGTAGGTAGGTGTACATACATTACGTACTGTTGTGAAAAAACAACAAACATTGCATGCTCTAATAAGCAGTTACATGCGGATCTGCTTCTCCTCTTTCTTACTTCTTTCGGTGGCCGTCGTTGACTTTCTTTCAACACAGTCCACATTATTTCATTTTTTAACTCCACTGGAGTCCACCAAAGGGTCCCTGCTGATTATTATTATTGCTAAAAGCATTTTGAGCTGGATTATTCTGCTGCTGCTGCTGCTGCTGTTGTCCATAGGGTTGTACATAGGGTTGTCCTCCTTGACTGGGATAACCTCCTGCTGCAGGAGCTGTCATCCCCAAGAAGTCACTGTGGGCTGCATTGTTGGCACCTACTCCAGAGTAGGGAGCATCCATGTCCAGTAGCCCCCCAGAGACTGGGGCTGGAGCGTGATGGTGTCCATCCAGCAAATTTCCAGTGCTTGGAGGAGCTGATGTTGGCATAGACTGAGTAGGCGAGGGTCCACCAAAAATGTCCAACGCTGGTTCCTGTTGTGTCGTCGTCGGAGCTGTTGGTTGAGAACGCGGAGCAGACTGATGTGGCGCAGGAACAGGATCGGCTCTAGGTGGCGGAGCAGCAGCAACAGCAGCAGCATCGTAATTATTTTGATGCGCTCCTCCTCCTCCATTGACAAAGTCATCATCGTCATCATCATCATCATCGACTCCTGTACGTGTAACTTTGGCAACAATAGTATTTCTCCAAGTCGGGACGGGCTGATTATCTCTGACACAGTCCATCCACACAGCCATGCTTTCCTTGTCGCGATCACCACCGGGCACCAGCGGACTCTTAAACCGAAAATGATACCTGCCGGGAAGTGGAAAAGCATCCTTAATTTGACCCAACGAGGGAGGCTGCCCTTGATTTCGTGGTTTAGCGGCTAAAAAGACATTGGGACGAATTTCGCTGTCTCCGTCTTCAGGAATAAAATAGCTGCAGGTTGTGTACGTGGATCGTGATAGATGCATTGTAAGTAGGATGTATATTATTATGAATTATGACAAAATATGATAAAAGGATGTATTTCCCAATTCGTCAACAAACATCAGTTATAAAAAAGGAAACAGTTTGTGAGATCATCTTTAGAATCATGCCAATAAAGACAGACCGCCTACCCCATACCATTCCATATGGCAACGAAAGGCAAACGTGTAATTCTCGTAGTCATTGCTCACTGCTTTGTGCAAACGTTTAACTTATGAAATATGAAACATTAAGAGAGTGCCAATCTTCTCTTCTAAAAGCGCACTAGCCTAGCCTTTCCATGTCCCTGTACCCAGAAAAAAGTCCGCCAAATGTATGTAACTCACCGGATCGTCGTCATTGTCAAGTGAAAATAACGAAATGAATGTTATTATATTACGGTATTTTGGAGTTAGTCTTTGTTACTGCGTGGTGCTTCCATTGTTGCTGTACCTGGTACTGTAAACAATGAATGCAGTTTGACTCACCTGGGCGGCATGGCCGCAACGGTCCAAAATTTGGATGGAATTTAAGCATTAGGGTTAAACCTACTACTGTACTCAGTAGTCTACGAGCGAACGCTACCGCGTTCTCTCGACTATGCCAGCTCTCTAGGGCTACGTTCGGCTAGGTAGGGTGGTTTGGAGAAACTCGGCAATTTACTAGGGCCGACCTTTTCTCCGTTCCGAGGCGCCCGGGTGAGAGGGCAGACCGCTAGGGTTGCTCTCACACTCGGGTAGCCAATCGGGCGGGAGGGCGCGGTTAAGAAACTATTTTAGGTATATAAAGTTGCTTTCGTATTCGACGAAAAGGCAAATTTATGATGAAATTTTCTGCTCTTTTCGGTCTCTTCAATTGCTGGATCCAGGTCTAGGCCCTTCCTTGTTT
>Ga0210036_1004441_pt1 | contig 12865 bp, 14 predicted proteins | sample CryGeymeta201515_FD_185469 | JGI IMG/M metagenome (GOLD analysis project Ga0210036, IMG submission 185469) | Groundwater microbial communities from Crystal Geyser aquifers in Utah, USA - Crystal Geyser metaG 2015-15 (SPAdes) (version 2) | ecosystem: Environmental > Aquatic > Deep subsurface >...
TATGCTTCATCATCTAATAACAGTAAAACGAGAGAAAACTGGATTGATTTCTATAGTTTCATCCTACATCCTGTTACGAGCTGCTTTGTTTACTAGCTGCTACGTTTGCGTCCAAGAAAACACGTACACTCACTGCTGCGGATGGGCCTAATCGTATCTTTTCACTACAGATTCAATGCTTCTTGGCAAACCGGCTTCCAATACCAGAAAAGGAACCTCCCTCTCGCTCCTCGTCCCACTGTTCCATCCAGGCATCGGGGCAAATGGCGTTGGCGTACTGCCTCATGGGAGCGCACTTCTTGTCGTCGTCGGATTGCTGTGTGCACAAAATCCATTCATTGTAACGGTTCCAGCAATGAAGAGCTTGGTTTTGGGCGGGAAAGCGTTCGTCACGAGGAACGGTACGGACCTGTTTGACCATGGAGAGAATGGCTTCCTCTTCCTTGTTCAAGTCGGGAACAGGGGCGGAGAAAATCTATAAAGGGTATCAGGTAGCGGCGTAATAGGTAGATAGGAAGAGAGTGGTGCAGGCGAATAACAATATAAGTGGATAAGATTTAAGCAAAGGCTTTATTAGGGAACCTGTGCGCCACTTCGCAATACTAGTTTCTCTGTCCTGTGATGTCCAATATCCCAACAGATAGATAGAGCTTTTCTACTTCAACAATGAACGTTACGTACCTTACTAATTTTGGGTTCAGCGGAGGCCATCGTGGAAATAAAAAGAGATATCTTCTATAACGATTGGAAATCAAACGAGAGACAAGAGACGTGTGAGTGAGATTTCATTCAAGCACAAAACGGTATGCCGACCTTATTCAATTTGGATTCGCCAGTTGGCACATCCGAATTCTCATGGGTATCTTTGCTCTAAAATGCGTCAGGCAAAGCCCAAACGACTCTACCAATTGGCTTAACCTTTTCACAGGCCTCTTTAGAGAGGTGCAACCGAGCTTTACTTACATCTAAAAATATGTATAACCAACACAGTTGTTGTTATCTTGAATGAAGACAACATACAAAGTACCTTGATAAAAAATAGTATTAATAATAGTATCTCAACGTCGCTGAGAACTCTGACAGAGGACAGACATACTTCGCCCCCCCCTTGATTCCCCCCTTGTTACGCCCCCATTTTACTGCTAGGATTACATTGATTTTTTATTGTGATGTTTGCTCATAATAAATAAATTGAAAATTGAAAGTGCCAATCATCACAGATAAATTAAATAATAATATCACATCGAAGGGACAGGACGATAGTATTAGAGCTTCGCTCACCTTTAATTGCTACTTTCTGACGATCTTTTCGCTGACTGACCTACGTAGCTAACTATCCGGCTCCGCCTCTTTTAGAATACGCAAAAATGCTACCTCCATCAAGAATAGACGTCCTGGGATTTTGGGTGAGAGGTGCTATGATGCTGTGGCTGTGGCTATCGTCAATTCCCTTTTTGGTCGAATCTGCCATGCCGATTTCGGCACGGCAGTCTTTCGCTTTGTCTCGGCATTACAGCAAAAATAATTCAGTGCTAACTCGAAATACCTTGATGGCCTTTCCCAACGAAATGGCAACATCAACCCCCATGCTAGTGTTGCTGCTACGAGGAGGAGATAGAGGTGATGACGAAGATGATGAGATACTACTGGAATCTTCAAGATCAGACTCGCCCATTATTATGGACAAGCTTCGTAATATTATTCGCTCCGTATTAAAGTTGAGCGACAAGAAGGCTCCGGTGGTTTCGTCTACACTGCGAAGTTTGCTGTCGACAGTCGAGAACATTTTCGGGATATCCTTGCTTCCCCCCAAAAAGAAGTCGAAAAAGAAAAAGCAAGACAAGAAGTCGAGAAAGTCCAAATCAAAGGCTGTTAACAAAAAGGAAAGTGAGGACGAAACAACCTCAATAGAAACCGAGGCCGAGAAAAAATCAACCCCACCTCACAAACCAGATGCCATGACGATGCAACACTTGAAAACCAGATTAACATCCAAGAATCCCAATTATCGCATTCAAAAAGAACTGAAAGAATTTGTGGAAGATCCACCACCCAACTTATCCGTCAAAGTCGGCAAAAATATCCGCATTTGGATTGTCACCATGATGGGAGCAGAAAACACAATTTACGAAGGCGAAGTTTACAAATTGAGAATTGCCTTTCCACCCTCCTATCCTACCATGCCACCGAGCGTGTACTTTTTACCACCCAATATACCGTACGTTGGTTTGTGTTGTATTGTTTTGACTGCTTGTGTTTTCAGCCATGTTTTTTTTTTGCGTTTTTGAAGTGACGGGGAATGAGAGTGCCCATTGCATTGCTTCATTGTGTTTTGTCTCATCTCTCTCTCTCATCTCTCTATCTTCTTGCACTAAACAGAAAACACGAACACGTGTACACAAATGGAGATATTTGTTTATCTTTGTTGGGCAAAGATTGGCGACCGATCATGACGGCACAATCGATTGCAGCATCAATTTTATCCATTCTTTCGTCGGCGCAATCCAAGTCCATTCCCATGGACAATGCCAAACATGCACAAAATAAACCAGGTCAATATCAACAAGATTGGGTGGTACGTTCTATTTATGCATTAACTGTCTTGCTTTTTTTGGATGGTGAACGCGTTATGATTATGTGAATTTAACATTTTCTTCTCCTCTTCTCTCTTTAGTATCACGACGACAATTGTTAGGTTTTGCGTTGCTATAGACTTAACATTATCGCCTGTCTCCTAAAAATTAAAAGCAACCTTACAAAGCTAGAAACTTTCGTTGCCGCTCCTTTGCATTTGAATGACAGCCGCGGCCTAGAAAATTAACGGTTGTACAGCTAGTGAGAGACAAATAAGTATTTGACAGCTCGCGCTGACAGCAGTGGAGGCTGCAGGCAATTCTGTCACAGATTACTGACTACTATAGATCCATACCAAGCCTACCTCATCCTCGTCACCCAAAGAATTGTCCTAGTAGCTGCATCGCTACTGATAGCAGCTATTTTCCATAGATCGTCGTCCATTTTTTGAAGTCTACCTGTAGCTACTACAGTACGTACTACCAATACAACTACCAATACAGAGGGGAAGATATATATGATGACCACCCTGGCAAACTTTTTTGTTTGCGAGCTCGAAGAACCATCAAATCTCGACGAAGTACGTACAGTACATTCGGGAACCACACATCTCGCGGGTTTCGAAGTTCAAAGTTGAGGCAAATCTTTGGAGAGTCAAAGCATTGTCGAAACTGCCTACCCGAGTATCAAGCAAGTATTTGTTGACGAGGAACGTCATCTCAGGCGCAGCAACTCCTACTACTAGTAGCAGGCATTTCTTTTTGTAAATCAATCATCAAATTAAGAATCCACCATGAAGCTCGCTATCTTTGCCATCCTTGCCTCGTAAGTTATATAATAGGGACACTACTTGCGGCCTTGTATGGAAACGGAAATTCGTCTTGGTCCAAGAAGAGTCTTAGAAATCTCATTTTGGGATCCATCACATCCACGAATGCCTTCGCGGATCAGATCAAACACCGTTGAGTCATACCAGATACGGTGATGGATCTATTTAGCAACGGAACCTCGCCTCTTTTCTGATTAGGAGAGCTGCAAACAATGGCGCACTTAAAATGGGAAAGCCGTCACCACACTTGCCTGTTTGGACATGGACTTGAATTCGAAGATATCTCACATAATAAATATTGCCACGTCCTTCATTTCCCTTTACAGTGCTGTTGCCGCCTTTGTCGCCCCTGAACAGGCGCGAACTTCCACTGCCCTCAACGCAGAGCGCCGCGAATTTCTTAATGCTGCCGCTGTCGCAGTTGCCGGATTCGCCGCCGCTGCCCCAGCCAATGCCATTCGTGATTACGACAAGGTTGGATACCTCGGAGGAGGCCAAATTGTCGACATTAACAACGCCAATGTCCGCTCATACTTGAAGATGCCCGGTCTTTACCCCAATGTTGCCGGAAAGATTGCTTCCAACGGACCATACAAGACTGTAAGCGACGTTTACAACATTCCAGGACTTACTGGTGCCGAGAAGGATTTGATTAAGAAGTACGAAAACAGATTCACCGCCTTTGCACCTTCTGCTGACTACGTTATTGACCGCATCAACAATGGACTTTACCGTTAAGCAAATAATGACCTACTCAGGACTGTCTGTACAGGTAGATTTGATTGAAACAAAACCTTTTTTTTTGGCGTTGCTAGGTGGCCACCTTTCGTCTGAGATGTGTGGAGCCAACAGGTCGCCCTTAACTTTGCAAAATATATAGATTTGTTATTGGTGCAACCCCCCAAACCAACGGTTGACTGTTTTTGTAGCGATGTTGTATTCTCTTTGTCACAAATCTGTTTTGGACCATAAGGAAGTGCCATCATTATTACTCGAGTAGTTATAGCACGGGGATGCTTGGAGATTTTAGTGAGAGGCTGATTCATACTCGAGTAGGTAATAGCACTCGTTTGAGTAATGGAGGCAGCACCAAAAGGGTTGATAGAAGTAGACCTAGGTGTCATTCAAGCCAACCATGGATAGCCCGTTGATAGGAAACGATTGATCACCTCGTTGTTGCGAAGTACTCCATAGTCAACAAATGAATTGGAAATTGAACGTTGAGTTTAGAATACCGGTAATTCGCTTTGCAATGAATTTCTTATTCTTTATCCGGAGCGGACGTGATGACGACCTACAGGGAATACCAGCTACCTGGTAGTAGGGTCAAGTTAGTAGCCACCGATCTTGCGCTTGCAAATTGTATGCCGCGGAATGCGGAATAGCATGATTAACATTGACCTGCCAGTCACCTTGAAGAAGTGTGCGAGCCACTCAACCTATCTGGCACAAATAATTAGCGGTTTCAATTAAAACAAAAAAATAATCCTTTCACCACTACTTTCAAACAAAATTAACCATGGTGGAAATATTCAAGTTTACAGGTCGGGTTCTTGCCATTTTCGCTCTACTTTCTCCAGCTGCTGTTGCGTCGACAGCTGATCACACCTACAAATCTGGAGAACATGTAGAATTGTGGGTTAACAAGGTAAATTATTTACTTTATAGGAGCATTGTTGTGATTCGTGTACTGTAAAGAGCCGCTTGCCGTAGGCCGCAGTAGTATTTCTACGGTCATTTTGGTCATCTTTCGAGATATCTCGTCGATCAACCACATCATCTTGTGTTTGCTGGTGAATTTCTATGTGACCTCATCAGCCCCTTCTTTGGTTGCTTTTTCTATAACTAAATCGTCAACACTGCCACCGCAACTACTTTAGGTTGGTCCCTATGCCAATCCACAAGAAGCCTATGAATATTACACACTTCCTTACTGCGCTCCTGTCACCAAGCACCACCCCGACGAAAAAGGTGAAGATAAGGGACGATTTAACGAATGGAAGGTTCAAAACATTGGAGAGCACCTGGGTGGCCACGCCTTGAGGCACTCGGGTCACGACATCACCTTCGATGTTGACCAAAAAAAGACAGAGTCGTGCACGACGCGAAAATTGACCGACGCAGAAACGGCAGCCTTCCAAAAGGCGGTCCGGGATCGCTGGTTTTATCAAATGTATTTGGATGATTTGCCCGTGTGGGGTATGGTGGGAGAAGTTTTACCTGCTACCAAATCGGCAGACGGTAAGGAGAGCGACTTTGCCTTTTCCGAGAAGGACGACCGTGATCGCTTGGACCATATCTTGGCACAGGCCAGCGACCTTTCGGAGCAATCGGATTGGAAGGAATACATTTACACAAAGAGAAATCTACTGATTAGTTACAATAAAAATCAGATTGTCAAGGTTGATCTTACCAGCGATCCAAAGTCATTGCAGTTGCTGAAGCCTGGCATTCAGATTGAATTTGTTTTGGAAGTTACCTTTGAAGCTACCACGGAGGAATTCCACTCCCGATTTGATCGATACTTGGACCACGACTTTTTCAAACACCCCATCCACTGGTTTTCGGTCTTCAATAGTTTCATGATGGTTCTTTTCTTGATTGGATTGGTCTCTCTCATTCTTTTGAGGACTCTCAAGAAAGATTATGCTCGATACGGAATAGTTTACGATTTGGAAGATGCCGGCGGAGAAGATGAAGTTGACGAAGATGGAAAGCCACTCATTGCTGGTGAAAAGACGGAAGACGCTGGATGGAAACAGGTGCACGGTGATGTATTTCGAGCCCCTCAGTACCTTCCCCTCTTTGCTGCTTTAATTGGGTCAGGCTGGCAACTGATTGTGTTGACTTTGGGTGTCATTATCTTTGCTGTCATGGGACCTATTCACGGGGAAGTTCACGAAGAGCGCGGAGAAGCCTTTAATGCCATCATTGTGTGTTACAGTTTAAGTTCCATTGTCTCGGGATATGCTTCTGGAAAGTTTTTCAAAATGTATTATCCTACGACCCCAGCTGCCCGCCGCAACACATCTGCCAAGGGTGGACAAACACAGTGGCAGATCACTATGGGAGCAACCATTTTGTTGACACCTGTCATGACGGTCTTAATTTTGTCCTTTGTCAACGCGGTGTCTCTCGTCTACGGAACAATCAATACCATTCCCTTTTTGGTTATTTTCAAGTTGCTTCTTATCTGGGTCTTCATCTCTATTCCACTTTGCGTGATAGGTACTTTGTTGGGACGTCATGCCAAATTTGGAGGCAGTGGATCTGGTAAAGCCGGCGCCACGGAGCATTTTCCTTGTCGTGTCAATGCCATTCCTAGACCCATTCCCGAAGAAGTTCCGTGGTACGGACGACCCTCAGGTCTCATTCCTTTGGCCGGCCTTCTTAGTTTTGGATCCATCTTTATTGAGCTATACTATGTCTTGACATCTCTTTGGAACTACAAATTCTACCATGTATATGGCTTCCTTTTGGGCGTCTACTCAATCTTGACGATTGTGGTGGGTATGACTTCCATCATTGTTGTTTACTTTTGCCTGAACGCTGAGAATTACCTCTGGCAATGGACTGCCTTTGGAAGTGGAGCTAGTACTGCTGGATACGTCTTTTTGTACGGGATCTACTACTTTATGTTCAAGACGCAAATGAACGGTTTCTTGCAGACAACATTTTATTTTGGTTACATGACTTTAATCTCAGCCAGCCTTGGATTACTCTGCGGGACAATCGGACATATCGCGGCGAGTAGATTTGTGCGAGCTATCTTTCAAAATGTCAAGGTAGACTAGTGGCCGATATTTAGGACAGCGACGAGCGACGTCTTTACTTAAAAATATAAATACCAGACACTTTCGTTGAATCAACCCAACGATGATTTAATTTGTCTGCGTAGCTAAATTTTGTGACTTTGAACATACTTGAAACGGCATCATTTCATTTGCATCATGTGTACGTATTCAACAACTTAAAAATATTCAATCTAGTACTGTGGCTTTAAAGAAAAATATCACTATTTGCACCTCAACAATGCACGCGATTTCAAACTTAAATGGCCCGAAGTTAAGCACGTCACAAACACGAAAATAAACAAACGACAGCAACTACATGCCTCCATATCCTTTTAGGTTGCTTGTAGTTCACCAGATGATGCACATCCAATTTATCATTACAACTCATCTCCTTCCAAAAGATCCAGAGAGTATTGCAAGAGATCCATTGGCTCGACTCCATTATGCGCAGTGATTTTTCCGTTTGGTGCAACCACAAAGTATGTAGCTGACGAAACAGCAATACAATTAATAAATGTGTCAGAAAAACATAATTTTGATGCGAAAAACAGTGTACGGCGGTTCAACACTTTCAAAGGCATTCCATCATTTGACTCACCAAAGTTCCAGGTAATGGCCGATTGTCCTGTTAGTTTCTTAAGGTATTTGAATACCGTATGCGCCTGGAGACCATTCACGTTGACTTTGTGCATCATCGTAAATTCCACACCCTTTGCTTGGGCAAATTTTGCAATGCTACTGTCAGATTCTGGCTCTTGGGCCCCGAACTGATTGCCTGTAGAATTGAAGGAGTATCACAGTTAGCATTCAGCGTCAATAAAATACCCCGGGTCTTGTCGTGTGTTTGAGCTTTCAGCACCAAGGAACATACGTACAGGGAAAGGCGAGGATCTCAACATCTTTGTCTTTGATGTTGCTCCAAAGCTCCACCAGGCCATGGTAATGTGATTCAGTATAACCGCAATAACTGGCTACATTAACAATAATAGTAACTTTTCCTCGGAACTGTTCAAACTTGAGTGTCTTTCCGTTGATATCTTGGGCCTCTAAATCAAAGAAAGAATCAATGCCTGCTAATTCTTTTTCTGTTTGAGTTTCTAACTTCACCATGTTATCACAGGATGTAGCGCAATTCTGTTTCATATAGGATGGATTCTGTCAAACATGAAAGAAGAGAAAGCCATGAGTTCAGAGGTTGACCGGGTCATTGGTCATTGGTCCAAGGTCATAAAACATAAAAGGTCCAAGGTCCTACTCGGAATAAGCGAAAGGTTTGGCCTTGCCAATCAACAAACTTATTGCTGCTTACATTGTCACATTCTCCGTTGTGTGCCCAATTTTCGCAATTATCGTTGTTGTCTATGAAAAAGTATTGAAGGTTGAAGTCAGCAAGAAATGAATATTTTGTCGGTATAAAAAAGATGTGCTATTGCCGCCAGTTGTCACCTACCGGGAGCCACGGCCAAAACAGTTGCTGCCACAACAACTAGCAAAAAGAAATAGAGCAGATTGTACATTATGTCGTAAACGATCAAGATAAACGAACTGTAGACGTCGTTGAGTTTTATTTTGAGTCGTCAAACTTTCTCAACCAAGTACTGAGTAGTCGTCTACTAGACTAATTACTTCAATCCGCAATTGTTTTGGTAGAATCACACAATCTTGGTTGGATTTTGGCAAAGATCTGAGAGATATGGTCGCACACCTGATTTATTCTTGTTTGTTTCTGATCAAACTCGAATGCCAGCCAAAACAAAAAGCGAACTTATCGATCAACACAAAACATGAAACATGTTCACATATCACATATCATCAAGCTGACATATTACAGGGCGTCAATCTCTTTCTCTCACAAAACAAGAATACCCAAGAAATAAACATAGCAATAAGCATAGTACAAATAACTGTAACAGGAACAGAAAAGATTAGGAAAAGCATACAATGGAGACCCCAGGAAAGAATCCTGAAGTGAAGGGACAAGGTGATCCTCTGTTTAACGCATATCTAAAAGAATGGGACGGTGTTGGTGTTCATGAATATGGAGACAAGAATCCACAATCTGTCGAAAGCAAGAGACACGGTGATCCGCTCCTCGCTCAAATGCTCAAGTACAATGAATATACAAAGAACAAGTGGCAGTGGAACCAGATCCTTCCACTATAGTACGGTTGGAATTTCATTCCGCTCCCGAACAACGCAAACATTGGCTATCCGCGCACGTGCTAAGAAAGTAGGTCGCCTGCTCGGATATGACGAATGGATAAGTCTAAACAACTGCACGTAGTTAAACCGATGTAATAAAAAGATCATATCAGTTTTAAACTTGACGTAGGATGAATGACAACCCCTGTCAGAAGACACATGCAAACCTGAAAGCAAATGTGTTTTTCGGGCATTTGTGCCCATCTTCTACTGGCACAAAGTAACGAAGCGTCACTAGGCGCGCTTTCAGCTAGTTAGCTATCTTGCCTACAAGCCAGTGGCAAGCGACTGAGGACCGAGTAAGCTTCTTCTCAATTCAGCACCGGGCTTTTGCAAACCGCACGCGAAGTCCGACTAGATGTGCTTCATATTTTTAGCGCGTTTTTCTCGTGTTGTAGCATGACAAAAATATTTTAATCGTATGAGTGAAAGCTTCCTCCAGCATCCTTAAAACAGTTCTGTTCCGAAGGTTGGATCACAGGATCGTAATCGAGAAGATTCTACTATATTACTAGCTAGAATCTAGTAGTAGTACCTGGTAGTAGTTCTAGCTACCTATTGAATAGTACTGTAGCTACATAGCACAGCAGCAGTAGTAGACTACTAGCTACTAGTAGAGTAATAGTACTACTAGCTAGACTAGCTACTACCTGCTGGTAGCATCCTCGAGGAAATTATTACTGGAAGGTCTGCCAAACCCCTATTCAAACCCTACAAAGAGAAATATAGCATGAGTTCTGGTAAAGCTCTAAATTCTAAAACACATGTTGAAATAATGTGAGTCACGTTGAAATATGTTGAAATTTCAACACATTTCAACAAATTTCAACACGAGTCAACAAATTTCAACACGAGTCAACAAATTTAAACATGACTCAATTTCAACAAGACTAGCACTAGCTACTACTACAAATTTCAACACGTTTCAACAAATTTCAACACATTTCAACAAATTTCAACATGACTCACAGCCGGGACTCTATTTCAACACAAGATTCAAAAAACTGGCTCGAGGTTTTATTTAGCAGATTATCTTTAATCTTAAAAGTATCTTCAAGAATAGGATATGAGCTGTATTTGACGGACCTTCTATTTTTTGTAATCGAGTACGCTTGAACGCACAGTGCTTCCACAAGAATGAACTTTCCATTATTTCCGGGATTGATTCGTGGAGTGAAGAAGCAAAAAATTCTAATCCTGGCTAGCTGCTTATTTTTCGACTTACTTTATCTTATCGAGCCCACAAAATCAAATCAAATCCAGTTTTAAAAAGAAAACCAACACAGCGAAACAGAAACGAAAAAAAAAATGGCCATCGCGAAGACTCAACCATATACACCTGCACTCAAAGCAAGGACGCAGGAGCAGCATGTACCCAGCAACGACATGGTCGTTGTATCTCCGGTAGCAGATGCTGTCCCTCAGGCATTGCAGCCCGATTCATTACATGTGAAGGGCTATGTTCATTTGGAAAGCCGACACCCTGTCGTACTGACATACTGTCCAAAATGTGCCAAGGAAGAAGTTGGAACTCGAACGCATACCAGGTCGACCGGAACAACATGGCTTTGCGTCGGAGTCGGCCTCTTTGTCTTTTGGCCCCTTTGTTGGTTGCCTTTGTGCATAAACCCTACAAGACAGACCGACCATTTCTGTCAGAATTGTGGACAAAAGATTGGCCGTGTCAAGCCGTTTCACTAAAGACGGACGTGACAGAGCGATTAAGACTGAATAACATATGCTGTTTTAGACTGCAGCAACCAACATCTTATAAGGCTATGAAATGAAGAAATCTAGCCATCATAAAAACAATGACGACAATTAAAGATAAAATCCTTGACTAATCCGTATATACTGTATTTTACGTAGCTCGAAACATCCATAGTTTTCCATTCATTTTTTGCCTTCTCGTGTTGAATGAAATAAAATCCAAAATCACTCGAGCCTTTTTTTCATTCGTCCATCCAAACATTATACTCCAGTAGCTACTCGTCATCATCGTCAGAATCCGAGTCTACGATTTTAGGCGCTGCTCGTGCTGCGGCTGGCTTTGCTATAGCTTCTACTGCTGGTTTGATGGGTTTTGTCCCTTCGGGGACAAAAAAAAATCCAATGTGAGGAATTTCTTCAATGAAATCCATCTTACCCAATTTGGCTTCTCGGACACCCGCTCCGAAGGCAGCGGCACCAATTACCAACATTGTCAACAAGCTCACAAAAAAGTTGCTTTTACCAGCACCGCCTCCCGACAGGGAAGCTGCACCACTCGCTGATCCACCAATACTGGATGCCTTGTTCTCCAAAGCCGATCGAGTTGCCACTTCTTTGTTGAGTTCACGCTTGGTCTGTTCCAAGGTATTATTGAGAATATCACGTTCTGCTGTCAAATTGACCGAGAATGACACTAACTCATCGTATTTCTTTCTCAAACTGGAAATTTCGGCAAACAATTGCGTTGGAGTCATGTTCTCGATGTCTTCCTGGGATGTTTCGTGTGGCTTCAACATGTTGGCTTGAGCTGCCGTCAAATTCTTTCCGTCAGAGGAATTTCCATCTTTGACCGTCAACTTCACGTGAAGTTTCTTGTTTTCCAAACTGGAGTTGGCACTGGCCCACATGGTATTGAGAGCTTCGTACAGCTTCGCATTGTCCGTGCCTTTTTGTTTGTCATTCAAAAACTTGGAGGAGAAGCTATCAGAAACGGCACAAGATTGAACGAGGAACTTATCCTTGGTATGTTCGAGAGCCGATTGCCCTAGACGCTGGTAAGATTGCAAGAGAGAATTCTTGTCCTTTTCCACCAACATAATGGCGACCTTTTCGCTGGCCCCTGGAGCCAACAATCCTTGGTTGGGTCGCACCAAATAGCGACGAGGTTGTGTCGTTTTGACCTAATTTATTGTTGTTTAGAGATTCGATGGGCGAATAGGTTTGGATAAGGCATGGTATGGTATTACGAGGATAGATAGGTGAGCGACAGTTGACTAGCGACTTCAGAGTAGTAAAGGTAAAGTTAACAGTATTAACATCAGAGTGGTCTTGGGTATAAATTAATTGAAATTATGATCCTGAATCGGTCAAGTGGCATCTACCAGTCGCATTTCGTACTGTTCATCCTTTCCGTAAAAAGAAACATGAGCACAAAAAAATGCTACAGCAACGAACATACCTTGAAGGCAACATGTCCAGATCCTCCAGGATGTGTCAAAGTCATGGTACACTTTGAGGATTCTTCCTCGGAAGAAAGCTCAAACGTAAGCGCTGTATCGGGTGTGAGTATGAGTGACATGGTTATTAATAAATACAATTATTTACTTGCGACGGAGGAAACACTTGCTACTTGTTGTTGTTGGATGAAATTATGCACTCGAGAATGACTGTTTGTTGGTTTTAGTTAATACTAGATACGACTAATAATAGTACTGCTACTAGTAGTATTACTAATCTACTACTACTACTACTACTA